>ERZ772816.1380-NODE-1380-length-21001-cov-3.019288_pt1 | contig 21001 bp, 17 predicted proteins | sample MGYA00511359_ERZ772816 | MGnify/ENA primary metagenome ERZ772816 (study PRJEB29015, sample SAMEA2737710) | human gut metagenome | biome: human gut; feature: human-associated habitat; material: faeces | place: China | collected 2012 ...
ACGGAGACAGTCGTTTCAGCGGCGTGGTCGGCGGCGCAGCGCTGGATGGCGATGGAGATGATCTCGCGGGCGAGCTGATCGGCGTTGTCCTTGAGGTTCGTCTCGATCTCCTTGATCTTGAGCGCGGCGTCATGCTTGCATTCGTTTTCGAGATTCTTCAGCAGGTGGTTCTTAGCCTCCTCCTGCGTCAGGCCGGAGAGCTTTTCCAGCGTTTCGAGCTGGCTCTTCTTGATCATTTCGACCTCGTCCTGCGTGGCGGCAATGTTTGCCTGACGGCGGCGGAGATCGTCTTCCTTGCGTTCGAAGGCGTCGAGCTTCTTGTCGAGAGACTCTTCCTTCTGCTGGAGGCGGCGCTCCTGCTTCTGCAGGTCAGCGCGGCGCTCCTTGACTTCCTTTTCGTATTCGGTTCTGGATTTATGAATTTCCTCTTTCGCTTCCACGAGCATCTCGCGCTTCTTATTCTCGCCGCCCTTGATGGCTTCGTTGATGATACGCGTTGCTTCGGTTTCTGCGCTTCCGATCTCACGCTCCGCGACTTTCTTGCGATAGAGCATGCCGATCAGAAAGAAGATAAATGCTACAATCAGCAGTCCTGCGACGAGCAGGACGTAACCATACCATTCCATTGCCGGAATACACCTCCTGTTCTTCAAATTGGGTGCGTGTGTCACGAAAAAGTAATGCTTCCTCCGGCTACCCCAATGCACAGAGCAAACAAACAAATCCACTGTTTATTGTACCGTTTCACTTCGCGAAAGTCAAGCAATTATGCAGGGAAAATTGTTTCCCTACAGGAAAACTTGTGCAAAGCATACAAGGCGTTGACAACTTGCAGCCGGAATGATAGAATTGTAATGAGTTGGAAGCGGAACGCATTCTCCGTTTTCAATTTGATCGATACGCGGGTATGATGGAATTGGCAGACATGCAGGATTTAGGTGATGTCACCTCAGTGTAGGTTTTCCGATCCATCATTCGCCGTGCTCATTCTTTGGTAAAAGCAGGCTCGTCCTGTTTTTATAGCTGCGGGTCAAGCGTTATGCTCCGCCTCGGTTCCTCGCCGTGTAAAAACAGGGGGCAATAAAATAGCGACAGGTAGCTCTGCCGCTCATACCTGCGGGCGTGGTGGAATTGGCAGACTCGACGGATTTAGGTTCCGTTACCTTAGTGGTGTGCGGGTTCGAGTCCCGCCGCCCGCACCATAACAGCTACCGTAATTGATACAACTGTGTCAGTTACGGTAGCTGCTTTTTATGCCAATTTTGCTGAAAATATGGCATTTTCCTGACTTTGCAACGCATTTTCCACTGCAGACTCCATGATAATGTGCATTTTCCGGGTGTTGCAATCCGCCGGCCACCGCATATTGTGCTTTCCATTCGTTAAACAACCGCTATTCGTTATACGACTGATAGTCAGCAGAGGCGAAAACATAGTATGTACAAGTGAAATCAAAAACAGCCCCTCGTTACTTTTTCGGTAGCGAGGGGCTTGTCCTGTAAATGCGTTATGTGCTTAAAAGTGCGAAGGCCAGTCCCAGTAAGCCAACCGAAATCAGCAAGAGGAGTCCTCCCGCAAAAATGAAACACACGATCAATGCGGGGAGTGCCATTATAAAAAGAATCGTTGCAAGCACTTTTGTAAGGCTCCACGCCACCTTGAACACAAGGCCCAACACCTTGATGAATAGCCCCACGAACAGGACGGTACAGATTATTTCAAACACCGCCTATCCTCCTGCAAAATTCAGTGGCACTCGACGATGACATCTTCATCACAGACCGGACAGGTCTGATCGGTTTCCCAGCTGCCATCCAGGTAGCCAACGCCACTCGCGCCTACAGAAATGAAAACGCCGGTAGAGTATCCGCAATGGGGACAATCAAAATCGATATTAACAATTGTCCCTTCATCGTCCTGGGTGATTACTTCCCAATTGGTCGCAGTTGCGCTTTTAGCCATATCGCTTTCCTCCTTATAATTAAAACTTACTGACATCACCGTTAACCGCCTTGAAGTCGAGGTCTTCGGGTGTCTCGAACAGGGTTTCGCCGGTCTCGGTATCCGTCAGGCGGCAGGCACGACCATACTTTATTGAAAAGGATGCCACTTTCAGTATCGATGATTTTATGTGGAATCTGGAACGATTCTATCAGGCAATGCGTATGTACTTTGCCGTTGAACAGATGTGTCTGGGCAATGATGAACTGGCACTCACTTTGCATGAGGACGGCAGGCACTTTGACGGGTTACCATTTTTTGAACAGTACCGCCACGATCCGGAAGACAATCCAGAGGTGGACTATTCCTCCGCCGGCGGGGATCTGCTTAAAATGATGCAATTGGATGCGGAGGTCACAAAGGACAGGCAGCATCACGATGGTTTTGTAAGAGTTCCTTTCGATTATTATGAAGAACTGCAGCAAAAAATGGTGGATATGATGCCGGATTTCCGGGTACGGCTGAAGGTCAATCCCAAGACCCGGAAAATGGTATTCGCGGCGGATGTGCATTCCGTATTTGACATTTGCTGGTATACGCTGGCACGGAAAATGTCCGAGGATGTTGCTCCTGAGGATAAGGGCACGTCTGCGGATAAGAAAGAAAAGCCTGCAGGTGTTGTTATGTCCTGTCCCTTCTGCGGTGAGGCATTTGTACGAAGAAGCAACCGATCTGTTATCTGCGGGAAACCGGAATGTGAAAAGGCAAGAAAAGCGATGAATCAACGAAACAGTCGAAGAAAGCGAAAAATCCAGTCACAGCAAAGCACATAAAAACCAGGATTCTTCAGCAATGGAGAATCCTGGTTTTTACCTTTTTTCCGCACAATGGCGGCAGAAGCGGAAAAAACACGATTGACATTCTTGAGATTGGGAGTATAATTATATTTAGCTAACTGCATCTTGTAGTTAATCTGTGCGGAAAGTTGGTGAATGTATGACCCACAGAGAGAGAATACAAAATATGGCCGAAGCAAGTGGTGGGGTGTTCAGAACCTCAGATCTGAAAGCACTTGGCTATAACACCTATGCCATTCGAAAACTGGTCAACGAAAAAGTCATTGAACGGGTAAAATCCGGTTATTACCGTCTCAGCGAATCGTCCCAAAGACTGTCGGAGGCTGCCCAGATAGCGCAGCTGTTTCCGGATGGCGTTCTGTGCATGTATACAGCACTGTTTTATTACAGATATTCTGACCGGACACCACTGGAATGGAATGTTGCGGTGGATCGTGATACTTCCAAGTCACGGTTTAATCTGGATTATCCGTTTGTCCAACCGTATTACATGAAGAAAGAGTTTCTTTCCTTTGGCATAACTACGGCGGATTATGGAGACTGCACTATGCAAATTTTTGACCGGGATCGGCTGATTTGTGAATGCATTTTCTATGAAAACAAAATGGATCGGGAGACCTATAACAAGGCAATCCAAGGATATGTGGCGGATGCAAAAAAGAATGTTCCCAAACTGCTGGAATATGCAGAGAAGAGAAGAGTTCTGAAAAAAGTAAAGGATCGGATTGGAGTGTGGCTCTGATGGATATGGGCGCATCGGTCATTGCGCGACTGAAAAACAAGGCAAAAGAAACCGGGAAACCCTTCCAGCTTCACTTGCAGCTATTCTGCCAGGAGGAGTTTCTGCGGCGACTGGCAGCATCCCGGTATGCCGAGAATCTGGTGCTAAAGGGTGGTCTGTTCATCTATACTCTGACTAATTTTGAGAGCCGGGCCACTGTGGATATTGATTTTCTGTTGCGTCAGTTCCCTGGAACAATAGAAGACATCAAACGAATGGTGGATGAAATAATCGCTACAGACAGCGATAATGATTTCATAACCTTTTCTTCCCGGGGGTTTGAAACGATATCACCGCAGCGGAAATATACCGGTGTCAGCTTCCAACTGGTGGGCCAAATCAAAAATACCCGCACTCCCTTTGATGTAGACTTCGGTGTCGGTGATGTTATTGTCCCCAATTCGCACAGGCGGGCGATTCCGGTGCAGTTGGACGGCTTTGATGTTCCGGAGGTGCTGACCTACTCCCTGGAGAGCACGATTGCGGAAAAATTTGATGCACTACTCCAGCGTTTGGAACTGACCAGCCGCATGAAGGATATTTACGATATTTATTATCTGTCTTCTATGTTTGATTTCGATGGAAGAGCCCTTCAGCAGGCCGTCTTTGAAACGCTACAGAATCGGGGTACCGCATACGAGCGGGATAGCTTTGACAGGGTGATTGCCTTGGCACATAACAAGGATATCCAGATTCGGTGGCGACAGTATCTGCGACGTTTGAAGATGCCGGAACTGGTGTTGGAAGAAGTAATGCACAGCATTGATGCTTTTTTAAGACCTGTTTGGGACGCAATCACAAATGAGTCGGAATTATTGCATACCTGGCACAGTCAATCCGGCCTATGGAGCAACAGCCAATAATCTTCAGTAAATGAACAACAACTTCTGGTTTAGTCCATATTTGGGGACACATCATTTTATATAGTTTAATAATCGGAGGCCTATTATGGAAAAGTATATCGAAATCCTCGATTCATTAATGAAAGCAAAAAAAGAAAAGAAAAAGAAAGAACCCACAATTAAGGAAAAAGAGGCTTTTCGCAGCGCATGGCTTAGTCTCGTTGCGGATGCAGGGTTGACCGGCAGTGCTGAACAGTTTTTATATGAAGGTTTTGCCTTCTGCGGTGCAGAACCCTTCTATGCCTATTTGATTCAAACGGAAGATCAAAATGCAACTCTGGCAGCAATGTTCAGCGGAAAATACTATGGCATTGACAGCAATGTGTCTTTCAGGTTGGTAGCACATTTGCTTGCGCTGATGCTAAATAACAACGCCCCCAGAAATATACTTGCACCCATAATTAAACGGTTGCCGGGAGCATGTGTCAATAAAGATAAAAAACGACTTGGCACAGCTGAGAAAACGTTTGAGAAATATTTTTTGGCAGAACTACATCCGGATGTGGAACTGTGTCCGCTTGCTGATATTGGAACCAAACCTGTATTCATTAAAGAATTCGTAACGCTCGTTTCCTCTATAATGGATGGCATTGAAAATGCCGGATCGGCAAAAGGGGTTGTTGTAAAGAATATTGCGAAAATTCGCAAGTGGTTGGCTGATTATGATACTTCCCAAAGTGCCAGCACAGACACAAAGGCAGAACAGCTAATCCCTGCGTCAACAATAGTTGCAGCAGAAAAAGTGAAGATCGTATCCGTTGCAGATAATCCCCCGGAAGATAGAGTTCAAGCACCGAAAGTGATCGTTACACAGCCCAAGGAAGAGGCTTCTGTCGATATGATAGCATATCTTACCGAGTTGCTGGGAAAGGCAGCGAAAGCTACAGCCGTTGTCAAGAGCGAAAGCACGCAGCAGAGAGTCAAAATTGATGCACTTACCCAAACTCTGGAAAGCGAGCAGAGTAAGCTGCGTGGAGCTAATCAGCAGATAGCAGACCTGCAGGATACTATTACTGAGTTAAGAAAAAAGCTGTCTGCCGCTGAAGGTGATATTTTTGTGTTGAGACAGACGGTGGAGCAAAGAGATGCAGTTATCGCCGAAAAAAATGCTGAAATAGCAGAAAGAGTTAAAATGGCAGAGGTTCTCAGCCGGGACAGAAGTAAACAGGCTGATGAGTCGCTCCAGAGACTTGCATCCAAGATCCGGGTCGAATATCGGGATTTTGTGGATGCATTGGATGTGCCTATTAGCTGCGATCTGGGTGAGAACCTGAGGCTTCAGCTTCAGAGCATCTTCGATATACTGGAAAAAGGCGGCATGAAATTTAAGTGAGGTGAAAATCCGTGGCAACTGGATTGAAATATTATTTTGGCATTGACTTTGGCACAACCAACAGTGCGACTGTTGGTTATGTGGTGATGGACCAAAAACCGGAAGCCGTTAAATACGGCGATGAAGAAGGACGTCCAATCCCGTCCATTGTTGCGATTGATAAGACCACTGGCGCTGTGTTCAATGGTCGGGATGCATGGGATAAAAAGATGGAACTGAGTGAATCCTGTGAGTATATCTCATCCGTCAAGACCATTCTGGATTCTGAGCAGGTAAAAACGATTGCAGGCCGCGAATGGACTGCTGTCGACGTGGCCAGCGAGGTTTTTAAGTATCTGAAAGCCAATGTGCATAATCGCACCGGAATTGACATGGAAGAGGCAACTGTAGCGATTCCCGTTGGATTCAGTGCATCCAAGCGTGCAAAACTGCGTGAAGCAGCAAAGAAGGCCGGCATCCATATCCGTTCTTTTATCAGCGAACCAACAGCTGCCTTTATTGCAAATTATGATGAATTGAAAAGTTCTTCTACCGTTGCAATTTTTGACTGGGGCGGTGGCACGCTGGATGTGTCTATTCTCCAGCATATCAATGGTAAGGTATCTGAATTAGCAACAGTCGGCAGGGATATTGCCGGTGACTATATTGATGATAAAATCGCCACGCGAATTCACGCAAAAATAGCCCGTAAAAAAGGTGTCGAGATGGCGTTTGCCGATATGCCGTCCAGTGCCCAAGATATGATGCGGGTTCGTGCTGAACGTGCAAAGCGCATGCTGGGCGATGATGATACCGCCACGATTTCCATCAATAACTATGGAGTTTATGGTGCCTGCCGTGAAACATTGGAATATGACTGGTTTGCGGATATTGTAGACCCGGAGGTCACGATGGCGATGGACTGTCTGGAGGAAGCTATCCGTCAGTCGGGGGTTGGACTTGCCAATATTGACCGGATCGTCATGGTGGGCGGTAGCAGCAATCTGCGTCCCCTGCTGGAGAAGATGGATGATAAGTACGGAGACAAGCTGCTCTTCCCGGAAGAAACTATGTGGAATGTTGGTCAGGGTGCTGCTATGCTGGCAATGACTCCCGGAGGCTATTTTGCCAATCAATCTGTCGGTATCGTGCTGAGTGATAATGCATACTACGAAATTCTGAAGCCGGACACTCCCCTTCAGGGATGGGAACATACATGTCATTTCGGTATTGTGGATTCCAGCAAGGAGGCCCGCTTTGTTTTTGGAGGTAGTCCTGATATCGAGGCCTCTCCGGAAAGATATAAGACACTGCCTGTCCCTGCTTACCGTTTTCTTCAGGAGCAGATTGTACTTAATGCTTCTGTTGATCAGAATATGGTGTTCACCGTTGTTGCCGGAAGTAATATGCAGCCTGCAGAGTTTCGGCGGCTGTGGGAATACACACAGTTGAAGTGCTATTATAAGCTACCTGGAAAGCAGGTGCAGCATGGAGAGTAATGTCAGTACTGTAGCGTTTCGGAGCAATTTGTATCCTGTGGAAAAGAGTTTTTATGAAGACTCTACTTTCCGATCCAAAATACATGATCCATTTTCACTTGAGATTCTCAAAAAACAATGCGCATTGACGAGCATTCAGAAGCAAGAATACGATTATGCATCGGTTCACTGTGCATACGCTGCAAAAAATGATTATCCTTGGGGAACTATTAGAGACGATCAGGACACGAAGCGGGTTGTCTGCAGGTGCCTTAATACGAAATGTAGCCACTTCCATAGTTGCCGTCCTGATTTTGATCCTGCCGAATTGGACATACATGAAGAAAACAAGAGGGCTCAACCGGCTATCTTTGAGTTTGAAGAAGCTGCACGAAAGAAACGCACCTCAGAAGATGGAGATGCCAGAGCCGCAGCGAAACTGTTTGCTGGAAACACCCCTGAAAAGAAGAATACCAGCGAAACAGGTACTACTATTCCTGTGGTGAAAAAGCCTGATCCGAACGATCCGTTCGTTGTCAGGCCACCCGCTCCGCCGGTACCTAAACCGGTAGAGGTTAAGAAAATCGATTTCAGTTCCTTTACAGAAACCACACAAAACAAAATTATTGAAGCGGAACCTGCGGAGCGCAGCATCGTAAATGCCGGCCCCGGTACGGGCAAGACGTGGACTCTGATTGAAAAAATTATCCACATGATCAACGAGGAACAGGCCGAAGCCGGGAATATCCTGGTGCTGTGTTTCTCACGCTCCGCCGTAGAGGTTGTAAGAAACAGATTGGCCGATGCTGCTGAAGCCGGTCGTATTGGCTACGAGTGGCAGGATGTCGATGTTCGTACTTTTGACTCTTTCTGCACATATATGCTCGCATGGGTGCAAGATAATCATAAGGAACTCCTTCCCAGACATTTTCTGCTGGAAGAATATGACTATGATCAGCGCATTAAAAAAGCCACAAACATTTTTAAGCAGAAAAAAGATATGCTTGCAGATTATGAACACATCATAGTCGATGAAGTTCAGGATTTGGTCGGTAGCCGTGCAGAGCTGGTCCTTGCAATGCTCAAAGGTTTGCCGGAAACATGTGGCTTCACAATTTTGGGCGATTCCTGCCAGGCATTGTATGACTATATGGCGGAGGATGATCCTGCAGTTATGTCCTCCGCACAATTCTATCAAGAGATTTTCAAGAGTTTCCCCGATGCCAATTATTACGCTCTCACAGAGAATCACCGCCAAGGTAATACCTTTGGTCAGTTGACTGTCCCATATCGGAAGGCAATCCTTACTGGTTCCACCCAAGAGAGGGTTTCTGCAGCGAACGATTTGCTGGCGCACATCCCCAAGATGCCTGTAAAACTAACCAAGTTCTCAAGAAGTGATGCATTGCGATATGTTGGTCAAGGTGAGACCTTGGGTATTCTTACCCGCACGAACGGACAAGCATTGCAGATCTCTGCTTGGCTCCAAAATGCAGATGTTCCGCACGCCCTGCATCGCGGTCTGGGATCTCCAACATTGGGTGACTGGATTGCGCGTATTTTCTGCGACTATGAGAACGAATCTATCGATGAGCCTGCTTTTGTGGCAAAACATCTTGCCTTGTTCCCGGATGCAGCGTATGAACTTGCACGTATGCGGTGGGCTGCACTTGTTTCAACGCAACACGGGGAAGCACGAAACAGGTATGAGGTTGCAGATTTGCTGAAGGGTCTGCTAAGAAATGCCAGGGAACCTATGTTGTTTGAATCTGGAACAGGCGCTAAGCCTGCCATTACTGTCAGTAACATTCACCGGGCAAAGGGTAAGGAGTTTGACTCTGTGATTGTGATTGATGATGTAATCGAAGCAATGGCAGATCCTGATACAGAAGATCTGCTTGAACACAAGGTGTGCTATGTTGCTCTGACACGACCGAAGAAGAAGGTGGAACGCGCTGAAATATCCAAGAAGGATAAGCAGATCTATATTACTCGGAATGATGATCAGAGTAAGCGGTGTGCCAAAGCTGGAGGTTTCAAACGGTACATTTCTCATTTTGAAGTAGGTAGCGATACCGATCTGGATTTAAGATCGCTCGCTGCGGACAGTAAGCTTCAGCAGTATATCCAGAAAAATATACATTCCGGAATGCGACTGAAGCTGATTAAATGCCCGGAAGGCACAAAGCCTTATGTTGTATATCGCATTGTGCTGGAGGATAACGAAAAAATTGTGCTGGGTTATACCAGCAAGTCTTTCGCTCACGAACTGGAAAAAGCAATTCAGCATATAAAGAACATAAATTGCTCAGTTTATTACGAGGTATATCCTCATGCATTCTGTGATGTATTTGTTCACAATATCACAACCTGTGTGTCCGGGATATCTCCCGTTCCTGCGGGCGCAAGAACCTATGGTGATGTCAGCATTTGGTCCGGCATTACCATTACAGGATTTGCAGCTGTGGACAAAGATACTTACTAATTATACAGAACCGGAGGTTTGGTTATGGCGGACTATTCAAAATTCTATGATGCCCGTAAGGTTGTGTCCCGTATTCTGGAACAGGACTTTATTGGGCCTGTGACAAAGGATGAATGCCTTGCTGAGCTTCCGGTTCAGTATTACATTATGGGCAAGCTATATCCACAAAAAGATACTGTGGAAGCCCTGGATCTTGCGAGAAATCCGTTGCTTGAAAATGAAATTGAGACCTATGATGCATCAATTTCTCTGAGCAATCAAAACAACCCATCTTCAATGGGTATTACCGTCACATTGAAGGCGGGGGTTGATGCAATCTGCATTTCTGGTGGTTATGCTTTCTATGAGCCGATCTCTTTTGAAGATGCAAAGGATTGTGAAATTGATACTTCCAAGTGGGATCATCTGGAAAAGAAACCGAAAGAAGTATGGAGACGCAATGAATACTCCTACTCTGAAAAGATTACATTCACCGGAGAACGAGTGGAGTATGCGAATTTGCCCAGCGGACTCCAGTTACAGGTGTATACACACTCCATCATGGATTCGGGCGAGCGTGTAATTACGGTTGCGCTGGTAAATGAGAACCAGTCTGAAAACGATATGAATGCGACATCCAAATGCTGTGCATTCCAGCCGGTTATCAGAGTAGCCAGTTGTGATAGAGCACCCATTTTTACCAGTGTAAACCGACAGACATATCTGACTACCGATCCGGAACTTCTGGAACTGGATATACTGTATTCTGATGTGTATTGCTACGCACAGGGGCATGGTTGCTCTGTTATGTGGGATATGGATAATCCTGAGCCTGAATGGGTGGAATCTGCATTTTTCCCGACATTTAATCTCCGTCAGATGAAAGCCGCAGAGGTGGTCAGCGGAAATGTATTATCAATGCAGTTTCTGGCGACAGCATCTGTTGATGATGTTGTTCGTGAGTTGGGTGCATTTGCTGCTAAGTACCAGAAGTGGATAAAAGATCAGGATGATCTCTTGCCTGGAATTAAAGCCAGTTTGCAGGATGTTGCGAAAAATAATATTCAAAAATGTCAGGATGCATGCAACAGAATAAATTATGCCATCAAGCTACTGAAAGACAGCGCATCCGGAGATGGAAAGGCATTCCGAGCCTTCCAGCTTGCCAATGAGGCGATGTTGCTCCAACGGAGACAGACACTACTTAAAAATGGAAAATCTTTTAATCCTGACAAGGTAAGCTGGTATCCTTTCCAGTTGGCGTTTTTATTGCATGAACTGACCTCTTTTATTGAACCGAAGGGACATCCCGGACAGGATATTCCGGACCGGCAGATGGTTGATCTGCTGTGGTTCCCCACCGGTGGTGGTAAAACAGAGGCATATTTAGGAATCACTGCCTTTGTGATCTTTTTACGCAGACTGCGTGATGCAAATGCAGATGGTGTTACCGTAATTATGCGATATACGCTTCGGCTTTTGACACTCCAGCAGTTTGAAAGAGCCAGTATCCTGATATTTGCATGTGAACTGCTGCGCAAAAAGTATAATTTGGGTGGAAATGAGATTTCCATCGGTTTGTGGGTTGGTGGCAACCTCACCCCCAACCATTTGAAGGATGCAAGAACCAGCATCAACAAACAAAAGCAGGGTGGTGTCGATGAAAAATCAAACCCTGTGCAAATCAAGGTCTGTCCCTGGTGCGGAGAAAAACTGTATGCACAGCATTATGATGTTGATCTCGTTCAGAACAGAATGACAATCAAATGTCCAAATCAACATTGTCATTTCCATTCAGCACCCGGGGGACTACCGATTCATATTATTGACGAGGCTATTTATCAGCATCTGCCTACCTTTATTGTCGCGACTGTAGATAAATTTGCGCAGATTCCTCTTAATGATAAGCCAGCGGCGCTGTTTGGTATTACGAATAGCAAAAAACCCCCGGAGCTTATTATCCAGGATGAGTTGCACCTGATTTCTGGTCCCCTTGGCACCATGACTGGTATCTACGAGGCTGCTATATCGAAACTCTGTGAGCGCGATGGCGTGTGTGCGAAAGTAATTGCATCCACCGCAACAATCCGTAATGCAGCAAATCAAATTATGGCGTTGTATGGACGTAGCCATACGCAGTTCCCGCCACAAGGTCTATCTGCGAAAGATTCATTCTTTGCTATACAATCTACACCGGAAGAAAAGCCTGCCCGTCAGTATTTTGGCGTAATGGGCATCGGAACAACTGCAACCACAACGTTGATCAGAGTGAATGCAGCTATGCTGTTTGCCACGCGCTATCTGGCCACATTGGGATATCCTGATGCAGTTGTGGATAATTTCTGGACTATTACAGGTTATTTCAACAGCTTGCGAGAATTGGGCGGTGCAAGTACGCAAATCCTTGACGACGTTCAGAGCCGTCTTGATTATCTTGCAAAAACTAAATTTGTGTCTGTCTACCCCGGCGTAGATACTTCCAAGGGGTATACATATACAGAAGAACTGACGAGCCGCATGAGTAATTCCGAAATCACAGAAATTATCCAAGTTAAGCTGAAACGCAGCTATACCAAGGATAACCATGCGGATGTATTTGACTATCTGTTGGCATCTAACATGATTTCTGTAGGCGTTGATGTGGGGCGTTTGGGTGCAATGGTAGTTGCCGGCCAGCCGAAAACGAATGCAGAATATATTCAGGCAACCAGCCGTGTTGGCCGTGATAATCCCGGTTTGGTTATTGCGGTGTATAACGCGTCCCGTTCCCGCGATCGCTCGCATTATGAGCAGTTCCTGAAGTACCATTCTGCGTTGTATCGCTATGTGGAGGCAACGAGTCTTACCCCCTTCTCTGATCGGGCGAGAGACCGGGGGCTGCATGCATTGTATATTTCCTTGTGCCGTTATTTGATTGAGAACCTCAGAGGAAACAGTCAGGCAATCAATTACCGCTCTGACAATCCCGAAGTTCAAAAGGTTGAGAAAATCATTATCGACTATGTAAGAAGGGTTGATCCGGACGAGTTGTCGGCAGTTATGGATGAACTTAAAGATATTCAGGATGCGTGGGATATTGCGGCAACTGGTTCCCTCGTATATAAAAGCAGAAAAAATGAGAAAAAGTTGCTGAAAGGTGATACCGAGAATGACCGTTTCCGTACGATGAACAGCATGCGTAATGTGGATGGCCAATCCGGTATTTATCTGCTGGGAGGACTGTAATTATGGCAAGATTACACTTTGGTTCAAACAGAGAGCAAGCCAAGCCTAAAAAGGTGGTAGGCAGATTGCGCAAAACGCAGCTAATAACCACATTTGGCAATGGCTCCATTGTAGATATGCCGGACTACTCCGTTATTATGGCCGGTTCAAATTACTGGAAAGACAGCAGCCCAATTCTGCACGAACCAAACCTTGAAAAACTTCTGAAAGTATCTCATTTTAAAGAACCTTACGTATCCAACTCACAGGATGACGAAATGACACCGGATGTTCCAGCATTTCGTTTTCCGTACTATCATTTCTGTCCTGATCCCAATTGTGGCAGACTGATGCCTTATTGGGGATTTGGAGATGTGACAGATCGCAGTTGTGCCAACGGACATCCAAAAAGAAACATTGTTCCTTCCCGTTTTATTGCAGCCTGTACCAATGGCCACCTGGAAGATTTTCCTTATGAGTGGTGGGTCCATTACGGAAATTTCAGCGAATGTCCTTCAGACAAACGCAATGGTGCCCTTCGCATCAGTTTCTCAGATGAAACCGGTGGACTGGACAGTATTGTCATCAAATGCACCGCCTGTGGAAAAAGCCGCTCAATGGCTGGCAGTATGGCTAAAGACGCACTCCGCGGTTACTCCTGCTATGGAAAACGTCCTTGGTTGGGTAGTAAAAAGGAATATAATGATCCGGTATCCTGTACAGCACAGCTGCGGGCACTTCAGCGTGGAGCTTCCAATGTGTATTTTTCCATGACAGCAAGCGCATTAACCATTCCTCCTTGGAGCAGTAAGGTTCAGCAGGAAATTGCGGTACGATGGGAGCAAATTGAAGATATTCTGGCGAGCAACCCAGATGAATATGTCCTGAGAGCTGTTGTACAAGGTGTGTTCCATTCGTTATTGGCGATGCAGATTTGTACAATTGACGAGTTGATATCTGAGATTAAGAAGCGCTATAATGGCGGCGACGGAGGAGAGTACACCAAGCAGAACTTACTTGAAGATGAATATCGTGTTTTCTGCATGGGTGATTACGATAATCCGGATGATGTGCAGTTCAGAATTGCCAGAGCAGCGGTGCCGGAATTCCTTGAGGATTACATCGAGGATATTGTGTTGGCAAAACGTCTGCGTGAGGTGCTTGCATTGCGTGGTTTCCGTCGTATTACACCAGAGCAACCCAATGCTGATGATGAGCGGTTCAAAGGATATCACTTGTCCGGGGATTGTGTCCCACTTAGCGATGTTGAATTGAACTGGCTTCCTGCTATTGAGATGTTAGGAGAAGGTTTGTTCATCAAAATCAGAGAAGATGCCCTGGAAGAATGGGAGGAAGCCTTTGAAGAGGAATACCAGCCTATGCGGGATCGGTTGGAACACAGCAATGTGGGCTGCGATAATTTCTCTGCCCGATATGTACTGCTGCACACGCTTTCTCATTTGCTGATCCGGCAGTTATCGCTGGAATGCGGCTATTCTGGCGCTTCCATTAAGGAGCGGATTTATAGCACCTATCCGGAGTCTGATGTGAAAATGGCCGGAATTTTGCTCTATACTTCTTCGTCTGACTCTGATGGCAGTCTGGGCGGATTGGTGAGAAAAGGACTCCCGGAGTCTTTTGAGATGATTTTCAGAAACATGCTCCAGGAAGCTTCTTGGTGCTCTTCCGATCCGATTTGCATTGAATCTCATGCGCAGGGATATGACTCTTTGAATTATGCAGCATGCCATGCCTGTGCGCTCTTGCCTGAAACCAGTTGTGAAATGCGCAACTGCTTATTGGATCGGGCAGCTATTGTTGGTACCATAAAAGACAGAGAACGAGGGTTCTTTGGAGCCTTGCTGGAATAACAGGAGATAGATATGGTTCAATTAATTCCAGATGTTCTGGCTCCGGAAATCAAAAGCCCTGCTGAAAAGCGGTTGTTTATCGAATTTCGGGATCATAGAACGAATAAAAAATATGTTGTTCTTCACTCATTGGGAATTGCAGAGCATACCAATAATATCTTCGGTGAGATTGATTTTGTAATTCTGTGCAACGAGGGCGTGCTGTGCCTTGAAGTTAAGGGCGGCCAGGTGTCTCGCAGAAATGGTGTGTGGGAATTTGCAAACCGCTACAGCAAAATATCCCATAAAAATGAAGGACCGTTTCAGCAAGTGCAGGGTAATATGCAATCCTTAAGACAGTATATGGTACGGCGCTTGGGTAATTATGATCCGTTGGTGCGCTGCCAGTACGCATGTGCGGTTGCTATGCCGGACTGTCGCTTTGAGGCACCTGGTGTTGGCATTGATGTTGTTCCTGAGATATTGGTCGATGCCAAACAGTCATGGAACCTGGATACCCTGATTAATCAGGCGTTTTGGTATTGGCGCCAGACTTGTGTTGAAAAGCATGGTTTTGAAGGTGGACGACTGACAGATGCCGAAATTGACAAGCTGGCTAACCTGCTCCGCGGCGATTTCCATTTTGTTCCTTCTATGAAGGATACTGTGGAACGTGCAGTAAAAGAGTTATGTGCGTTAACTGCAGAACAGTATGAAGTGTTGGAGTCCCTTTTTGATAACCCGCGCACTATAGTTTCCGGTGTTGCTGGCGCAGGTAAAACCCTGATTGCTATGGAGCAGGCACGCAGAGCATATTGGGAAGGTAAAAGTGTATTGTATCTTTGTTTCAACCACAATATTGCTCAGTATGTGCAATACCAGTTTGAAAAAGACAATGTTTGCATCGAAGCAGTAACACTCCATGCATTTATGATGCGTGCCTGTGGTATTGATTGGTCTCCGGATCTGAACCGGGATTTTTATGAAACTGAACTGCCTGTTGCTTTTATGGCGGCGGAAGATGTTCCGGTTTATGACTTGGTTATTATCGATGAAGGTCAGGACCTGCTCACGGATACTTATCTTGAGTGTATTGATCGGATTGTTCAGGACGGATTGGGTGACGGAACATGGGCGATTTATTATGATCCAAATCAAAATATCTTTAATTCGTATGCTGAACTTGATGCGATGATTAAGAAGCTTCGCAAAGAAGCATATGCGATGAGCTGGAAACTGCGTGCAAATTGCAGAAACACCAAGCAGATCGCTAATGCCAATATTTTGATGACCAACATTCCAAATCAGGGGAAACCTACAGTTTCGGGTCCACAGGTCGAGTACGACAGTTATAGTGGAAAAGAAGACGAGCGCAAAAAGATCAATGCGATTGTTCGGAAAATTAAGGACAGCGGTGCGATTGGCAGCGATTTTATAATTCTTTCCCGATATACGCTGGCCAATCCCCTGAATGGACTTGGCCTCACAGGGCTGGACAAAGACCTTGGAACATTGAAGACAACGGGCCCGCTGTGGAAAGCAAAGAAAAATGATGTGAGATTCTCAACAATTTCAGGTTTCAAAGGATTGGAAGCAAAGATTGTAATAATGATTGATGTCGACCACTTTTCCGACGAAGACACGCGGCTGCTGAATTATGTGGCGGCTTCCCGCGCTTGCGCAATGCTCTATGTCCTTTATGACAGCGATGCTGAGCAAGAGCGTCAAAATATGATTTTGTCTGGCTTTACACAAGTCGGTACATAATAGTGGTCACGCATCAATACAAATGTAAGTTAGGACGGGGTGATGTATATGCCCAGATTTTTGGACCTGTTTGCAGGAGCTGGCGGCTTGTCAGAAGGATTCCTGAGAGCAGGATATGAAGCGGTAGCGCACGTGGAAATGGATGTAGCAGCATGCTATACATTAAAGACACGCATGGCATACCATTGGTTGAAAGATCATGATCAGCTGGATATCTATGATCAGTACCTTAATCGGGAAATTACCCGCAATCAGTTTTATGAACATATTCCGCATGGCGTTTTGGAATCGGTGCTGAATTACGAGATTTCCACTGAGACACTGCCTGCTATTTTCGAAGAAGTTGATGCTTTGGTGGGTGACGAACCACTGGACTTGATCATAGGTGGTCCCCCTTGCCAAGCATATTCTCTCGCTGGACGATCCCGGTCTGAAACAAGAATGGTAGGAGATCAGCGCAACTATCTCTACAGACACTATGCTGAATTTCTGAAAAGATATCGCCCCAGATATTTTGTGTTTGAAAATGTTCTCGGACTGCTGTCGGCCAAGGATGAAGATGGTACACTTCACTTTGATAATATGAGAGCGTTGTTCCGGGAGTGTGGTTATTCAACTGAATTCCGCCCTCTCAATGCTTCAGATTATGGTGTTCTACAAAACCGGAAACGAATTATCCTCATTGGAGTACGGGGAGAACATGAAGATTTCTACCCTGAAATTCCGGTTGTTCAGAATCGTTATTTGGTAAATGAAGTGTTTGGTGATCTGCCTGCTATAGCTGCGGGCGGTGGAACAACTGAACCTGTCCCAACAGCACACTATGATGGTGAGTATCTGTATGAATCCGGAATTAAGGAATATGATACTGAGCCGGTTACATTCCACCAAGCGCGACCTCACACAGAGCAGGATCTGGAGATTTATCGGATCGTTGTGGATACTTGGAACAGAACAGGAACACGTGTATCGTATGTGGACTTACCCGAAAACCTTCGGACACATCAAAACACAGCATCCTTTCTGGATCGATTTAAAGTGGTGGCTGGTAACTTGCCGTATGCGCAAACAATAGTTGCCCATATAGCGCGGGATGGTCACTATTTTATTCATCCTGATATTGAGCAAAATCGTTCGATAACGCCACGCGAGGCAGCAAGAATACAGACATTTCCCGATAATTACTGTTTCGAATCAAAGAAAGGTACCCCATCACGCACATTAGCATTTAAGCAGATTGGAAACGCTGTACCCGTGTGTTTGGCATATCATATCGCACTATCTTTACTCGCCAGATTTGCGGATCAGAATTGATTTTCAGGGAGGGATATTTGTGGCAGATGTGCATACACCTGAACAGCGAAGCTACAATATGTCCCGCATCCGAAACAAGAATACAAAACCAGAGGAACTGGTCAGAAAGTACTTATTTTCACAGGGATTTCGGTATCGTAAAAATGATAGCCGCCTCCCAGGAAAACCAGATATCGTATTGCCAAAATATAAAACGGTCATTTTCGTGAATGGTTGCTTCTGGCACGGGCATGAAGGCTGCCGATATTTTGTATGGCCAAAAAACAATGCTGAGTTTTGGAAAGAGAAAATTACCAGAAATATTCAGCGCGACAAACACAACAGAGAGTTGCTCTCTGATCAAGGATGGCGGATTATCGAAGTTTGGGAATGTGAATTAAAAAAGAAGTCAGTGCAGGAAACATTGAATCGCTTGGTACATGAACTTCATAATATTTAATTCCAGGGGGTAGCCGCTATGTCAAATGAAGTGTTTTTCGAAAGCAACAAAACATCAATCATGCTGGAAGGCTTGCTCCGGCAATGTGAATCCTTCGATCAATTTGAGCAAATATGTTCTGATGATATGCTTAACAGCGACTGCAGAACCAGTATTTATCTCATGCGTTTGTTGGATAAATATGGCTGGAAAACATCTGCTGCATCAGAAGCCGCCGAAATGTCCACAGGCTATTTGGGTCTTATTATCAATGGAAAAAATGCAACCAGAGATATGCTGATCCGGGTGGCCATTGCGATTGGTGCAACGGCAGAAGAAACAGATTATCTTCTGAAGTATTCAGGATATAACCCACTGTATGTGCGGAATAAACGTGATGTCATCATTTGGTATGGCATCTCCAAGAAAGAAAAGCTGAGCATAATCAATACCAACATTAAAAAGCGTGGATTGGAACCTTTGTACGGGGATGAAAAAACTGCTACTGACAGTAGTGGAGCATCTGTAGTTTCTGCGGTATAATTCAGGCAGATAAAACAACTAAGGAGATTACAGATATGAAAAACGAACTTATCAGCATTATTTCCCAGGCTTTCTACGGCAATCGTACTGGCACCGAAATCCGCAGAGAGAACATTGACCGTTTCATTCTGGGCTACCAAACCGATGATTTTGATGTGACTGAGCCTGTTGACCGCACGATCGTTCACCTGCTTGGTTCTGACACCCTGGTACTCATTTATAACAAGCACCGGGAAGAGGAGCGTCTGGAGGTCAAGGAACGTGCATTCCGCGAAGAAAACTATATTCTCAAGCCGCTGGCATCCATCCCGGAAATGAATCTGGACATCTACAGCCGTTGCATCGTCTGCCGGATGAATGCCGAAGGCGTCTTCGAAAGCGTGTGCGAAAGCGATTATGAAATCTGGGGCCGTTATCTTGCACCTTGATGCAGCAATGAAATGATACTTTTCACTAAATTGCAACGCTGCACAAAAGTGTGTTGCATTGTATCAAATAGTGTAGTATAAGCCAACTTAAAAGATGCATTTTGACTGCAATAATTGGTCGAAATGCATCTTTTATTGAATCTAATTGTTTTTTATTTTCTCTATCACAATCTCATCTATCTCCTGCTCCAGTCCCTGTATTTTCTCCTGTAACGACAAAATGTGGGCGTCGAGGATTGGTTTCCTCAACGCCCACATTTTTTGCATCTCCGTCAGCTGTTTCAGTTCTTTCGTGAATTGTTCCCGCATGGATTCAGCATTCTTCCATGCCCCCTATGCGAATTGACGGACAGAAAAAGCAGTCGTAAAACGGAAAGGAAAGAGGGCCCAGAAAATGGGAGAAACAAGAAAAAGACACGAAGCTTTCAAAGCTGGGGTAGTGCGCATGGTGACCGGCCAAGGTCGTCCTAGCGCCGAGGTAGCCAAGGACCTTCGACACGCTACGCAGCTGGCTTAAGACCGCTACAGGTAAAAAGCCGGGGCCGTTGACCGCCAGAACCGTGACGTCCGCCGTGTGCGAGAACTGGAAGCCGAGGTTCGCGCAGAAAGACCGCACCGCGTAACGCGGCTTCGTCCTTGATTCAGTTCCCAATCTATAATTTGAGGTAATCAAGAGATACAGTTATTTGCTTTTGACAAGAAACTTATTCCTTAACAAGAATCATTTCATAACAGCTGTGCAATTTTCTCAGACATAGGTTGCTGCCTTCTTTCAGAATGGTGTGCCGTGGCTTCATTCTACCCAAGGCTGCAAACCATGTCTCTTTTTATGCCTTTTTTAATTTGCGCAACGTATTCTACCTGTACATCACGGAAAGCTGTTTATCGATTTGTGTGAACAGGTTTTGGTATGCATCTGCTCTTCTTTGCTGGAGGATTCGCCGGAAATGGGCATTTTTATCCTTAAACTTGGTATTTATAGGAAGTAATTTGACAAATTTGTTGTTTTGTCCGCATTTTAACATTGTTTGGCCAGATGATTATATTAACGCTCTTGGGGATATGTTATCCTATATGTGTAATTTTATTGAAATATATTTGGGGTGTTTGTACAGGTGTATGCGATCAGCACAAGAACACTGCCAATTTGCCTAAACGTTTGGGGGAGTACAAAATGAGCGCCATGGCAAAGTGGATATGGATTCAAAAGGAATTTTGCAGCCGGCCGGAATATGTTTTGTTCCGTAAAACGCTCCGGCTAGAGGAGGTGCCGGAGGAGTTGCGCCTCCAGGTGACGGCGGACAGCCGGTACATTCTCTGCATCAATGGGCATATTGTTTCTCGGGGTCCCGCACGCAGCAATACAATGGTGAAATTTTACGATACGGTGGATATTGCACCGTATTTGCAGGCGGGCCGCAATGTGCTGACCATCGACGCAGTGCATTATGCGGGTGATGCTCATGAGGCAAATGAATTTACTGCTGGCCCCACGTCCATTCCCACTTCGGCACGAGGAGGCGTGCTGGTCGATGGGGACTGTCGGTTCTGCACCAACGACAGTTACCGCTGTCTCCGGCTGGATGCCTATCAGTTCAAGCAGGCGGAGGTGGCCGAATACCTGGGTTACTTCGAACAGGTGGATGGCCGCTTGTATCCCTTTGGCTGGCGGGATCTTGCTTATGACGACAGCGGCTGGGATCATGCGGTGGAGAGAATTGCCCATGTTCCCTACACCCGCG
>ERZ772816.1389-NODE-1389-length-20876-cov-8.970366_pt1 | contig 20876 bp, 19 predicted proteins | sample MGYA00511359_ERZ772816 | MGnify/ENA primary metagenome ERZ772816 (study PRJEB29015, sample SAMEA2737710) | human gut metagenome | biome: human gut; feature: human-associated habitat; material: faeces | place: China | collected 2012 ...
TTTCTTCCCTGTCTGCAATCTCACGGTGGGCCTCTTTATTTTCCAGCCATTTTTTTACGGCAAAAACACTCAGCAGCCATACAAAAAAGGCAATACCTGCATTCAAAAAAATTATATTATTACCAACCCAGCCGCCTGCTTTGTCTACCTCTATGATGCAGCTGGCATTCGGCAGTTCGATATCATATTTCATTCCGCCTGTCATTGCCATTGCCGCATGGTCAGAAGCAGCAATCGTCAATTTGGCTCCGTTTTCTATCTTGTATAAATGATAACGATATTTCTGCCCCTGCAGTGCGGCAAAATTGATGTTCTGCAAAGCATATTTCGGACTTGCCGGATTCATATCCAAAGTCACAGCAACTAAGCCCCAGGGTGAACCGTCAGAATTTTTTACAGCGACCCTGCCCGTCAGTACCAGCTCATTATCCTGAATCCTTCTGAACGGTCCTTCGATCACCAACTCGCCCTGCTTGCGATACACTTTCCTGATAGCGTCATCCCGTTTCGGCTGGATCATCAGATTTTTTCCCAGGGCACTTTTATTGATTTCATAAGGAAAGCAATAGGAAATCACAGTTTTTTCAGGAATACCGTCCTGCAGCGGACCTTCTGCCATAGCCAAAGATACATTTGTGATCAAAGCCATATCGTCAAAGGCTGTACAGACATTGTTCATTCTCTGGATACCAAGCTCTGACATATTGCGAAAACCTTTTTCGTGTACGGCTATTTTTGTACCTTTGGCATCCAGCATACCCTGCTGGATCAGCTCACGTAGGACAAAAGCGTCATCATAAAGATCCATCAGTTCATAGCGCGTCTGAGAGCCATAGCTTTCCGCCAGAAAAGCTGCTCTTTCACGGGTATACTTATAGGTATCGTTAATGCTGATATATGCAGCCAGAGCGCACAGCAACGCAGCTGCTGAAGTGAACAGCAATAAATATTTTATATAAAAGTGCTATTGATGGAGTGACTTTGTTGATAAATATTGAGAATTGTTTGTAACTATAAAAAATACTTCCCCAACATAGTAGGGCTAATATACCTTTGAATGATTCATTGGCATCTCGAGCAAATCCGACTGTTGCTTGAATTGCGGTGGATAAGAACAGTAAGAATATAGCTATTTGTGAATAATATTGTTTGATTGCTGCCATAATCTGTATTTAAATATACCCCAAAATCGTATGCATAGCAATATACCTTCACATAGTACTACCATAATAGCTACACTGTATATTGATATATAGTTTGTTATGTATAGAATAAAAAGTCCAATGATATGAAATAAAGAGGTTGCTAGCAAACTATAATTACAGAAGTTGGGATGTCCCCATGCTGCAAGAAATGGATACCCTAAGAATGTTGCTGGTAAACACAAAATATTAGCAAAAAGGAAAATGCATAATACATTCCAACTATCTGTTGCAAAATTCTTAAAAAAATAAGGGCTGATATTAGGAAATATTATGTAAAATAGGAATATAAATAATCCATTTCCAATTGTTCCTATTATAAGTATTTTTTTAAATAAAGATAAGTTCCTCTTTTCTGTCATATAAGGAAATATTGTTCCATTAATCGGACCATATATGGAATTAAGTGCAATATATATTTTTTCTGCTAATGAATAGTAGCCTACTGCTGTATTGCCACAAACTAATCCTAAAATGAAAGAGTTGGTATTGGTATATAAACTTACAGAAATTCTAGATAGGAAATAGCTTGATGAATCAATAGTTACTTCTTTTATTTCTTTAAATGAGGTGAAGAAGAACTTCATATTAAAATTATGATGAATGAGTGAGAGGCTTAATAATCCACTGGTTATACTTCCTATGCTATAGCATAATGGAATATATAAATAGTCATCAGGAGTTTGTACAAAGATAAAAAGAGGAAGAATACTAATTAGTCTTGTTGTAATATGCAATATTGTGTTAAATTTCATTTTCTGCATACCTTGAAAAAACCATACAGGATTTAGGCAATTCCCAATGACTTGTCCAAAAAATATTAGTGTAAACACTTTGTGTTTGTTGAATGCGGGTATAAGCCATAGACATCCTAATAAAATAAGAAATGATAAAGTAGCCATTCCTATTCTTGATAGGCATGCGCTATTTAAATAGCGATTTATTTTATTTTTATTACCCCGATTAGCTGCAATAAAGCGAGTTCCAGAAAGACCAAATCCAAAATCTGTAAGGATTATGAAATATTGGATGAAAGCAAAAGAAAAATTAACTAATCCATAATATTCTACTCCTAATTGATTAAAAAGAAATGGAATAGTTATTAGGGGAAGTATATAATTAATTCCTTGAATAATTCCTAATGATACAAAATTCTCAAAAAGATTACTTTTTAGAATGCGTTTTATAGACAACATGTAATTGTTATTTAAATAATCTATTAATATGCTTTTTTATAATTCTGTAATAATGAATAATATATATGCTATTACGGCCATGATCCCCTTTAATTGGGGTTCTCCAACTCTGTCCATAAAAGAATTTCATTAGGCGTTCTGGATTTTCTGGAATTAAGAATTCTTCTCCTAAAAAAATTATTTTCTTACTCTTGTTTATATAATGTTTGGGAACTATTCCGCCTCCCAACCAATAACACCATAAATTGAAAGGAAATGGTGCTTTTCTTTTTATATAAATATCTATATATATACCTTTATACATGAATGAGTATATTCTTGGTTCTGTTACTCGGCATAGTTTGAAGTCTTGTGAATAAAGGAAAGGTATAATAGATTTAAGTTCTTCTACATCATCTATATATATATCAACATCATAATCATGGGATATGAAACTATGTTCTCTGATTGCGCCTAAAAGTGTACCATATATTAGATAAAATTTAATATTTTGGCTTTCTAATAATTCTTTAGCTTTAAAAAGTATGGAACGTGCTTGATTAAATGAGATATCCATAGTATCTACTAGCGACAATTCGGTAGCTTCATAATAGAATGGCTTTCCTTTAATTAAAATAGACTGTTGCATGTATTTTATATGTTTTTTACTAATGTTTTTAATATTGAAGATGAAATTCCTTCTGTGCGTGGAAGTATAATAACTTGACGATTATTTTCTTGGCACCATTTTATTGCCTGTTGAAAACCTGCATGGTTCTGATCTGCCCCAACAATAAATATATCAAAATCAATGTTTTTTACGATTTCATTAACTTCGCGATAAATAATAGTTTTATCTACATAACGTATGGAGTTAACCATATATATACGGTCCTCTGTATTAAAAAGTAATTGGCTTTGTGGCTTATAACGTAAAACAACCTCTGAATCTTGGACTGCTACTATTAAATAATCGCCAAAATGTTTTGCTTTACGAAAAAGTTCTATATGCCCTTTATGTAGAAGGTCAAATACTCCAACTGTAAAAACTTTTCTCATATTGATGTGTCTATCTTATTTTATAAAATCTATTGTTGATTCTTTTGTAGAGGTAATATTTTTTAGTCTACTGGTCGCTTGATAAAATGGCTCATAAAAAATAAGTGTCCAAATTTGACGTGCCGTACAGGGGACACTAAGCACTCATCCAATATATCTTTGCTTTTCTATTTTTATAAAATGTGCAATTAATAATGGATAATGAAATGCCATTACCCAATTATTACTATTCCCATAAATACGACTCTTGTATCTCTGATGTTATTTACTCTTATCCCATTTCGTTAACATGTAATATTATACTTATATAGTCAAATTTTATTTTAGTATCTTTATTACAAATGTTTCAATTCCATTTTTTTTATCAATGCGCAGGGAGCATGATTTTTCTTGTAATTGATGACTTATCCATGCCCGATCAAGAATTGGACAAAATAGTAAGGCTTGGGACAGCATTGTATAAAGATTATCCCAGGTAGTGGTATAGGAGGCGATGAAATGATAGGATTCTCCACTATTTAAGATAAAACCTGAATGTAGATTGAGCATGGTGCATACTTCTTTAACTACATGAAAATTATTGTCTGATATGGGAATGTGAAAATCTAACATTGGAATATGTCTGATACTGCCGTCTTTCATTATTACCGATGAGCATACAGCCATTCGTTTATCATTATTATATGAAAAACGATTTTGTTGTATATCAGTAGACTTAACGTAGTATATATTTTCAATGTGATTATGTAGGAGAGCCATTTTTAATATGGCAGTAGAATAGGTGAACGTACTGAATGTACTGATCATAATTGCATCCCAAAAAGGTAAATGTAATTGTTCGCGTAATTCCATAGCCTTTTCAAAATGGGCTTGTTCCACTTTACCCCAATTGGAGAGTTTATCTTGTAAAAGTATTTGCTTAGGAAAAGTATGGAATGAAAATGAATCTATATTATCATTTTCTTTGCCGATAATGCTTAGTACATCTATTGTATTCATAACATATAGTCTTTATATGGACGGATTGATTCTTCTATATGACGAAAGAGTGTATAATCAAAATTTGTATATCTGTTTTGGCCTGTTATTTTTGCATCCGAAATCAATATGTCCGATACCTTATACACTTTTTTTGTACTACATGGAATCGGAGCGGTTATATCTCTTACGACTAAGATTTGGAGCATATTAATTCCATGTTTGTATGCATAAACGCATCTTGTATTACCTTCTATGATATATAATTTGCCATTATGAAGTTCGGCTATAGGAGGTCCAATAAGGGACTCCTTTTTATTGAAATATAAAGCGGCGGAAGTGAATGGAGGAATGTTATTTTTATCGTATAATTCATACATCTTGTCTATCTGTTTGTACTTTAAAGCTCTTATGTATGGATTCATAAAATATAAATCGTCTAAATTAACCAGCTCGAATTTTAAACTGGCATTTTCATATATAGATTCAGTTCGAAGCCGACTTATTATAATAGATTGTTTTACGGATTTAATAGTTATCCTATGCGGTTTACTTATTGCTTGGAGTATCGGTTGTTTTAGTTTTAATACCCATTCTTTTATTAAAATACTGTCAATGCTTCCACTATAGTAGTTGGCAGAAAATGAATTGTTAGCTCCTTCTTTGAATACTATGCCTTTCCAGAGATCTTTCTTTTCCATGAAGAAATATCCATTAACTGAGATTGTTTCAACTTCTACAATGTTACATCCCATCGCTTTCAACATTCTCCTGCGTGAATTTTCTTCGTCTGCATATTTACTTTGAATAGAAGAAGTGATAATAGTTACTTTCGAACCAAAATCTATCCAACGTACCAGTGAGAGAAAAAGTTCCCAGCACCAATAGGTGTTTTCGCAACTCACATATATTTCTTTCTGTTGTTCTAAACTGATATATGAAACGAGTGAACGCATTTGCTCTTTACTTTTTAGTAAACGAGTTTTGTGAGGAGTATCGGAGATAAAGGTAAGTTCTTCATTTAGAAAAAGATCCATTGCTTCTTCACCATTATGAATTAAACAATTGATTGTCTTTTCATTTATTTGCTCAAAATCTATAGAGCTGACATCATCAACCTTTATGGAAACATCGAATGCTTCTGCATTTAGATTTTCTTGTATGTTACTTGCCCCTTCAACTATAGTATCAATGAGTGAAATAATAAAATCAGCAAATGAAGATAGTTTTTTAGAAGTATCATTAGATTCCAACTTGAAGTTTAAGATTCTATTATAATGTGGTTCTTCTGCGAAAATAAAACTTGGGAGGTTGCTTAGTATGCCTCCGTCTACATATTTATTTTCTGCTGGTTGGAAAAAAAAGGGAATACTGCATGAACAACGTACTGCTTTTGCTACAGACTCTGAAGGTGTCCTATCTTTATTCCAGACTTTTAATGTATGCCGTTCCAGATCAGCACATACTATATGTAAATTAGGAATTAAATCTTCAAATGTAACAGTCTGCTCTAGGCCTGTCAATATCCTTAGGTGTTCTTCTACAAAATTCTCAATTGTTTCTGCGTCGAAAATGCCATAACTTTGAATAATCCCCTTTGATAAATATTTACAATATTTCTTATACTTTTTAGGAAGTATATTGTTCAGGATGAATCTTTCTAATTTATTAGCCTTTTTGTATTTTGTTATAAACTCTTTAAAGTTGAGATTTCTTACAACTTTCTCCAAATATTCAGGTTTCGCTCCCCCCGCTATAAATGCTGCTATAATTGATCCTGCGGATGTGCCAGCCAGCTCTGAAAAGAAGACACCGCGTTCATAGGCCTTTTTATATGCACCTACATAGGCTATGGCTTTACATCCTCCACCTTGGAATACGCCTTTGCAACTTGTAAAATATTTTGTGTATTTTGATGGAGACATATTTATTTATATGTTTTATATATGCTGTATATGGGTAATTTTTATTCTAAAAATATGTTGTAAGTTCAGCTATAAAGTGATATTGGGAATACTTGATTTATCTACTTTTTCCCAAGCTGTCACATAAATATCTTTTGGGCTTGTCATAATATTTTTTATCCGATTATTTATCTAACTAATACAGACTTTTACATACTTTTCAGCATAGCTATTGGTATAATTTGTTGTGTCGCAAAATTTCCCTTTTTGCAAAACATCCTTTGTGAACTCTGCAAACCGGATGAAATGAAGTCTAAATTGCTTAGTTCGGTGAAACGGAAGTCTCTAAACAGCTTCGGATAGGCTTGAATATTTATTTTCGGAAACCTTGTAGCTTGGGATAATTATGAAGTTTTTCTTCCTGACAAGTACGCTACGCTTTCGCCTCTCCCACATTTTGCAGGAAAGACGAAAGCCATAGTAATTGATAAATGCGAGGCAAAATTACGGATAACTCGTCAGAACACCAAGTATTTTGACAGGAAATGTGTTTTTCCCTCGCAATGAGCAGTGGAAAAAAATCACTCTTTCAGCTTCGGAAACAGGATTTTTACCCCTTCCAGATAGATGCGCCGGGCGTTTTCGGGAGTGGTAAATTTGCTGAACGCGCTCAGAATGTGCTCATAATAGTCTATCTCATAATTATGGAGCCCTTTTTTATGTCCTCAAGATAGGACTGACTCATGTGACACTCTTCGCGGAACATTGCGCGATCAATTTTTAGAAGACGGATTTCACGACTGATGAATGCGCCGAACTCCATGTGGTCGGCGGCTTTTTTTGCTTTTAAAATCATACTGATTTCGTTTTTAAATGTTAATAAATATAATAAACTGTATATCTGTACCCAACTGTCGGGTACAGTTTTTCCGGAGGCAAAGCGTTAACTTCGCCGAGATTTTAAAAATAACAGATAATGAAAGCAAACATGACTACTCTTTCCATATACGAACTGCGAAAGACCATAGGGCTGTGGAAAAGCCGTAAAATAACAGATTCTACCATTTCGAAACTGCTGGACCTCTATTTGGGAGTCACCGCCTACATGAACGATGAAGCGGTTTACCCCGTAGAGAATTTCTACGACCTCGGCCTGTCGTTGAAGTTCAAGAATGCACGCTGCCTGGTGGAGGCGGTCAGGCAAAGCCGTTCGTTCGGCATCGTTCCGGACGGCAATGTGTATGGAATGAAATCTTTCTACTCTTATCTTTGGAAAGCAAAAGATGCTGCGGAAAGTTTACCGGAAACATTACCGGAAGAATTACCGGAAAAGTTTCCGCAAGCGGATATATATAATTATAATATATATAATAATTATAAATCTACTAAAGATATTCCTAAAGGAAATCCGATTCCTGCGGAAGAATGTCTGGAAGCCGCCCGGCACTTCTTTCATGTCATCAACGAAAACCCGGTGCAGAAATTGCAGATCTTCATTCCGCTGATCAACCGCTTCCAGCAGGAAGAGGGACTGACACGCGGGGATGCCTGTGCCAACCTTGTGCACTTGGTGAACGAATTGCTGGTTCCTCACTTTGCGGGGCAGGAGCGTTTCATGAAATCCGGTCACAGCGGACGTCTGTGCTGGCTGAACAACCTGCTGAAGTCTGCCCATGGACAACGCCTGCTGAAGGATGCCGCAACCGCCGGAAGGCGGAAAAGGGAGCAGGCAATGCGTGAGATGCGGAGCGAGCAGCGCAACAATCATCCGCTGTGCGAGTTTGAGTGGACGGACACCGAAACCGGAATGCGCTTTTATGACGACCCGATAGAGGGAATGGTCAACATCCCTGATGATGCGTCTCCGCGTCCGGGAGCAGGGAGCGTGTGGAATGTGCTGAGCAATAACTGGGAAGGAGGGAACTTGTGAAACCGTTTTATTATCTCTGCGATTTTCCTGAACGCAAGAACGTGGGTAAGAATTATCTGGCCCTGTGTCCTAAATGCGGCAAGAAACACCTTTCGATTTCCCGCGAGACGGGATTTTACCATTGTTTCTATGCCGGATGTGATTTTCATGGCCGCCTGAAAGACTTTTGGGAAGAACGCCCGCTGTCGGCCGGGAGGGCGTATGGCGGCCCGTCCGCTTCTTTCCCTGCATCGGCGGGAAGGAAGAACGGAAGTGCGGCGTTGGCGGGTAATGCCGGTGGTGGAGAAACTTTCGTGTCCGAAGTCTCGATGATTCCCGATGACTACAAACATCTCTCGCCCGACGTGCTCGCCAGAATAAAGCCGCTGACAGATGAGCCGGAGACGGCCGACCCTGATCAGCTTGCCGCCCGCCGTTATCTTGCCGACCAGGGAATATCCTTGAAAACGGCTGTCAGTGCACATCTCGGTTGCCTGACGCACCGCTGCTTCGGTGGAAAGGACGGCAAGGACGAAAAGAACGCTGCCGGGACGATGTACCACTGCATTGCCTATGTGAACTACGTCAACGGGCAACCTGTCAACGTGAAGTATCGTTCGTGCGACCCTTCCTCGTCCGGCTACACCAAATGCTGGAGTCAGGATTCGCCCACTACGCCCTGTCCGCCCTATAATATCGACTGCATCAACCCGCTGCGGATTTCCGAAGAGAGTGTTGCCCGTCTGATTGTCACCGAAGGAGGAAGGGATGTGCTGACCCTGTACGAGGCGGGCTACCCTTATGTCATCAGTGTGCCCAACGGCGCTGCAAGCGACCTTCGCAAAAGTTTCGAGGCTTTTGTTCCCTGGCTGGACCAGGTGCGCGAACTGGTGATTTGCGGTGACTGCGACCTGCCGGGGCGGACACTCGTGAAGCACCTTGCCGACTACTTCGGGTCCCGCTGCCTGTTCACCACTTTGCCCGGCGGCTGCAAGGACATATCCGATGTGCTTGTGGCATACGGTTCCGGTGTGGTGCGCGAGATTATCGACTCTGCACGTCCGCGGCATACGGCGGACATCATCACCGTAGGCGAACGGACGGATGAGGTGCTGAACGTGCTGCGTGGCGAATACGATCATGGATACGATGTGGGCTATGGCCCGCTGACCGACCAAGTGTTTCATCCCACCGATCAGGGCGGACTGATAATCGTTACCGGGAAGCCCAACAGCGGTAAGACGGATTTTCTGAATGACCTGACTTGCCACCTCATGGCCAAGACCGGGCGCTACGTCTGCTTTCTCTCTTTCGAGGTTCCCGACAAGAATAAGCACATTGCGCACCTCATCCGGCTGATGTTGGGCAAAGTGAACATGACGGCATATACCCGGGAGCAGTTGCAGCCCATTGTCTCTTTTCTGAACGCCCACATGGTGCATCTGGATCTGCATGAGATTTCGCCCACACCTACCAATATCATTGAGCGTGCGGAACGGGTGAAACGGGCTGTACCGTTGAAGTATCTCATCATCGACCCGTATCTTTTCATGGAGATGGAAAGCGGACGCTACAATACGGAAACACAGGCCATTAAGGCCATGCTGACGCAGATGCAGGCATGGGGGCGCAGCAATGGCATCTGGGTCATCATCGTGGCGCATCCCCGCAGCCTGAAGAAGCAGAGTGGAAAGGATGAACTGGAAGAAATAGACATGTACACCATTTCGGGCAGTGCCAACTGGGCCAATCTTGCCGACTTCATTTTTTCTATCAGCCGCATCAACCAGCCGGATCGCAACTATACAAGGCTCGACATGCTGAAGGTGCGCGACCAGGATTTGTGCCGGACGGGCAGCGTGTTGTTCGTGCGGCAGCCATGCGGCCGGTATGATGAGCGCGAGTCGGAACAGCAGGTAATGGCAGAAATGCAGGGCAAAGTGCTGGATAAGGACAGGCTGCCCTGGATTGAACTGCTGAAAAAGGAAGAGGGATGAAAACGCTACGCCGCCCCCTCTCACAAAAAGAGGAGTCCGTACATTTGTTCTGAAAAATCATGCAAAAGTAGGAATTTTAGGGGCAGGAATCAAATGTTTGGTTGCTTTTCCGGGGTTTTACTCCTGAAAGTCCGGGGATTTACGCATGAAATGCCGGGTGTTTGCAGCAGCAACGCCCGGCATTTGCTTTGTAAACGTCAGGGTTCTCCCAGCGCTTCCACGATTGTGTGTACTTGAAGCGGCGTGTAGCATTTGGCGTTGGGAAGCATGCCGCTGGCCCGGAGCTGTTCTTGCAGTCCGGGTTTGAAGGCTATCCAGCGGTTTAGTTTCCGGACAGCGGCTTTGGGTGTGATGTAAGGGCTGTAAAGCATGGCCAGCTCGCTTTTGCTGTAACTGCGTATGGTGAATGAGGATTTTTCCATTGGAACATTTTTATTACGATTGTTGATGTAAAGTTAATGAAAAATGACGGGGTATGAAAGCATGTGCAGAGGTTTATTGCGTCATAAGGTGCCATAAGCCGCGGTAACTCTCCTTATGGTGTGCAAGGATGCGCAAAGGGGTGAGAAGGGGTAGCGGAGTGGGGCGGAGGAGGTATCTTTGTATTGTCAAAAAAGGAGCTCCTGAGAGATTTGACAATTGAGAATTGAAAAGTGAAAAAGTAACAACCATTAAAAAAGTAAAGATTTATGGCAAATGCATTGGTAGTGCGTACACAGCGCTACAAAAAGATTGGAGATAAGACTTCTCCGCTGGTTTATACCCTGAAAAGAAAGCCGCGCGATGCGAAGATGTATGATTTGAAGCGTATCTCGGAAGAGATTGAGGCTTTGGGTGGCATGTCGGCGGAAGATGTGCTGCACGTGGGCAAGGCAATCGTGAGAAACATACGCGAGAAGTTGGCGGACGGAAACAGTGTCCGTCTGGATGATTTCGGGATTTTCCGCACTTCGTTCCATTGTGTGGCTACGGAGCTGGAAAAGGACTGTACGGTGAAGAACATTGATAAGGTGCGGGTCAACTTCAAGGTTGCCGGTACGTTGCGACTGGTGAACGATTCGGTAGCCACCACGAAAGGCGCTCCGAATAACATTACCTACGAACTGGTTTCTGCCGACGGCGGCAGTTCATCGGGCGGAACAGGCGGCCTTCCGGACGATGGGGAAGAGGAAAACCCGTTGGGATGAGAAGAGTGATGAACAAGTTTTTATGAACAATTTAAAATGAAGAAGAAAATGAGTAAAAGTGCAGGTATTTGGGATACAATTCTGAAAGTGGTGATTGCAGTGGCTTCGGCGGTGCTGGGCGTGTTCGGGGCAAATGCGATGACGGTGTAGGAGGGGAGATGTCCTGACAGTGTAAGAGTGTAATGCTCTTTGTTGCATGTTTTGTTTAGAAGGCGCCGGTTGGCGCCTTCTTTTTTTTCTCTACAAAGCCTACGGGCATATCCACATGGGCATATCCCAGTTTGTCCAGACGGACGGCTACTTTGCTTTTTCCGTTTAGGATGACGAGTTCTCCTTCCAGTCCGGCCAGCGGGCCTTTTATGACTTTTACGGCGTCGCCGGGAGCGAGCGGGGCGCTGCACATCTCCACTGCCTCCTGACTGTAATCGAGCATGAAGCGGAATTGTGCCATTTGCTCGTCAGGGATTACGGCAGGCGCACTTTCACCGCGCAACACCATATAGCGGTTGACGGCTTGCAGGCTTAGCGGAAGCGCACGTTCCTGCGGAGTGACGTGCACGAATATCATCATCGGAATTATCAGGCGGTCCACCCGTTTGCGGCGGTCGCTCCACTGGTGAATCTCACTTTGAATGGGCAGGTAGCATTCAATGCCCATAGCGGCGAGCCGCCGGGCTGTCCTCTTCTCAAGGCATGACTGCACGTAAGCCACCAGCCATTGGCGACGAACGGCGTCGGTTTCCGTTTCTGTGTATTTGGTACTTTGCATTGTTTTTGTGATCCATTAGTTTAAAAGGTACGTGCGACGGCAGCGCTCTACCGCCGCAACGTACCGACAAACAAACAAATATAAGCCCGGAGACGGGGACAGTATTTCATGTAGAAGTACCCCGGACTTATGGGGTATATGCTATTTACGGTCGGAGGTGCTGCCATAGCCGTATCCATAACCGTAGCCATATTTCTTGCCGTAACCATAGTACTTGCCATACTTGCCGTAGCCGTAGTAATAGCCGTATTTCTTCTTTTTCATATCCAGCCCGTTGATGACGGTGCACAAATTGGGCAAACGATTATTGTTTTGCAGTTCATTGATGAGCTGGTAATCGTTTTTGTATGTGTAGTCGGCGCGGCACACGTAGACGCTGGCATCAGCTACGCGGGCTATAAGCTGCGTGTCGGTAACCATGCCGATAGGTGCGGTGTCGAGTACTATATAATCGTATTTTTGTTTTAGTATCTCAATGGCGTCCTGTAATGACTGGCGTGCCAGCAATTCCGTAGGATTGGGAGGGATGGTTCCTCCCGGCAGCAGATCCAGGTGGTCGGTCACTCCCGAAGGACGGATCAATGAAGACAGGTCGGTGGTCTTGGGAGAGGATAGATACAGAGTGATGCCGTTTTCTTTGTGCGAAATGTTGAATACCTTGTTCAAACCGGGTTTACGGATGTCCAGCCCGACGATGATTACTTTCTTTCCCAGCAGGGCAAGGCTGACAGCCAGATTGGATGCGATAAACGTTTTCCCTTCACCACTCATGGTAGAAGTGATGAGGATCACCTTTTGGTCCGGCTCGCCCAACATGAACAACAGGCTGGTGCGTATGCTCCGGAAGGTTTCCGCCATGATGTCGTTGTCGTTTTCGCGAACGGCAATGGCATGTTTATTTCCCGTTTCGGATTCGGTGAGGGGGACATCACCGATTATGGGGACGGTAGTGAGCTTTTCTACGTCGTTGCGTCCTTCGATGCGGAAACTGAGCAGATTCAGGACGTAGATAATGGCAACCGGAATACCGAAGCCGAGCACGAGGGCAATCAGGTAAATGAGCTTCCCTTTGGGGGATATCGGGGATTCGTCTGCCAATGCGTCGTCTATGATTTTGGCATTGTTGGCAGTGGCTGCAAGGGCGATATTGTTCTCTTCGCGTTTTTGCAGCAGCATGAGATAAAGGCCCGCCTTGATTTCCTGCTGGCGCTGGATGCTGACGAAACGGCGTTCCTGTGCAGGAGCATTGCTGATGCGTCCGGCGTATTTGCCTGCCTCGCGGTCGAGGTCGGATTTGGTGATAAGCAGTCCTTTGCGCACGCTGGTAATGGTGGTGACAAGATTGGTGCGCATGTTCTGGATATCGCTGTTGAGCCGTTGTATGACGGGGTTGGCTTCGGAAGAAGTGCGTAACAGGCGGTTGCGTTCCAGAATCAAGGCGTTATATTGGGTTATAAGACCGGTTAGGGTATTGTCGTTCAACCCTACGTTGGCAGGGAGAGTGGTATAGGAACTTTCCGGCTTGTCAAGATAGTCGGAGAGGTATTGTATGAGGTTGAGTTGCGTACCGTTCTCCACACAGAGCTTTTCGTACTCGGAGCGCTCGCTGACGGCCAGTTTGGCGTCACTGCTGAGGTCGGTGAGCCCGGCTTCGCGTTTGAAACTTTCCAACTCGCGCTCGGTAGTGCCTAATTCCTGATCGATGACAGATATACGTTCGTCGATGAAATGGGCTGTGTTTTCCGCCACTTCGTTTTTATCGTCATTGGTATCGCGGTTGTACATTTCCACTAACTTATTGATGAAATCTTCACCGCGTTTGGTGTGGGTGTCGTTGATTGATATGGTGGCTACGGAGGTTGTTTTGCTGGTAGGCTCAATGGATAAAGCGCTACGATAACCTTTGGCAAGAGTGAACGGTTTGACAATGCTTACTTCAATGCTGCCGCTTCCTTCAATGGGGATGGCAGGGTTGGGCATCAGGGTAAGAGTGCCCGCTTCGCCGGAGATTACCGCGGGCAGCTTGGTGAAATGCCTGTTCAGAACTGTTTCGTTGATTGTGGCCGTCACGTCCGTTTGTCCGCCGGCATGATAATTGATTGTCAGAAGTATGGGGTCGGTGAGACGATCGGCATCTTCCGGCGGGAAGTGTACGAGTATGGGAGATGAACCGTATAAATCGGTGGTATTGAAACCGCCCGTAGTGGAGTAATTGATGTAAAGCCCTAATTCGCAGACCACGTCTTTAATGAGCGATTTGCTATGCAGAATTTCTATCTCATTGTCGATGTTGTTGGATGAACTGATAATGCCCAGATCCTCGAAGGCGCTGAAATTGCTGCCGGCAGCGCCTCCTTTTTTGTCGTCCTTGATAATGACAGAAGCGCTGATGTTGTAGACCGGGGTGGTATACTTCAGGTATAGCCATGCAGCCGCCAGACAAATGATGACAGAGGCTGCGAACCAGTGCCAGCGTATGATATATTTGAACAGGACGGCGTGGAAATCCGTCTTCTCTTCTTTTTCTTCAAACAGGTCGTCGTATATGTCTTCTTTCACGTTTTCTGAGTATTAAGTGTTATTCACTGTTTTTTTCTCTCAATTTGTCCGCTATTTGGTGATAGCGATGATAAGGCTGGCCAATGACACTAACGAGCCGACAACGGAGAACCAGATGGTGGTACTGCTGCTGATGTTGGATGTTTTGGCTTTGGTCTTATTGGGTGTGACGTACAGGATGTCATTCTGCTGTAAGTAGTAGTAAGGAGAATGTAGGATGTCCTGATCGTTTAAGTTGAGTGTGATGATCTCCCGTTGGCCCCTATTGTCTTCGCGAATAAGCTTTACGTTGTTGCGGATACCGTAGATGGTCATGTCTCCTGCCATGGCAAGGGCTTCGAACAGGTTGACTTTTTCGTTGGAGATCGTAAAGGTTCCCGGTCTGCTTACCTCACCGATGACTGAAATCTTATAGTTGACCATACGTACGGTGACGATGGGCATTTCACGAAATTGCGATTTCAACTTCTCTCTTATCAATTGTTCGGCTTCTCCTTTGGTCAGTCCGCCCAGATGTATTGTGCCCAGTACGGGGAAATCAATATTGCCCCGGTTGTCTACAAGATATTGTTGCAATACGGGTTGTGAAGTGAGATACTTGTTGCCTGTATTACTGATGGGGCTGGACACCGTCAGGTTGAAAGGTTCTGCCAGTTCGGGCGCTTCGGGACAACTGACTACGATGGTCAGCAAATCTTTCGGCATAATCCGGGCGTCGTATAAGGTTGGATTAAGGGCGGTTGTGTCGCTCTGGGCCGCCTGTTGCATGTTGCCTTGCAAGTAGGGCACTTGCTTATAGCTTTGGCATCCGGCAAATAATAGCGGCAATGACAGTAGGATAATAAATATTTTCTGTTTCATGTGTTTTTGTTCTATTTTATTTTTTACTGTTTACTTTCATCAGTAGGCAGCTTTCTCTCCTTGAATCGCGTTTTTTACGGTTTTGTAAATGATGTATAGGTCGAGCATGAAAGTCCAGTGTTCCAGATACCAGATGTCTCGTTCCACGCGGCCTTCCATTTGCCACAGTTCTTTGGTTTCGCCACGAAAACCGTTGATTTGCGCCCATCCGGTGATGCCGGGTTTTATGAGATGCCGCACCATGTATTTGTCAACCAGCTTGGAATATTCCTCGGTGTGTTTCAGCATGTGAGGACGAGGCCCCACTACGGACATGCTGCCCAACAGGACGTTGATGAACTGCGGAAGTTCGTCGATGTTGCTTTTGCGTAGGAAATTTCCCAACTTCGTTTTGCGCGGATCGTTTTTGGTGGCCTGCATGGTGTCACTGTCTTTGTTTACACGCATGGAACGGAACTTGTAGCACCAGAACTCTTTGCCGGCTTCTCCACTGCGTTTTTGCTTGAAGAAGATGGGACCGGGTGAGGTGATTTTTATGGCTGTGCCTATTATCAGGTATATCACAGGGAAAAGCGTGCACAGAAAAAGCAGTGAGAAAAGAATGTCGAACATTCGTTTGAGAAGTCTGTTTTCCGGCTGCGCCAATGGTTCCTGACGGATGTATAGAATGGGAACGTTGCCCAACATTTCAAAATGCATGTGGCGTTTGAGGTATCTGCGCACATCGGGCACACTGTAAAAGTGTATAAGATGATTTTCACAGTAATTGATGATGGGCAGAATTTCCTTGCTGTATGATGAAGGAAGTCCGCAGTACACGTGTTCTGTTGGGCTATGTTGGATGTAAGGAAGTGCATGTTGGGGAAGGCCCAGATAAGGGCATTGTTCGGGGTAGAGTGGGGAAGGCGCTTCCGCAAAATAGCCGATTATCTTGAAACCGGATGCTGCATTTCCTGTCATTTCATGGTAAAGCTCAATCATGTTTTCACCGTCGCCTAAGAGTATGGTGCTACGGGAGTTGCCGCCCGAACGACGATAGGACTTTAAAATTTGGCGGAAAGTCAGCCGGTAGATAGTTAAGCAAATAAGAAAAAAGAAATAGAACAAGACAAAAAAACGCGCGGAAAGAGTTCCGAAATCTGCAAGACTGATAAGGCTGATGAATACTACTGCATGGAAAAAAGTGTTGCGTATGGCACGTGTCACAATCCGTTCCGGACGCACAATGCGTTCATGCAGAATAATGCCTTTGGAGTAGTTACAGGTAATATAGACCAGGTTCAGAAGGACCAACAGGCGGGGGAGAGAATTGGCAAATGTTTCGCCGAGTGTCTGGACATCTATTATATGATATAATACTATGAAGATAGTATTCAATATACATAAATCACCGGCAATGATGATTAACTTGATGACTTTATTAAATCGTAATACTTGTTTCATGGATTTGTAATACGTTTATAATCAGTTTTTTCCGATAAAAAAAGAATTAGGCCGTACTCTTTAATTGCTTGTTCCTGTTTTTATGTTCTCTTACTTACAAGGTAAGAGAATAAATGAGGCATAGTAAATAGTCTCTCTCTTTTCGTTAACATCTGATTATTACACATTAACGATGCTTATTATTGTTTAAATTGAGAAAATGATGTCAGAGAATAGAATAAAACAGGAAAGAAAAATGTGTAAATAAAATCGAAATGAACGCAATAATGAAAAATAGTTTTTATTTATATTTTATGAGGTTTAATACCATATAATTTGATTAAAATATAAAATCGTTTGTTTATTTGTTGATTTTTTTTCTACCTTTGTCCCCATAAATCTCATTCTCTTACCTTGTAAGTAAGAGAATGAGATAGATATTTTAGCTTTTTCTTTGTATATGTGAATATATTTTACATTTTAACTTACCTTTTTTTCTTTTTCTTTGGATAGATTCTTGAAATGACTTTCCTGTTGGCTTTGCTCATTGCATTGTTGTTGAAGGAGGCGAGATAAACGTTTGTTACTTTTTCGGAGCTGTGTCCCAGGCCTTCGCTTATCATGGCAATGGCTACTCCCTCTTCTTTGGCGGTGGTGGCCCAAGAGTGGCGCGCCACGTAGGAGGTGAGTGGCACGTTTAGATGCAGCATTTTGGAAAGTTGGTGCAGATGTTGGTTGTAAAGGCGTAAGGCGCTTTTGTATTGCCGGTAGCCTTCCGAACCGGTGGACGAAAGTATGGGTAGGAGATAGGGGGATTGGGAATGTTTGTTAGTGTACCGGCGCAGGATGTCGGCAGCGTAAGGTTCGATGTAGACCGATAGCTGCTGGCGGGTTTTGTGGCGGTAGTAATAAATGGTGTTATGCCTCATGTCCGTCTTGCGAAGATAGACGAGGTCGACAAATGGAATTCCTCTGAGGTAAAAACTAAGCAGGAACAGGTCGCGGCTGAAGCATAAATGAGGATGCTGCTCCAACTTTAACTGTGAAAGGCGGCGTATAAGGGCGGGAGAGATGGCCCGCTTGGTGGTAGGCTCGTATCCTGTGAATACGAAGCGAAACAGTTCGTCGGCAGATGTGGCATCGGGAATGCCTTGTACGTACGCTTGGTTGAAGATGGAGCGCAGCATACGCATATAGGCTGATATGGTGTTGTGGCGCCGCCCTTTCTGGAGCAGGCTTTCTTCGTATTTCTTAATCAGTCCCGGTGTGAGTTCTTTGAAGGTAAGAGGTCTGTCTCCGGTGAATTTTCGGAAACTTTTAATGGCGCTGGTGTACAGATTGGCGGTTCCATAGCGTCCGGCATTTTGGGCTTCTTCGATCGCACTTTGTGCGAAAGTATATATTGTGGTCATAATCTGAATTTTAAGATGAATAACGTTTTTGATAAACAAGCTGTCTCATAAAAAGATTTGAGACAGGAAGCTGTTTAGGCATAGAATAAGTTAATATTCTATATAAATTCAGATATGACCGGTCCGGACAACCCCGTAGAAACGTCAGAGTATGCCCGAACGCACTCTACTCAATGTCTCCGGAGTCATCAGCAGATAGGAAGCAATGTGCGACAAGGGAGCCCGCTTGATAACTTCAGGCTGGTGCTGCATCAGCAGGTTGTAACGCTCGCGTGCAGTTTCGAACCGCCAGGAGTCGGCTTTTATTTGTGAAGTGATGAGGGAATATTCGAGTATTTTGCGGTAGAACATATTGATTTCCCAAGACACTTCGGTGAGCAGCATCAGCTTGTCATAAGGCAGCAAGTAGACAATGCTGTCCTCAAGCGCCTCAATCATGAGGTGGGTGGGCTCTTTCTTCAGGGTACTTTCAATGCAGATGATAATGCAACCTTCATAAGAGAAATGTTCGGTGACGTCCTTGCCGTTTTTATAGTAGAACTGGCGCAACATGCCTTTGCCGACGAATACAAGATTATGGCTTATTTGTCCTTCTTTCAATAGAATCTCTCCTTTTTCCACTTCTTTGCGGATCAGGACTTCTTCTATTTGCCGTCTGCCTTCGGGAGCCATGCCGGGATAACGGGAGTTGACTGTAAGGTCCACCGTCTCTTTGAGTAATGTATCCATAACGATTATGTAGGGTTGGGTGTCATTTAGCATGGCAAAGATAGGAAAATTATTTGATATGTATCAATCTCATCTTTTTTTCATTTCCGTATCTTTGCGCGATTTTTACCATAACACATTCTACAATATAATGATACAGCAGGAAAATTTAAAGAAACGGCTTGCCAAGCTGGCGGCTCCTATCTTTATTGAGACGCTACTTATTATGATGCTCGGCGCGGTGGACACCGTCATGCTGAGTCGCCATTCGGATAACAGTGTGGCTGCCGTAGGCGTGGTCAATCAGATTATCATGCTGACGTTTCTGGTGTTTGAAGTGATAAATCTCGGTACTTCCGTACTGTGTTCACAATATATCGGTGCGCGCTTGCATAAGCAGGTGGTGCAGGTGGTGGGAGTTTCCATTTGGGTCAATCTGGTGGTGGGCATCACTATCAGTATGCTGTTGTTCGGCTGTGCAGGGCCTATTCTGCGCCTGATGGGGCTTGGGCCTGAACTGATGCAGGATGGCATGGACTACATGCGCATTGTGGGAGCGTTCGCATTCTTTCAGGCATTATCCCTGACTCTTTCCGCTTCGTTGAGAAGCGCCAATAAGGCGGTGTATCCGATGCTGGTTACGGTGGTGGTCAATATCCTTAATATAATAGGCAACTATTCTCTGATTTTCGGACGTTTCGGATTTCCGGAATTAGGGGTGGAGGGGGCTGCTATCTCCACTGCCTTCAGCCGGGGTGTATCGATGATCATTCTGTTCGTAATCCTGTTCCGCAAGCATATCCATAGTTTCCCGCGGGTTTATTTCCGTCCGTTCCCATGGGTGGAGCTGAAGAATCTGATGAAGGTGGGGCTGCCTTCTGCCGGGGAGCAGCTTTCTTACAGCTCGTCGCAGGTGGTAATCACTTATTTCATCAATATGCTGGGAGTGGAGGCGCTTGCCACACGTACCTATTGCGTCAATATTATTATGTTCGCCTATCTGTTCAGCATCTCTATGGCACAGGGTGGAGCGATATGTATCGGGCATCTGATAGGGGAGAAAAAACCGCATGCCGCTTTTCTGATGGGGAAGTATGTGATGAAGAAGTCTGTAATGATCACTGTGATCCTGTCCGGCATACTTGCGCTCTTCGGGCATACGATTTTTGGCTGGCTGACGTCCAATCCCGAGATTATCAGAATGGGGGCTACTGTCCTGATGATTGATGTCGTGCTGGAGATAGGACGTCCCATCAATATTTTTGCTACGAATGCACTGCGTGCGGCAGGAGATGTGAACTATCCGTTCTATGTGGGGCTGGTGGTGATGTGGAGCGTGGCTGTGGGGCTTGGCTATCTGTTCGGAATTCCGTTTGGCTGGGGCATTTGCGGCATGTGGGTTGCTTTCTTGCTGGACGAAAACATCCGGGGGGCTATCTTTGTCCGCCGCTGGTACAGCATGAAGTGGGTGAGCAAGAGTTTCATTAAATAGCATTTGTTTAATGGCGTTTGAAGGGGAGCTTGGAAATTTATTAATTTTTTTCTGTCCTTTTAGATTTTGAGTGTTAACGTGTTATCTCTTTTCTTGTCGGATTGCAGAAAAAAATATGCAGGAAAGATTTGCATAGTCCAAAAGTTTACCATACATTTGCACCGCATTTGAGAAGAATGCTGGTTACACTAAGGAAGTTTGGGTGAGTGGCTGAAACCACCAGTTTGCTAAACTGACGTACG
>ERZ772816.1406-NODE-1406-length-20672-cov-28.471698_pt1 | contig 20672 bp, 14 predicted proteins | sample MGYA00511359_ERZ772816 | MGnify/ENA primary metagenome ERZ772816 (study PRJEB29015, sample SAMEA2737710) | human gut metagenome | biome: human gut; feature: human-associated habitat; material: faeces | place: China | collected 2012 ...
GCCCCAACAGCGACTCCCTGTTTCCGCCACTGGCGGCGGTCGTCGTTGTTGCTCCCAAAGGGAGAGGCTTTGGATATTCCGTAAGGCTCCTCCTCTTCCGCTTTCGAGGACACCATCATGAAGAAGACGACCGTTGTAAAGAACTTCCGAATGCTTGGCACTGCCCGAAGACTTCGTCACGAAATGACTCCGCAGGAGCGCAAGCTCTGGTACGAATATCTCCGCACTTACCCCGTAAAATTCTACAAGCAGCGAATCATCGAATCCTTTATTGTAGATTTTTATTGTGCTCCGGCTCGCTTAGTCATTGAAATCGACGGCTCTCAGCATTATACTGAGCAGGGTCAATGTTACGATGAGGAGCGAAGTCAGATATTGCGTGCTTATGGTTTGAAGGTTCTCCGCTTTTCTAACCGTGACGTCGATTGCAATTTAGCTGGTGTTTGTACGCAGATCGATTTGGAGGTCAAAGCCCGTCTCTAAAGGCTCTCCCTTTGGGAGAGCTGGCGCGGAGCGCCTGAGAGGGCAAGGATGCCGACAGTGACGCAGCCACGTTGCGATAACAGCGCTCTGACAAAGAGCCTGCCTATCGCTGTGTGAGCAGCCTTTTCGCCACTGGCTTGCCCTCTCCGTCACCTTCGGTGACACCTCTCCCAAAGGGAGAGGCTTTGGCAAGCCGCAGTGTTTCCTGTATCTTTTTGGCGAAGTTTATGGTATACTTGTTTTGCGGTTCATCCCCGCTATCTTACGGGAGAGGGGGTGAAAGGTTTGAATCATTTACTCACAATTTTGGAGTCTGTCGTGGCAAATGTAATTTCTCATTACATCTGCAAGTGGCTTGGCAAACTCGACAAGAACCGTAAGCCCGACTAAAGGAAAGCCCCCGGGGAGGTCGCAACTCCTTGGGGGCTTTTCTTTCCGTGGGTGAAAAAGTTTGGAACATACTCACAATTCCATCTTTAGTATATGCCATTCCCCGCAAAAGTCAAGCGCTGCACAGAAAGTTTACAAGCCTGCCCTCTGTCCAACCTCTCCGTCAGCGCTGACGCGCTGCCACCTCCCCTAGTAGGGGAGGCTTTGGCAGTCCGCATCGTTTCCTGTATCTTTTTGCCGAAGTTTATGGTATACTGGGGATGCGGCTCGTCCCGCCCAATCTACCAAGGATGGGAGAAGGGGGGTGTCGCCTTATGGCGTATATTTTTTCTTTTGTTCTGTCCGTCGCAGCGAATGTAGCGTCCTACTACATCTGCAAGTGGCTTGACGGATGGCTGAAGGGCCGTAAGCACTAAAAAGGACCCCCTTTCGGAGATTGCAGCTCCGGGAGGGGGTCTTTCCTTTGGGTGCGCCGATGGCGTATTTGCTTTTTCTTTTGCTACTTTTATTATATGCGATTCCCCGCAAAAGTCAAGCGTTGCGCAGAAAGTTTACAAGCGCATCATCTGGCCCGGACAACGACCACGAGGCAGTATTCCCGGCCCTCGACGGTCTTATGGCAGACGCCGACACGCAGCTTGGTGTTGGACGAGGGCGACACAGTTACAGCATGGACCGTGACCGACGGCACAAGGTCTATGTTGTTGAACCGCTCTGCCTGCTCACCGGCGCTCATCCCGGTGGAGTCGAAGGCTAAAAAGGCCACGAAATTGCTCTGCCTCACGTAGTCCTTCAGGCTGTTTTCCAGGAAGCCGCCCAGCGTCTGACCGGAGCCTATGGAGAGCGCCGGGTCCAGGTAGATGCCCCTCTCCTCGTTCTTCTGGAACCAGTCCGGGGTGAACTTGGGCTGGATGGTGCTGGTCAGTTCTGGGACGCCGTAAGAGACCACGGCGTTTGGGGAGGACTTCATGAAGCGGTCGGCGACGCCCTCCGCGACTGCGCTGTTTTCGGCGTCCTCCGCCGTCGAGCCGGTGCTGCCGGTGCTGCTCGAACCGCCGCCGAAAATCGAATCATACACGAGCTCGGCTGCGTCCAGCGGCGTGCAGGCTGTCAGGGACGCCGTCAGCACCGCGCCCGCAAGGGCGAGGGCAAGGAGCTTTTTCAGTTTCATGGTCGTATCCTCCGTTCACTGTGGTGTTTTTGACACTTCCATTATAACCCGTCTCCCGCCGCAGCTGCAACGGCCATTCGCGCAGGTTTTGGGGCGATTCACGCAGGTTTGGGGTTGAGGCTGAAAAAGGCTCCCCCTTTGGGGGAGCTGGCGGGCGCAAGCCCGACTGAGAGGGCAAGCCGCCTGAGTCAGAGTCGCTGCACAGCGATAAGCAGGCTCTTTGTCAGAGCGATACTATCGCTGTGTCAGAGCTGTTTGTCAGCGTCCTTGCCCTCTCCGTCATTGCTTCGCAATGCCACCTCTCCCAAAGGGAGAGGCTTTGGCAGGCCGCATCGTTCCCTGTATCTTTTTGGCGAATTATATGTTATAATGGTTTTGCGGCCTTGCCCGCCCATTTTATTCGGGAGGGAGGTGAAAGCAATGAGCTCTATTCTATCTTTTGTTCTGTCTGTCGGAGCAAATGTAACGTCGTATTACATTTGCAAGTGGCTTGACAGATGGTTCATGGGCCGTAAGCACTAAATAAAGAAGACCCCCTTTTGGAGCTGGCACTCCAGGAGGGGGTTTTCTTTTCGCATAGGTGAAATATATGCTGTATTGTCTCTGTACTTTCATTATATGCTATCCTGCGAAAAAGTCAAGCATATAAAGAAAAGTCATTCGCCCCGCTGTTCCAGCAGATAGGTCGCCTCGAGGTCGGCGATGTGGAGCTTGACGGCGAGAGGGTACTTCTCGAAGGCCCCCGACAGGGCAAAGCTGCCGCCCCGGACGGCGTCGTCGAAGCCGCCCATGTGCCAGCGGATGGCCACGGCTTCTTCCACCTTCAGCTTCATGAACCGCTCGATGAGGAAGACGCTTTTCTCGCCATGGCCGTAGGGGAACATGTCCTCCACGCTGTAGCTGGGGACTTTCTCCCACTGGCCCGTCGCCTCGTTCTTCACGTTGCGGGTGCCTTTTTTGTAGAAGTTGGCCTTGCACAGGTCGTGGAGCAGTGCGCAGATGGCGAAGGTCTCCTCGCTGTCCTCGTCCGGCGTGAAGAAGGTGCCGTGGAGCACGCGGTAGACGTTCAGGCTGTGCGCACACAGCCCGCCCTCGCAGGCCCCGTGGAAGCGGGTGGACGCCGGCGCGGAGAAGAAGTCCGTCTTGCTGTCCATCCAGTCCAGCAGCTTCTCGCTGCCGGGCCGGGTGACGTGGGTGCGGAATATCTCCAGAAATTCCTCGCGGTCCGTCATCTTACAGCTCCATATCCTCGAGGATGCCCTTCAGGATGGCCAGCTCGTCGTGGCTCAGGGAGATGCCCTTGCCCATGCGGGTGCCGTCCGGGGACCAGTCGCGGATGTCGTACTTGGGTTCGCCTTCGTTCCAGCTGATGAGGTTGAGCTGGCGCTCCCAGCCGCGGGGACGCTCTCCGAGGACTGCGATGCGTTCAACGATCTCGTATTTGATTTCTGCCATAGTGCATTACCTGCCTTTGCTTTGTTTGCTACCATAATAAAAGAAGCGAGCGAAGATTTCAACAGGTAATTGAAAAATAATTTCTGAATTTTACATCTCTTTCAACCGTAAGGCGCTTCTTCGCGCCACTCTACCAGCTGTAAAACGCCGCTTTCGTCCTCCTCCGGCGCCGGGTGGGGGCTTTTGGTGTGCTGCTGGGGGCCAAACAGCCCCTGCCCGTACTGGGCCATCACCCCGGGGGAGCGGCCCGCCAGAAACTCGGCGGCATTCTTCTGCCGACAGGCCGCAGGGGTGCCGTCGGTCATGGGGATGCTACAGTCCGGACGGGGCTGCGGGACTTCCGGCGGCGGGAGCTGCACATCCGGGCCGTCCGGCTGCGACGGCGGCTGCTGGGAGCCGCGACCCGGTTTTTGCGGTTCCGTGACGGGCGGCTGACCGGGTTCCGCGCCCAAAGGCGGGCTGACCACGCTGCTCGTCTCCTCCGGCGGGCCGCTCGGCCCGGGCGCATCCTCAAGCTCATGGCGGATGAAGGGCGTCAGAGATTCCATAAAAAACACCTCCGCACCTAGGGTGTGCGGAGGCGGCGGGGAATATACGTTTATAAACTTTCTGCATTTGGGTTGACTTTTTTGCAAGACAGCATATAATAAAAGTGCAGAGATAAACATATTTATGGTGGTTCACCAAAGCGAAAAGAAAACCCCCTCACGGAGCTGCAACTCCGAAAGGGGGTCTTCTTTATTTAGTGCTTACGGCCCGAAAACCATCCGTCAAGCCACTTGCAACGGCGACGACCGCCGCCAGTGGCGGAAACAGGGAGGAGCTGTTGGGGCCGCGGCCAGCAGGATGCGAGCGGTAGCGAAGCAGACGCTGGGAGCCGCAACCCGGGCTCCTTTAATAAAATGGGCGGGGTAGGCCGCAGAATAAGTATAACATACTTTTCAGCAAAAAGATACAACAAAACGCCCGCCGTGCATCCACACGACAGGCGTTTTCTTTTCAACTCTTACTTTTCCTGCGGCATCAGCTTCGCAAGCTCGGCCAGGACCTCGTCGCCGAGGTGTTCCAGCTTTGTTTTCGGCTGACGGTCCGCAGCAGGCGGTGTCTGTGCAGCCGTCTCCGGGAACGGAACCGCGGGCTGTGCGGACGGAACATCCAGCCGCAGCGGGGCGGTGGATATTTTGTCCAGCTCGCTCCGCAGCTCCTCACACCGGGCGGTCAGCTCGGCGTTCTCCTTCCGCAGGGACAGCATGGTGCGCTCGTAGGCGAACATCCGTGTCTCATAGCGGCGAAGCTCGGCGTTGGCCGCATTGAGCTTCCGGCTCAGCTGCTCGAGCTGGGTCGGCCCGGACGCAGCGGGCAGAGCCTCAGGGCAGGACTTCTCCTGTTCGGATGCCATCGCCTCTTCCACCTCCTGCAGTCTGCGCTGGGCGCAGCGATGCTCCCGGGCAGTCTCCCGGCAGAGCTGTTCCAGCCGATGCAGCTCCGGCGTCCGGCGGCTGCTCAGCCACTCCAGCGGCAGCTTCGTCTGTTGCTGCTCCACGGTACGGCCTCCTTCCGCTTTTTCTGCGCAAGGGGTTCTCTATTCTTGCGCTTATCTACGCTTGTTCAGGATCGCCAGCAGGTCGTCGTAGTAGCTGGTGTCGCTGTTCTCCTCCTCCACGGGCTTGGCGGCAGAAGCACTGCCGGAAGCGGCGGAGGGAGTGTTGACCTCGGCACTGAAGACAGCGGACGGAGCAGAAGCCGTCACGCCGGGAGCAGTACCGGCGGCAGCAGTACCCAGCGTGCTGCGCAGGCCGTCAGCAGCCTTGTTGTCGAAGCCGGTGGCCACGACGGTGACGCGCATCTCATCGGAGAGGTTCTCGTCGAAGGCAGTACCCCAGATGATGTTCGCATCGGGATGAGCGCTCTGGGTGATGAGGCCGGCGGCAGTCTCGACATCCTCCAGACCGATGTCGGGGCTGGAAGTGATGTTGATGATGACGCCGTGTGCGCCGGCGATGCTGGTCTCCAGCAGCGGAGAGGAGATAGCAGCCTTGGCGGCGTTCTCAGCCTTGCCGGCGCCCTTGGCGCTGCCGACGCCCATGTGAGCGTAGCCGGCGTCCTTCATGATGGAGCGCACGTCGGCGAAGTCCAGGTTGATGAAGGCCGGCACATTGATCAGGGCGGAGATGGACTCGACGCCCTGACGCAGCACGTTATCAGCGGCCTGGAAGGCGTTCATCAGGGTGATCTTCTCCTGACTGATCATCTTCAGGCGCTCGTTGGGGATGACGATGAGGCTGTCCACGTGCATCAGCAGATTTGCGATGCCCTGCTCAGCCAGACCCATCTTCCGCTTGCCCTCAAAAGAGAAGGGCTTGGTGACGATGCCCACGGTCAGGATGCCCAGGTCGTGTGCCACCTCGGCCACCACAGGAGCAGCACCGGTGCCGGTGCCGCCGCCCATACCGGCGGTGATAAAGACCATCTGGGAGCCCTTCAGAGCGTTTGCGATCTCGTCCTTGCTCTCCTCGGCAGCGCGCTGGCCGATCTCGGGGTCGGCACCTGCGCCGCGGCCCTTGGTGAGCTTGGAGCCCAGCTGCACCTTGGTGGCGGCATGGTTCTTCGCCAGTGCCTGCTGGTCGGTGTTCATTGCGATAAATTCAACGCCCTGCAGGCCGTCGCTGACCATGCGGTTGACGGCGTTGCCGCCGCCGCCGCCCACGCCGATGACCTTTATCGTCGTTACGTTTTCGTCCATTTCTTCGTCGAGCATGAGTGCCATATCATTGTCCTCCATCGGATTTTATCGTAGACCGCGCCTTGGCGCAGGATAGAACTCAACATTACTGCTACTATATAACAGTATCGTATCATCTTTTGGCCCCGAATGCAAGACAAATTTGCTTTTTCGATGGTATTTTTTTCACAGCGGCGTCAAGGGCCGGCATTTCTCTGCCAATTCGTCCCCCTAAAGAGGCCAGGACTTCCCACAGACCGGCATAGCCCCGGTCGATATGACGAGTCTCTTCCACGAAGCTCTTTCCCTGTGCTGACAAAGCCGCCACCACCAGTGCCGCGCCGCCCCGCAGGTCGGGCGCAGTGAGGGTGGCGCCGTGAAGGCCGCTTTCCGGCAGCGGGCCGACGGAGAGCACCCGGCCCGACCGTTTTACCCGCCCGCCCAGCCGCTCGAAGCCCTCCGCGCAGCCGAACCGCCGCTCGAAGATGACGTCCTCGATGCTGCTCTCTCCCTCGGCGCAGAGCATGGCGGCGGCCAGCAGGGGCGCAGCGTCGGTGGCGAGACCCGGGTACACCCCGGTGAAGACCCGGCCCGCCCCGTACAGCCGCCCGAAACGGGCCACCTCAGCCCGGTCTGCGCCCCGCTCCACGGTGCAGCCCATTTGTTCCAGAATTTCCAGCACCGGCGCATAGAGCGCGGGCGGGCATCCGGTGAGTTCCACCCGCCCTCCGGCAGCAGCGGCGGCGCAGGCCAGCGTGGAGGCGAAGATGCGGTCCGGCAGGGGCGAAAAATCGCAGCCGGAAAGCCCCCGCCGCCCCTCGATGCGCAGTGTGGAAGTCCCCGCACCCTCGATACGCCCGCCGCAGCGGTTCAGAAATTCGGCAAGGTCAGAGATCTCCGGTTCCCGGGCCGCGCCCCGCAGGACGGTGGTGCCTCGGGCGCAGACAGCAGCCAGCAGCAATGTCTCTGTCGCTCCCACGCTGGGGAAACGGAGGGTGATGTCGGCCCCGTGGAGGCCCCCCGGCGCGGCCAGCACCAGCTTTCCCGCCCCGGCGTCCAGCTCCTTTGCCCCCATCCGGGCCAGACCTTCCAGATGTAAGTCGATGGGACGGGCGCCGATATTGCACCCGCCGGGCAGCGAAGTCTCGGCCCGGCCCAGCCGCGCCAGCAGCGGTGCACAGAAGAGGATGGAGGCCCGCATTTGTGCCGCGGTTTCTCCCGGAAGGGTGCTGTTTGAGGGCATCCCGGCCACCACAATGTCTGCCCCCTGCCAGTAGGCAGCACACCCTGCGCCCCGCAGCAGCCCGAGGCTGCATTCCACGTCCGACAGCCTCGGCACGGCCCGCAGCCGCACCGGTCCCCGGCAGAGCAGCGCCGCTGCAAGGAGCGGAAGTACGCTGTTTTTCGCCGCCGGTATCGCCGCCGTGCCGTTCAGCGGCCGTCCGCCCATCACCCAAATCCGCCCGCTCTGCTGTGTCATATCCGCTGCCCCCATTCCGCAAAAGATACCCCACGATATGCAAAAGCAGGGGCGGATGTCACGCTGGACGATGATTTCAGTTTGTTGGGAGGTTTGTTATGCTTCCCCGCGTGACACCCCCAGCACCACCCCCATCTCCCCCAGCAGCATCATGAGGCTGGTGCCGCCGGAGGAGAAAAAGGGCAGCGAGATGCCGGTGTTGGGGATGGTGTTGGTGACGACAGCCACGTTCAGCACCGCCTGCAGGGCCACCTGCACCACGAATCCCACCACCAGCAGCGCTCCGAACCGGTCGGGCGCGTGGGCTGCGATGGTGATGCCCCGGCAGAGCAGCAGCACGAACAGCCCCACCACTGCGCAGGCCCCCACGAAGCCCAGTTCCTCGCAGACGATGGAGAAGATGAAGTCGTTCTGAGGCTCGGGGACGAAAAGATGCTTCTGGCGGCTTTCTCCCAGACCGAGGCCGGTGGCCCCGCCGGAGCCGATGGCATAGAGGCTCTGGATGGTCTGGTGGCCGTCACCCAGCGGGTCGGCGAAGGGATCGAGCCAGGAGCGGAGCCGATCGGCGGCGTAGGGGACGAGGTCGGGCATGACGGCCACCGCCGCACCGATCGCCCCGACGCCTCCCGCGCCCGCCAGCAAAAACCACCGCAGCCCCGTACCACCCACGAACATCAGCACCGCGCCGATGCCAAGGATGAGGACGGTGCCGGACAGGTGCGGCTCCAGCAGCATCAGGGCCGCCACCACCCCCAGCACCAGCGCAAAGGGCAGGACACCCACGCTGAAATCCTTCATCCGGTCGTGGTTCAGTGCGATGATGTGGGAAAACACCAGCACCACCGCAAACTTTGCGATCTCGCTGGGCTGCAGGGTGCCGAACCCCGGGATGACCAGCCACCGCTTGCAGCCGTTGTACTCAGGCATGAAGAGCACCGCCGCCAGCAATATCAGCGACAGCCCCAGCAGCGGCCACGCCAGCTTGTGGAAGATATGGTAATCTACCCGGCTGGCCAGCCACATCCCGCAGAGCCCCAGCGCCGCGTAGAGCAGCTGAGGCCGCAGATAGGCCCAGGCGTCGCCCCGCCGGTAGAGCGCCACGGCGCTGGATGCGCTGGCCAGCATCACCAGCCCGAAGCCCACCAGCGTGAGCACCAGGATCAGAAACGGCAGGTCCATGCCGGGCAGCGGACGCAGGATCCTCTTCATCATCCTCTCCCCCCTTCCCTTTAGTGTACGCACCGGGGCGGACGGCTAGTCACGGGGCTTCGCGCATATGATTGCAGGAAGGGAGGTGCTGTCTCATGTCCGAATCGCCAAAACCCGCCGACGCCCTGCGCACCCTGCCGGAACGGGCGTTCCGCGCCCGGGCAAGGCTGGTGGCAGGGGTGTTCTGTCTGGTCTGCTGCGGGCTGGCGGTGCGGCTTTTATTTTTGCAGGTGCTGGGCGGCGGCTGGTACACCGACCGCGCCCTGGGCCAGCAGCTGCGGGACACCGTCGTCCCCGCCGACCGGGGCCGCGTTTATAGCGCCGACGGCGTCCTTCTGGCGGCCAACAGCAGCTGCTGGACCCTCCGGGCCTCGCCCCGGGAGATGCCGGAGGATAAACTCGCCCTCGCGGCCAAGGGGCTGGCGGAGATATTGGAGCTGGACGAAGGGAAGCTTCTCGAGAAATTCAGCGACCGCCGTTCCAACGACTGCCTCCTGCGCTACCGGGTGGACCGGGCCATGGCCGACGCCGTGCGGGACTTCTGCGAGGCAAACGGCATCACCGGCATCCGCATCAATCAGGACTCGAAGCGCTGGTACCCGCAGGGGGAGTTTCTGGCCTCGGTGCTGGGGTTCACCAACGTGGACAATGCGGGCGTCTCGGGCCTCGAACTGAAGTATGACGACCTGCTCACCGGCGAGAACGGCGTCGTCCTCACGGCGGTGAACGCCTGGGGCTACACCCTCGAGCAGAGCTATGAGACCGAGCGCTTCCCCACCGAGGGGGACGGCCTGCGGCTCACCATCGACGCCAACATCCAGCACTACCTCGAGAACGCACTGGGCTACGCGGTAAAGGAGCACCACGTCGCAGCCCGTGCCGTGGGCATCGTCATGGACGTGAACACCGGGGCCGTGCTGGCCATGTCCACCACCCCCGCCTACGACCCCAACCAGCCCCGCGTGCTGGCCGACAAGGCTGCCCGGGAGGCCGTGGAGGGGCTTTCCGGCGACGAGCGGACGGCGGCATTGCAGCTGGCCCAGCAGACCCAGTGGCGGAACAAGGCCGTCAGCGACCTCTACGAGCCGGGCAGCGTCTTCAAGCTCATCACCTGCGCGGCGGCGCTGGACACCGGGGCTGTGAGCAAAAACTCCAGCTTCTACTGCGGCGAGAGCATCTCGGTGGCCGGCACCCGCTTCCACTGCGCCAATCACAAGCGCCACGGGGCGCAGACCGTCACGCAGGCCCTTGAGAACTCCTGCAACCAGAGCTTCATCCAAATCGGCGCAAGGCTGGGCAAAGAGGCGTTCTGCGACTACTTTGCGGCCTTCGGCCTCCGCGCGCCCACCGGCATCGACCTGCCCGCCGAGCCGAAAAAGAGCCTCTACTACACCGCCGACCGGATGGGGCCGGTGGAGCTGGCGTCCTGTGCCTTCGGGCAGAGCAGCAAGATCTCTTACCTCGAGATGGCGTCGGCGGTCTGCGCCGTGGTCAACGGCGGGCGGCTGATGCAGCCCTACGTCGTCTCGGACATCCTCGGCCCGGAGGGCGAGGTCATCGACCACCTCTCCCCCGTCTGCAAGCGTCAGGTGCTGAAAGAGGAGACCTCCCGCACCATGCGGGAGATGATGGAGGCCGTCGTCCTCTACGGCGGCGGACGGAACGCCCGGATCGCGGGCTACCGGGTAGGCGGCAAGAGCGGCACCAGCCAGAAGCTGGACAGCGCCGACGAGAAGGCCCGCATCGCCAGCTTTGTGGCCGTGGCTCCCATCGACGATCCCCAGTTTTTGTGCCTCGTCTGCCTCGACGAGCCCCACAGCTGGACGACGGCGGGCGGCAGCCTCTCGGCCCCGGTCTGCGCCGAGGTCCTCGAGCAGACGCTGGTCTATAAAGGCGTCCCCCGCGCCGCTGTCCCGGATACGCCCGCTTCCGACGCTGAGACTTCCGCCGACCTTCCCGAGGACGGCGACAGCTTCGACGGGGCGTAAAAATGGGCAAAAGAAAAGACCGCTGGACGGCGGTCTTTTCTCACGTTCCTGCTTCGTCCGTCAAACGTACCAGCTCTGCGGCCAGCGGCGGAAGAGTCTCTATGCTTTCCCTCTCGTCCAGATAGACGACCTCGTGATAAAACGGCTCGTCGTTCCGCTTCGATAGGATGTGCGTCACCGGATACGCGCCCTCGCTCTTGGCAAAGCCGTCCTCATCCCGCAGTGATTCCACGATGTACTTGCTGCTCTTGTACTCCCCGCTGGCGTCCTTGTGACGGTTCAGGCAGAGCACAAAGGCAAGGTCCGTCGTGCCGAACTGGAACGACTGCGTTTCAGTCGTGATATTTTCCAGCATAAAGCACTCTGAAGTGACCATGCCGGCGATGTCGCTCAGGTGTACGAGCTTGCGCTGGCAGAGCTGATAGGGGTGGTGAGACGAAAAGAAGATCTGGTTCGCCTGCAGCGTCCCGCTCACCGCCTTTTTGTAAAAGGACATCGCGTCCAGCCCGGTATCCACGCCGGTCAGGTGACGGAATCCCTTTGCCTGATAGGCCACCTCGATGGCTCTGCCGTCGAAGACATACAAAAAGTGTTTCCCCACCAGATTTTTCTTATAGAGGCGCGCCGCCGCAGAGATTTGGGCTACCACCTGCTTTTTATCGTTCAGCTTTTTCATACGTCCTCAGTTTCTTTTATAAAGAAAGGGCGTCAGACTCTTCATCCGACGCCCATCATTCTTAAAACAGCGGTTTTCTGCTGGCTGTCAGCCGCGATGCCCGGTAGAGCATCTATTGTCGCCGGAACTTACCGTCCCCGGCGCGGACCCACCTTATCTCCCCGGTGCGGGCGCGATGTCCGGTGGGACATCTTATGTCGTGGTAATTACCCTGCCCACGCACAGTACAGCTTTGCGTGCCGCCGCACGGAACCTTCCGGTTCACTTATAGTATACACAAAACCTGACGGATTGTCAACAAAAACCGTTCAGCTCTGCTGCGGCTGGTCGCGGAACACGATCTCGCCGGTGGCGCTGTCCATGGACTCGACGATGGCGAGGCTCTCCAGCTGGATGCCCTTGCTGCGGATGAGGTCGCCGCCCTGCTGGAAGCCCTTCTCGACGGCGATGCCGATGCCCTCGACGGTGGCGCCGGCCTTCTCGGTCAGCTCCAGCAGACCCAGCAGGGCGCAGCCGTTGGCCAGGAAGTCGTCGATGATGAGGACGTGGTCCTCGGGGGTGAGGAACTTCTTGGAGACGATGACATTATAAATTTTCTTGTGGGTGAAGGACTGGATCTTCGTCTCGTAGTTGTTGTAGTCCAGGTTGATGCTCATAGACTTTTTGGCGAACACCACCGGTACGTTGAACTCGCTGGCCACCACAGCCGCGATGCCGATGCCGCTGGCTTCGATGGTGAGCACCTTGTTGATGGGCTTGCCGTCGAACAGGCGCTTCCACTCCTTTGCCATCTCGCGGAACAGCGGAATGTCCATCTGATGGTTGATGAAGCTGTCCACCTTGAGCACGTTGCCCTCACGGACGATGCCGTCTTTGCGGATGCGGTCTTCCAGCATTTTCATAGTTCGTCTCTTCCTCCCAATTTCCCTGTCACAAAACGGTCGATATTTCATATCAGTATACCGGATACTCTCCCGGTTGGCAAGGCTTTTTCTGCCCAAATTTGACTCGTTCTCTCCGGTTTTTTCAGCCCTTTCGATTATAAGTACGACTTTTGCGGTACAGTCTGTGTCTCAGGGCGGACGATTTGTGCAGTTGTCTCTTGTTTTCTGCGCAAAATCGAGTATACTGGTAGCAACCGGAAACGGCTTGCTGCGGCCGACGAGGGCCGCACCGGGAAAAGGAGTCAGTATATGAAGACAGGGTTAGTATTAGAGGGCGGTGCCATGCGGGGGATGTTCACCGCAGGCGTTCTGGATGTCCTGATGGAGCACGGCCTCACCACCGACGGCACCATCGGCGTGTCGGCGGGCGCGGTGTTCGGCTGCAACTTCAAGTCGCACCAGATCGGCCGCGTCATCCGCTACAACACCGAATATTGCAACGACAAGCGCTACGCCAGCTTCCGCAATCTGCTGCGCACCGGCAACCTCTACAGCGAGGATTTCTGCTACCACGAGGTGCCGGAAAAGCTGGATCCCTTCGATGAAGAGGCCTTCCGCGCTTCGCCCATGGACTTCTTTGTCGTCTGCACCGACCTGCGCACCGGCGACCCGATCTACCACAAGTGCCGCAGCGGCGACGCCGAGGACGTGCGCTGGATGGAGGCTTCGGCGTCCATGCCGCTGGCGGCGAAAGCCGTCAGGATCGGCCACTACTCCCTGCTGGACGGCGGCGTGGCCGACTCCATCCCCGTCCGCTTCTTCGAGAGCCTGGGTTACAAGCGGAACCTCATCATCCTGACCCAGCCCAAGGGCTTCGTGAAAAAGAAGAACCCCATGCTGCCCGCCATCCGTGCGCGGTATCTGCGCTATCCGGCCTTCGTGGCAGCGGTGGCCGACCGTCACGAGCGGTACAACGAGGCCCTCTCCTACATCGCCATGCAGGAGGCCTCCGGCAAAGACTATGTCATCCGCCCGCCCATCCCGCTGGAGATCGGCGCTATGGAGCGTGACCCCGCCCAGCTGCGCCGGGTCTACGAAACGGGCCGCGCCGTGGCGGAGAACCAGATCGATAAGATAGAGGCGTTCCTGAACGATGTGAAGGAGACGGAGGAATAACCCTCTCAGTCTCGCTTCGCTCGCCAGCTCCCCCAGAGGGGGAGCCCTTGGCAGGCCGGTCAACTTCCTACTAGACGCCTGAGGCGCAATATGGCGTAAAAGGGCGGGCCTTGCTACAGAGGGCAGGCTCGTCTTTGTACAACCTCTCCGTCACGCCTACGGCGTGCCACCTCTCCTTGTAGGAGAGGCTTTGGCAGGCCGGGCCACTTTCTACTGGACGCTGAAAGCTCAATATAACGCAAAAAAGAGTGCCCTGCTACAGAGATTAGCAGCAGCTTGAAAGGATATTGTTCCGAAGCTGCTGCCCTCTGTAGCAGGGCACTGCTGTTTTCAAGATAAAGAAACTTTGCTCGTCCAGCGTGGACCTGGCCGACACGCCAGAGGCTCCCCTACTAGGGGAGCTGTCGAGCGGCAGCGAGACTGAGAGGTTGTACGAAGACGAGCCTAACCTACAAACAAAGCAGGAGCCCCATCCATTCGGATGGAGCTCCTGCTTTTCTTATAACTTACTGCATATCCGTCTCAGAGATGGGGGTATCCAGCTCATCGGCGGGGGCGTCCGCCGTCTCGGGCTGTTTGCCCTTCTTCTCCCTGCGGGGCTTTTCGCCCTTCGGGCCGCGCTTCGACTTGATGCGCTTTGCCAGCAGCAGGAGCAGCACCAGCAGGGCTGCGCCGCCGGCGCAGAAGGCCCAGATGGGGAGCTTTGCGGGGACGAAAGCCACTTCGACCTCGGTGCCGGTGGTGGTGAAGGTGGTGTAGCTGCCGAAGCTGCCCGTCTCCACCTTATGCCAGCTGCCGTCGGCCTGCTTGACGTAGACCTTGCCCTTGGCCTTGCCGGGGGTCAGATAACGGATCTGGTGGGTCTCATTGCCGTCATCGGTGAACTCCAGCAGCCACTGCTCTGTCACACCGTGGACATCGGCTGTGATGTCCTGCTGGGTGACCTGCACGGCGTTGGAACCGCCGAAGAAGCCGTCCACGAAGAAGACGGGGCGTCCGTTCTCGCGGGTGACGCTGCTGCTCAGAGACGGGATGTAGGGCGTATACTCCACATTGACCACGGTGTCGGTGTGGAGCTGGTCGAGGACGGGTGTGCTCCACTCGGCGTAGTATCCATTCTTCTGGGGGATCTCGGGGTAGTCGGCCAGAGTGAAAGACGCACCGTAGTCAAAGCTGATCTTCTTGATGATGTGGCCGTCGGCCTTGAAGGTCAAGGTCAGCTTGCGGAAGGAGTCCGGCACATTCTCCTGAGCCAGCAGGGTCTCATAAGTGACCGGCTCTGCCTGACCGACGCGGCTCAGGCGGTCGATGCCCTGCAGATCGTCGGAGACGAAGAGGTTGCCATAGAAGTCGCCGTCCTGTCCGCCGGAGACAGCACCCACGTACTGCTGGCCTTCCAGCACAGAGACGATGGCGCGGTTGTTGATGGCGATGAGGCTGCCGTCGGTGAGGTCGCTGTCGGTACCCTGACCGACGATGCCGCCGATGTACTTTTCACCGCTGAGGGCGCATTTTGCCCAGTTGCTGCGGAGCTTGGCGCTGGCCGCACCGGCAATGCCGCCCACCTGATTGACGCCGGTGACGTCGCCGTAGGACTCGCAGGCCGTCACAAGGCCCAGCTCCTCCTGACCGACGATGCCGCCGACCATATCCTTCTTGGCGGTGATGCTGCCCTCGTTGATGTTGCCGATGAGGACGGCGCTGACGGTATAGGAGGTGCGCAGCAGCGAGGTACCCTCGTCCTTGTTGTCCTCCTCGGGGTCCAGCAGGTTCTCGACGCCCATGGTACCGGCGATGCCGCCCACGTTCATGTCGGCGTCGATGGTGCCGCGGTTGATGCTGTTCTCGATCTTGCCGTCGGACTGGGAAGCGATGAGGTCTTCCGACTCATCCTCGTAGATGGTCTTGCTGCCCGGGTCGCTGATCTCTTCCACAGCATCCAGCATCAGGTTGGACACGACGCTGACCTGTGCGGTCACGGCGCGCATCTTGTCGGTCAGCTGGTTGCTGGCGGTGCGCATGGTGCTGTTGATGTCGTCCATCTTGTCGTTGATGGCGCTGACAGCATCAAAGAGGGAGTCCTTGGTGTTGGTCAGCTCTGCCGAGGGACGAGGCACCTTGATGGGGTCCTGCTGGTTGAGCCAGTGGAGGATGTCGCGGGTCTGGCCCATCATATCGGTCAGGCCGCCGAGGCCGTCCTGCATCTGGCCCAGAGCCACGGAGGTATGCGCCAGCGTTGCGCTGGTGAGGGCGGCGTCGGTCTTGAGCAGGTCGAGGGAGTCGCTCAGGTCATCCATGGCGTCGCTCAGCTTGTCGGAAGCATCGCTCAGCTGATCGAGACCATCCTTGATGCTGCCGCCGCCGTTATTGCCGACCCAGTCCTTGATGTTGTCCATGATATCGTCGGTGATGCTGCCCATGCCGTCCAGCGCGTCAGAGGCTTTGGTCAGAGCCGCAGCCAGCTCGGGGTGGTCGGAGGCCGAGACGGACTTGGCAGCGCTGCCCACGATGCCGCCCATCTGGGTGGCAATGGTAGAGATGGTGCCGATGGCACTTGCGATTTGGGAAGTAGCACGGGCAATGTCACTGTCGTTGGACAGGAGGGACGCCGTGCGCAGCAGGCCCATGCCTGCGGTGACGGCCTTCATTGCCGGGGCCATGCCGCTGCCCAGCGTGAAGACGCTGGCCACGGAGTTGGCCACCTTCAGCAGCTCAATGCCGGTCTTGAGGTTCTTGTCGGACTTCTTGTCCGAGGACAGGGAGTCGTAGCCGGTCAGGATGGTGGAGATCGCCTGCGAGGCAGCGCTGTCATCGCCGGTATCGACAGACTCCAACAGCTGTTTGATACCCTCAGAGATAGCCGACATCCCGTCACGGCCATCCTCGGCCGCGTCGCTCACCTTGTCCAGACCGTCGCTGGTCTTGGCCAGGGCTCTGGATGCCATCAGCATCTCAGCGGCCATCTCGCGCATGGCCCACTTGAGGTTTCCGGTGGCGTCGGTCAGCTTGGTCATGGCATCTTCGCCGGTGTCCATGACGGGTTCGAGTTTGGTGAGGGTATCAGCCAGCAGAGTGGAGGCGCGGTCGATCTCGTCGGCCACCTCGTCGCCGTAGTCGCTGGCCTGATCGTCCAGCTGGCGTGCCGCTGCAATGGCGGTGTCCATCTGGCTGGTCATGGCGCTGAAGGAGTTGGAGATGCTGGTGGTGGAGTTCTCGACGACGCCGGTGGTGTCATCAACAAGGCCGCGCAGAACCTCCAGCTCCGAACGGAGACGCTTGATGGTGTCCTTGGAGAGGTCGAGTTCGCGATAGGGTTCCGCCTGACCGGCGATGCCGCCCACGTCCTTGCGGCCCAGAACACAGCCCTGGTTGACACAGCCGGATACGAGGCCGTCGGTGCGGCCCACGATGCCGCCCACATTGTAGCCAACATGCTCGTAGCCGATGGTGCCGGTGTTGACGCTGGTCAGGATCATGCCGGAGGAGCGGCCTGCGATGCCGCCGGTGTCGGTGGCGACGTTGGTGACGGAATTGGTGGCGTCGTTATCGGCGGCGGCCATCTTGTTGTTGATGTAGTCCACCATCTTGGCGGTGAAGCCGTCGGTGTCAAGAGATGCTTCCGGATATTCGGTGTTGATGCTGCCCACATTGGTGCAGCCGGTGATGGCGCCGAGATTGTAGCCTGCGATGCCGCCGGTGGAAGATTTGCCGGTGACGATGGCGCGGGCCGTGCTGTGGTCGATGGTGCCTTCGGACTCGTTGCGGCCCACGATGCCGCCCACCTCGCTGTCGCCGGTGACAACGCCGGTGAACTGGCAGCTGATGAGGGTGCCGTGGTTGATGCCTACGATGCCGCCGGTGGTGGTGTCGGCAGAGTCAGAGACAGACACGACACCGCGGACGCTCAGGGACTCGATGGAGCCCTGTTCCTCCACGATGCCGAAGAGGCCCGCCGGGGAATACTGGCCCGTAATGGTCAGGTCCGAGATGGTGTGGCCATTGCCCTTGAACTGTCCGCTGAAGGACGGGATGGGCTCCCACAGCATCCCCTCGAGGGAGAGGTCTTTCTGTAGAATAACCGTCTTGCCCACCGACCACTGGTCGTAGGCACAGTTCCTGGCCAGCGAGAGCAGGTCCGAGACGCTGTTGATGTAAATGGTATCGCCGTCGTCGGACGCGAACACCGGCAGTGCGATGCTCAGCGCCAGCACAGCGGCCAGAAGCGCAGCCGTCAGGCGGCGCAGCAGATGGTTACTGGTCTTCATTCTGCACCTCCTGTTTTTCGTTGTCGTCCAGTTCCTGAGAGACGTTGCCCGAGATGACGGTCAGCTGGACGTCGCCGTCCACGATGGCGTTCATCGTACCGGCCACAGAGCCGTGGATCTCGCCCTGCACGATGCCGTTGACCCGCATACGGCCATTGCCGCTGCTGCGGGCCACCAGCTTCGGCACGGCAAAAGAGGTACGGTCCACGATGCGGGTGCCGATGAGCAGGATCTGAGGCAGGACGAAGAGGACGAGGAGGATGGAGATGATGGTGCCGCGGCCCAGACACTGGCCGATGCCCACGATGCAGGCGTCGGAAGTCATCTGGCCGATGAGGATGCCGGACACGGTCATGATGGTGCCGGAAGTCAGGATGGTCGGGAACGCGAAGTTGATGGTCTCGATCATGGCCTGCTTGTGCTCCATCTTATCCTTCAGCTCGTTGAAACGGGTAGCGATGACGATCGCGTAGTCGATGTTCGCGCCCATCTGGATGGAGCTGACGATGAGGTAGCCCATGAAGTAGAGGTTGGTCCCCATGAAATACGGGAACGAGAAGTTGATCCAGATAGCACCCTGGATGACCACGATGAGCAGGATGGGCATACCGACGGACTGGAAGGTGAACAGCAGCACCAGCAGGACGATGAAGATGGACACGACGTTGACGACGACATTGTCGATGGCGAAGGACTTCTGGAAATCGTACTCGTTGGTGGCGTCACCGGCCATGTAGAGCTCGCCGTCCGGGTAATACTTCCGGGCGATGGAGCGGATGGTGTCGGTGAACTCATAAGTAGTCTGGCCGGGTTCCAGAGAGGGGCTCAGGTAGATGAGAACGCGGTTGTAGTCGTCGCCCTGCAGCTGGGCCAGTGCGCTCTCCATCTGTTCGCGGGCGTCGTGGAGGTCGTCCAGGTCTTCCTGAGAGAGGGAGACGATGCCGGTATCGGCCTCGTCGCAGACGTAGAGGAACATATCCACCAGCGGCACTTTATAGGAGGCGAAGTTGCCGATGATCTGGCCGTACTCCTCGTTCTCGATGGCGTAGGCGGTGTAGATCATCTGTGCGGCCTCGTAGTCCAGGTCGGCCATCTCGGAGAACTGGCGGGCGGTGAGCTTGTCTTCCAGCATATAGCCGTCCTGGGCCTCGATGTTGGACAGACCCTTGGTGGAGTCTATTTCATCATAGCGTTCCAGCTCCTCCAGCATCTTTTTCTCGATGCTGTAATCGTCGTTCTTGGGGTAGACGAGGGCCACGAGGTTCGACTTGGTGAAGTTTTCTTCGATCATCTGGTCCGCGATGAGGGATTCGTTCATCTTCGGCACCTTGATGACATCGTAGCCGTAGGCGTAGGGACAAAGGTTCGAAAAGTGGTAACCGATGAGGATGACCACCAGGAAGATGACGGGGATGACCTTGCGGGTGCGCCATGCAAAGCGGCCCACGAAGGGGATCTCCGGCACGAAGTTCCTGTGCTTGGTCTTATCCATGTAGGGTCCGAAGAGCATCAGCAGGCCGGGCATGACCACGAACACCGAGAGCATCGCAAAGAGGATGGACTTGATGAGGCAGACGGCCATATCGGAGCCGATGCGGAACTGCATGAACAGCATAGCCACAAGGCCGCCGACGGTGGTCAGGGAGCTGGAGCTGATCTCGGGGATGCTCTTGCTCAGGGACTCGATGACGGCCTCCTTCAGAGGCATGGTCTGGTGTTCTTCCTTGAAGTGGTTGCAGAAGATGATAGCGTAGTCCAGCGACAGCGCCAGCTGCAGGATGTTCGTGACCGAGTTGGACACGAAGGAGATGGTGCCCAGCATGAAGTTTGTACCCATGTTCAGGATCATGCCCACCACGAAGGTGAGGATGAGGACAGGCACCTCGGCATAGGTCTGGGACGTCAGGAGCAGGACGATGACGATGATGACGGCAACGTACACCATGATGACCCGTACCTCGGCATCAATGGTCTCCTGCTGGGTGTTGCCCAGCGAGGTGGAGACGTAGATGTCGTAGTCGGCGAGGTATTCCTTCACCCGGTCAAGGGCCTCGAGGCACTGGTCATCGTCCTCGGGGTAGTCGAAGGTGATGGAGTAAAGGGCCGACACCGCGTCCTTATTATAATGGTCGGTCGTGTCGTCGTAGTCCAGCATCTGGACGCCCTTGAGCTCGGCGAGCCGGTCGGAAAGCTCATCGGCCTCAGCGGGCGTGATGTTGGCCACCATGACGTCGGCAGAGCCGTAGGTCGTGAACTGCTCGTCCATGATGTCAAGGCCCATGCGGGTCTCCGAGGTCTTGGGCAGGTAGGTGGTCATGTCGGTCTCGACCTTGACCCACCGCACCGAGAACACCGTGAAGATGGCAGCCAGAATGACAAACAGGAACACAAGGTTGCGGCGTTCCACGATCTGGCGCGCAAGCTTGTGCATGAAGTCTATCTGTGGTTTTTCGTGTTCGTTCAAAGCGTCCGTCCTCCTTTGTCGTGATTTTTTTGCAGTTTCATCCCCGGGGATGGGCTGCGCAGTCGTCTCATAAACAACCTCCGTCCGATAAACTACATTTGGTGATTTTGTGAAAATTCGAAGGGAAATATTTGTACAAATGATATAATAGAGCGCTGCCCATCAAAAAGCAAGCGACAAAACCGCGCGAATGATAAAATTTGCTTGTTTTTAGCCAAGGCGCAGCTTGCCTTTTAACCTCTCCGTCACGGCTTACGCCGTGCCACTGCCCGGGTTGCGGCACCCAGCATCCGCAGCGCTTTGCTTGCG
>ERZ772816.1411-NODE-1411-length-20594-cov-4.505185_pt1 | contig 20594 bp, 18 predicted proteins | sample MGYA00511359_ERZ772816 | MGnify/ENA primary metagenome ERZ772816 (study PRJEB29015, sample SAMEA2737710) | human gut metagenome | biome: human gut; feature: human-associated habitat; material: faeces | place: China | collected 2012 ...
CATTCGAGGGGCGTTTAACCAAATCAATCGATATCAGAGGGATTCTTTCTGGGCGGGCTGTGGATTATACGAGTATATTCAGATTTTCGTAATTTCAAATGGAACAAATACAAAGTATTATTCCAATAGTACCAGACGAAATGCAGAAAAGGAACATGAAAAACGTGGTGCCAGTAAGACAAAGACGAGCAACAGTTTTGAATTTACTTGTTTCTGGGCCGATGCTAATAATCGAGTGATCCCTGATCTCATTGATTTTACCAAGACATTTTTTGCGAAACATACGATTCTCAATATCCTCGCAAAGTATTGTATTTTTACGTCTGAGGATATGCTGATGGTTATGCGTCCATACCAGATTACGGCTACAGAAAGAATTCTCAATCGCATTGAAATTGCTAATAATTATAAAAAGTATGGCAGTGTTGAAGGTGGAGGTTATATCTGGCATACCACAGGATCAGGAAAAACACTCACTTCTTTTAAGACAGCAAGACTGGCGTCAAAATTGTCGTATATTGATAAAGTATTGTTCGTGGTTGATCGTAAGGATCTGGATTACCAGACCATGAAGGAATATGACCGTTTTGAAAAAGGAGCTGCAAACAGCAATACTTCAACCGTTGTATTAAAACGTCAGCTTGAAGATCCGGATGCCCATATTATTATTACTACAATCCAGAAATTAGCTACATTCATAAAGAAAAATCCGGGGCATGAAGTATACACGAAGCATATTGTCATCATTTTTGATGAGTGCCATCGCAGTCAGTTTGGTGACATGCATACTGCCATTGTAAAGAATTTCAAGAAATATCATTTATTTGGATTTACAGGAACGCCAATATTCTCGGTCAATTCCGGCAGAGCGAAGAATCCAGAATTTTTTACAACAGGACAGACTTTTGGCGATCAGCTTCACAGCTATACAATTGTGGATGCAATTAATGATAAAAATGTTCTCCCGTTTCGTGTCGATTATATTAAAACAATGGATGCGGATGAAGAAATCACAGATGAGATGGTCTGGGACATCAATAGGGAAAAGGTTATGATGGCTCCTGAGCGAATTCATATTGTGACGCAGTATATACTGGAACATTTTGACCAGAAGACATATCGTGGAGATAAAACATACATATACAATACACTTACGAATATTGCAGAGGTTGCCTCGGCTAAAAGGGACGAGGTAGAGGAAATCAAGCAGAAACAGAGAATCAGTGGCTTTAATTCTATTTTTGCTGTATCAAGTGTGCAGATGGCAAAGCTGTATTATCAGGAATTCAAAAAGCAGATGTCAGCAGATCCGACTAAGAAATTGCGTGTTGCGACTATTTTCAGCTATGGCGCAAATGAGGAAGAATCGGATGGCATTCTGGATGAGGAAAACTCCGAAGATACTTCTGCACTTGATCAGCCGTCCAGAGATTTTTTGGAAGAGGCAATAGAAGATTATAATCAGATGTTCCATACAAATTATGACACTTCAAGTGATAAATTCCAGAATTACTATAAAGATGTGTCTCTTCGTATGAAGAATAAGGAATTGGATATTCTGATTGTAGTAAATATGTTTCTTACTGGTTTTGATGCGACAACCATGAATACTTTATGGGTGGATAAGAATCTGAAAATGCATGGATTAATACAGGCATTCTCGCGCACAAACCGCATTTTGAATTCTATAAAAACCTTTGGAAATATTGTATGTTTTCGCAATCTGCAAAAGCGGGTGGACAGTGCCATTTCCCTGTTTGGGGACAAGAATGCAGGAGGCATTGTTCTTCTGCAGAGCTTTAAGGATTATTATTATGGATATGAATCGGTAGATGGCAAACCGATGCCGGGATATGTGGATATGGTGGAAGAACTGAATGATAAGTTTCCACTGTCAGAATCCCAGATCATCGGGGAACAAAATCAAAAAGAGTTTATTGCCTTGTTTGGGGCAATTCTCCGAATGAGAAATCTTTTGATTTCATTTGATGAATTTAAAGAGAAAGAATTGATTACTGAGCGTGATCTGCAGGATTATCTTGGTCGTTATCAGGATCTGCGCGATGAGTGGAAACACAAGCGGCAGGAAAGTACGGATATTACAGATGATGTGGTATTTGAGATTGAACTGATTCGTCAGATAGAAATCAATATTGATTATATTCTGATGCTTGTGAAGAAGTATCATGATACCCATTGTGAGGATAAAGAAGTATTGATAACCATCAACAAGGCAATTGACGCCAGTCCGGAACTGCGCAGCAAGAAATTTTCTCTGTTTTCACCACAAAATATATAATTAAGTGAGTAGCTCATTGAAACCTTTATTGCAGGAATCAATGATGTGGATGATGTTATGAATGAGTGGCATAGCTATGTGGTAGAGCAGCGAGATCATGACCTCGATAATATTATTGCAGAAGAACGGCTGAAACCGGAAGATACCAGAAAATTTATGGAGAATGCATTCCGGGATGGAGAGATCAAGACGGCGGGAACGGATATAGATAGGCTTATGCCGCCAATCTCTCGTTTCGGCGGCGGTGGAAGAGCAAAGAAGAAGCAGGGCGTTATTGACAAACTGAAACAATTCTTTGAAAAATATTTTGGAATCGGTGGTTCATCTACATTTACCGATGCGGAACAAAAGATAGTAACTTACGATTTTAATAGTCGGGATACATTATCGATGGTTGCGGAAACGAAGACACCATATGGAAATGGAAAATAATTGCGAAATATAGTAGAAACTGAGTGGAGGTGAATTTATTGACTATTGGAGAAATCTTAGCAGGTGAATCAAAAAATGTAGAGTTTAAAGTCCAGAGACCGAAGGATAGTATAAAATACATGAAAACAGTTATTGCCTTCTCAAATGGAGAGGGCGGACGCATTGTATTTGGCGTTGATGATGATACTCGTGAGGTAGTCGGTATTCCTAAGGAAAATGTCTTTTCGGAGATTGATGCGATTACTACAGCAATATCGGACAGCTGTGAACCGGTCGTTATTCCAGATGTTTACTTACAGACGATTGAGGATAAGACGATCATTATTGCTGAGATCAGCCCGGGAAAACAGAGACCGTATTATATCAAGTCCATGGGAATTAAGGATGGCACTTATATCCGGGTTTCGGGGACATCCCGTCCTGCTGGACGTGACCTAACAGCTGAAATGTATTATGAGGATGAGGGACGATCCTATGACAAGGTTATTCGCAGAGATTTGACAGTTACAGATGAAGAGATTGCAGAACTATGCAGGCAGATGAAAGAAGTAGCTATTGCGAATGGAAAGTCAAAGACGCAGAAAGAAGCGGTTAAGGATATAACAAAGAATGTACTGCTCAGTTGGGGACTACTGGCAGAAGCAGAAGATGGAAGTATACATCCTACAAATGGATATGTTTTCCTGTTGGGAAAGGATGAATTCTTGTCACATATCCAATGTGGAATGTTCAAAGGAAAAACGCGTGCTGTATTTGTGGACAAGCGTGAGTATAGCGGTCCATTATGGCAGCAGATCGATGATTCGTTCCAGTTTGTATTGAGAAATATTCATTTAGGCGCAAAACTTGAGGGAATTTATCGGAAAGATATTTATGAATTACCGCCGGACAGTATTCGTGAGTTGATTATTAATGCTGTGATGAACTGTAGCTATTTACAAAGTTCACATATCCAGGTGGCGATTTATGATGATCGGTTGGAGATCACCTCTCCGGGCGGTTTGATGCCAGGTGTGACATTGGATAAAATGAGAGAGGGATACTCTAAAATTCGAAATCGTGCATTGGCACATGCTTTTTCATACATGAATCTGATTGAAGCATGGGGCAGTGGGATTCCGAAATTGTTGGAGGCGATGAAAGAGTATGGACTGCGGGAGCCAGAGTTTCAGGATTTAGAGATCGGGTTCCGTATTAATCTTTATCGGAATACGGAAGATACAGTGATAAGATGTGCGGAAGAAAATATCCAAAGTGGCACCCAAGCTACCCAAGGTAATACCCAAGCCACCCAAAGTACCACCCAAACTGTGCAGGACACCACCCAAACTGTGCAGGACACCACCCAAACTGCGCGGGATACCACCCAAACCACCAAAGATACCACCCAAACTACCACCCAAACGAAACTAAGCCAAGAGGCCAAAACTATTTTGCAGATAATAAGCCAGAATCCAGACATGACTCAGAAAGAGATTGCAGAAAAATTAGGTTGGAAAATCAACAGGGTAAAATATCATGTAAATAGGATGAGGCAACAGAACATTATCAAACGTGTCGGTACCAGCCATAAAGGACATTGGGAAGTAGTATAAGAGGGGAGGCCAGCTCCCCATCTGTCACAATATTCCCCGATTCTCCTCAAATTGCAGAAATTTTCCCAACCTCTATATTTCTACTTGAAACCGGAAACACCATATGCTAAAATTGGAAAGAATAAGGTGTTGTAGAAACGCAACTACATCGGAGGAGGAAACTATGATCAGTCAGCTCATACAGAAGATTCAGAAGACAAAGGCACCGATCTGCGTCGGTCTTGACCCTATGTTAGGTTATATTCCGAACCATATTGTCCAGAGAGCATTTAAGGACTTCGGCGAGACCATGGAAGGAGCTGCCGAGGCTGTATGGCAGTTTAACAAAGAAATTATTGATAACACTTATGATTTGATTCCCTCAGTGAAACCGCAGATTGCAATGTATGAGCAGTTTGGCATTGAGGGTCTTAAAATATATGCCCGCACCATCGAGTACTGCCAGAACAAGGGACTCCTTGTGATCGGAGATGTAAAGAGAGGCGATATCGGATCCACTTCCTCCGCATATGCAGTTGGACATATCGGAAGTGTAAAAGTCGGAAGCAATGTATGCCGCGGCTTCAATACAGATTTTATCACCGTAAACCCGTACCTCGGAACAGACGGAATCAAACCGTTCGTCAATGTCTGCAACGATGAGGACAGAGGCCTTTTCGTTCTCGTTAAGACATCCAACCCGTCCAGCGGCGAGTTCCAGGACCGCCTTGTAGACGGAAGACCGCTCTACGAGTTAGTCGCAGAGAAGGTCGTTGAGTGGGGCGAAGCAAGCATGGACGGCGATTACAGCAACGTAGGCGCTGTTGTGGGCGCTACATATCCGGAGATGAGCAAGATCTTAAGAAAGCTCATGCCGAAGACATACTTCCTTGTACCGGGCTACGGCGCACAGGGCGGTACCGCGAAAGACTTAATGCACTGTTTCAACGAGGATGGTCTCGGAGCTGTCGTAAACTCCTCCAGAGGAATCATCGCTGCGTATAAGCAGGAGAAATACGCAAAGTTCGGTCCGGAACATTTCGCAGAGGCATCCAGACAGGCCGTTGTGGATATGATCGCGGATATCAACTCCGTATTATAATAGTACATTGAAAATTTATCAGCCATGGCGTATGTCCGTGGCTGATGTGTTGTAACCATATAAAAACAGTGTTCCGGAAAGCTGGAAAAGCACCGGAATACTGATAGTAAACCACCAGGAGGAAACCATGGCACAGAAAAAAGTAAACGCTGTGATCCACAGCCAGGAAAAACTGGCGGAGGGAATCTACAGCATGTGGCTTGACGCACCGGAGATGGCAAAAGCAGCCGTACCGGGACAGTTTATCGCTGTTTACACCAATGACCAGTCAAAGCTTCTGCCGCGTCCGATCAGTATCTGCGAGGCAGACAAGGAGAATGGAAGACTTCGGATCGTTTACCGCATCGCGGGAGCCGGAACAAAGGAATTTTCCGCATACGAGGAAGGCGATACCCTCGATATTATGGGACCGCTGGGAAATGGATTCCCCTTAAAGAAGAAAAAAGCATTCCTGATCGGCGGCGGAATCGGAATCCCGCCGATGTTAGAGCTTGCTAAGAACCTTGACTGCGAGAAGACAGCAGTCATCGGTTACAGAGATAAAGAGACCTTCCTCGCGGACGAGCTTCGCAAATACGCCGATGTCGTGATCGCGACAGAGGATGGAAGTGTCGGAACAAAAGGAAATGTCATCGACGCGATCCGCGCGGAGAAGCTTACCGCGGATATTATCTACGCATGCGGACCAACTCCGATGTTGAAGGCATTAAAGACCTACGCAATGGAGAACGGGATCGAGTGCTATATCTCTCTGGAAGAAAAGATGGCATGCGGAATCGGTGCCTGTCTTGGCTGTGTATGCCACAGCAAGGACATTGATGAGCACAGTAACGTGAGAAACAAGAGAATCTGCAAGGACGGTCCGGTATTCCGCGCTGAAGAGGTAGAACTTCTGACTCCGGATGAGCAGCGCGAGCGCATCGCCTCCGGCATCATGATCAAGAAGGAGGGGCAGGCATGAATACAAAAGTAACACTTGCCGGTGTAGAGTTAAAGAACCCGGTTATGACCTGTTCCGGTACCTTTGGTTCCGGTATGGAATACGGCGAGATGATCGATCTTGACCGTCTCGGCGCTGTTGTAACAAAAGGAATCGCAAACGTGCCGTGGCCGGGAAATCCGACCCCGCGAGTGACGGAAGTTTACGGCGGAATGTTAAATGCTATCGGTCTTCAGGGACCGGGCGTCGACGTGTTCATGAAGCGCGACGTTCCGTTCTTAAGACAGCATGACACAAAGATCATCGTTAATGTCTGCGGAAAGTCCGAGAGCGACTATGTGGATGTTGTGGAGCGTCTCGCTGACGCTGACGTGGATATGCTCGAGATCAATATCTCCTGCCCGAACGTAAAAGAGGGCGGAATCGCATTCGGCCAGGATCCGAAATGCGCGGAACAGATCACAAAGGCGGTAAAGAAGGTCGCAAAGCAGCCGGTGATCATGAAGCTCTCCCCGAATGTTACGGATATCGCTGAGATGGCGAGAGCCGTTGAGGCAGGCGGTGCGGATGTGGTATCTCTGATCAACACCATCACGGGAATGAAGATCGATATCAACAAGCGTACATTCGCCCTGGCAAACAAGACCGGCGGTATGTCCGGCCCGGCGATCAAACCGGTGGCTGTCCGCATGGTATATCAGGTTGCCAACGCCGTGAAGATCCCGGTGATCGGAATGGGCGGCATTATGACGGCTGAGGACGCGCTGGAGTTCATCCTCGCAGGTGCGACAGCAGTGTCCATCGGAACCGCGAATTTCATCAACCCGGATACGACGATCCAGGTGATCGAGGGCATCGAGGCGTACATGAAGAAGTACGGTGTGGAAGATATCCACGAGTTAATTGGTGCTGTGCACTAAGAATATTATTTTGAAAGGAAGTTTTTAGGTCATGGAAAAGTACAAGCAGGAATTTATTGAATTCATGGTTGATTGCGGCGTATTAAAATTTGGAGATTTCGTAACAAAGAGCGGAAGAAAGACACCGTTTTTCGTAAACACAGGCTTCTACCGCACAGGCGCCCAGCTCAGAAAGCTCGGCGAGTACTACGCGAAGGCAATCAATGATACATTCGGAACAGACTTCGATGTTCTCTTTGGACCGGCTTACAAGGGAATCCCGCTGACCGTTGCAACAAGCATGGCGATCAGCGAGCACTTCGGCGCGGACATCAAGTACTGCTCCAACAGAAAAGAAGTAAAAGACCACGGTGACAAGGGAATCCTTCTCGGCAGCCCGATCGCTGACGGTGACAAGGTCGTTATCATCGAGGACGTGACAACAGCGGGTACATCCATCGAGGAGACACTTCCGATCATCAAGGCACAGGGCGATGTCGATGTTCTCGGTCTTGTTGTATCCGTAGACCGCTGCGAGAGAGGTAAAGGCGAGAAGTCCGCTCTTACCGAGATCCAGGAGAAATACGGTTTCCGCACAACAGCGATCGTAACCATGAAGGAAGTAGTTGAGCACCTTTACAATAAGGAGTACAAGGGAAAAGTGATCATCGACGATACATTAAAAGCTGCGATCGACGCATACTATGAGCAGTATGGCGTAAAATAAGAAGGAGCGGTTTTATGGAAAAGATTTATAAGACCATGAGAAACACAGGGGCAGCGAGCATCGCGGTTGGAGTTATCGTTGCATCTGTCGGACTTGCTGCCGGAATCATCGCGATCGTGAACGGGGCACTGCTTCTTAAGAGAAAATCTGAGATCACGTTTTAATCGGATCAGGGCGGTTTTAACGCGGCTGTGCAAACAAAAAGAGCGGTGAAGCATGCCTGAAAAGTGAGATGAACGGAGTGGGAGATGTGGCCTTTATGGCGGCATCTCCTTTCCTGCTTAAAAATTCGGAGAGTATCCGGAGAGAAGGACCACGAAACAGGAACCCCTGTTTTGGTGGGAATGGAGAATTTTGAAAATGAAAAAACACAGACATCGGATTCTCGGGGCGGTTCTTTTTGTCCTGTATCTGGTTCTGCTGACATATTTCCTGTTTTTCGCCGAAGAAATGGGGCGCAGCCCCGATGTGAGGGCCGAATATTCCTACAACCTGACCCTTTTTAAAGAGATTCGGCGCTTTCTTTTATACAGGAACATTCTTGGCTGGCGCGCGGTGTTCTTGAATATTTTCGGCAACGTGCTGGCATTTATGCCCTTTGGCTTTTTTCTGCCGGTCATCTGGGTGCGGACGAGACACTGGTATATCACAGTACTCTTAAGCTTTGCCATGAGTCTTCTTGTGGAGACGATGCAGCTTGTCGGCAAAGTCGGAAGCTTTGATGTGGATGACCTGCTCTTAAATACCATCGGTGGTTTTGCCGGGTATATTATTTTTGTCCTTGCGAGAGGCGTTTGGGAGAGATACAGTGGAACGAATCGGAAATAAAGTATCGTATATTAAAAAGCCGTTTGCAAAGAACAGTTTTGTGGCGGCAGGGCTCGCAGCGGCGGCACTTGTCTTTTATGCCGCCGCCATCAGCTTTTCGTACTATACCCAGGGGAATGCACCGCTTGCGGCTGCGGCTCTGGGTTTTTGCAGTATTATCATTGCGGTGTCATCGGTGGTCTATGGTGTATTTGCCATGATGGAGAAAGAGAAGAATTATCTTCTGGCGAAGATCAGCCTTGCGGCGGCGGGGATCCTGCTGCTGGTGTGGGTACTGATGATCGTGTTTGCGCTGTAAAGATGACAGGGCGGAACCGGGAACAGCGGTCCGGAGCGCATCTTTTTCAGGTGCGGAAAATGAACGTGAAATGGAGGCATGACACATGGAACAAGATCTGATCAGAGAGCGCTATGACCTTTCCATGGCGCGGATCCAGGAAATTCTGACGGAAGAGACGGTACCGGAAAACTACCGGGATTATTTTAGAAAAGTGACAGAGTTCATTATCCAGTGCGGCGAGGTCTTAAAGGCGAAAGAGGACGGAAGTCTGGAGCAGATGACACTGGAAGAGGGAAGAACGTTAAATCATAAGCTCTATGTGGATGTTCTTCCGGAAAACTATGAGACAAGCTATACGAATCCGGCTTACGCGGTGAAGACACTGGGGGAGGAGTACGGAAAGCTTCTTTCCTATCTCTATGCGGAGATCCGCGGGGATATCATTTACGCGTTTGAGGGACGTGTTCTGGATCTCGTGATCGGAAACGAGGCACTGATCGAGATCTACAATCTCTTTGAGGGCGAGACACTTCCGGCAGCGAAGGAGATCAAGGACGTGCTCTACTGGAGCGCCAGCGACTACTGTGATGTGACTCTGACTTACCGTGTACAGGAAGGCGTGGATCCAAAGCTTGACTTCGCGAAAAAGATCATCATGGAGAGTGACCTTTCCGATCTCTCGTATCTCTACCGGTTCGGTGCGTATATTTCCCCGGAAGAGGAGAAGACAGCGGCGTTCTTAAACAGCCTGCCGGAGGAAGAGATCAGGAAGATGGCAGATACCTATACTGACGGATATATCCGTGGATTTGAGGTCATGGGCCGGGATCTTTCGAAGAAGAAGACGGTGTCAGTGCGTTATCCGATTGGTTTTGAACGCATGGTACGTCAGGCAGTAAAAAATTTCGAGTCAGCGGGGCTTTCGGTGATCTTTTGCAGAAGTGCTGTGGGCAGCATCAACCGGAATCCGGCAGGACACAGCGGATACGCATCCTCTTCCCCGAACAGACAGTATGATTATGACCATCGTTATGACAGCGCAGTCTATATGGATAAGGCGTTCCGTGACCGGAAGATCGGTGTCTTAAAGACGGCCTACGAGCAGTATAAAGAGGACGCAGCCGCTTACGCGGGACCGGCGGTCATCGAGACCTTCGGCGAGCCGGGCTTTGAGCCAGTGAATAAGCCGGAGGCATGGGCGTTTACGGAGAAACAGCAGAACCTTTATCTGGAGTACAGGAATCTCTCTATGACGGTGGTGAACGAATATATTCCGGGGGATGAGACGAGCTTTACGATCATCGCGTTTCCGGTTCCGGCAATCGGGGAACAGTTCACGAAGATCTTTAAGGAGACGATCCGGATCAACACCCTGGATTACGAACTTTACCGTGACATGCAGCAGAAGATCATTGATGTTCTCGATACGGCGGAGTATGTGGAGATCACCGGAAAAGGGGAGAACCAGACGAACATGCAGGTCCAGCTGGCTGCGATTTCCAACCCGGAAAAGCAGACGAAGTTTGAGAACTGTGTGGCGGATGTAAATATTCCGCTTGGCGAGGTGTTCACTTCCCCGAAGCTTGCGGGAACGAACGGAATCTTAAATGTGGGAACGGTTTATATCGGAGATATCCAGTACCGGAATCTCCGCATGGAATTCAAGGACGGCCGTGTGGTTTCAGCGGTATGCGATAACTTCGTGGAAAATGGAGTGATCGATCAGGAAGCCGGACACCGTCTCATCGTGCAGGGAATCATGAACGGTCACGAGACGCTGCCCCTCGGTGAGTTTGCCATCGGAACGAACACGACGGCCTACGCCATGGCGGAGAAGTTTGGAATTCTGGACCGCCTGCCGATCCTTATCGTCGAGAAGATGGGACCGCACTTTGCAGTTGGCGACACCTGCTACAGCTGGTCTGAGGACAGCCCGATGTACAATCCGGACGGCAAGGAGATGATCGCGAGAGACAACGAAGTTTCTATATTAAGGAAGGAAGATGTCTCGAAGGCGTACTTCGGCGTCCACACGGATATCACGATTCCATATAAGGAGCTGGAGAGAATTTCCGCAGTCCATACAGACGGAACGAAGATAGATATCATTCTGGACGGAAGGTTTGTGCTGGCGGGGCTGGATGAATTGAATAGGCCGCTGGATGAAAAATAAGAAAAAGTTGTAACTGTGAAGATACAGAATCGTTACAAAAAGTTTTATCAGACTGCAAAACCGGAATAGCATAGAGAAAATTATGAACACAGTGGTTATGCAGCTGATGACAGGACACCTTGAAATATGTAATTCATTTATGTATTTCAGGGTGTTTTTACATAATTACACTGAGTGTGGACACTTGTGGTCCCAGGAAAAGCCGCTGACAGACCGATGGATAGGAAGAATATTATATTTTGCAGTATCACATCACTGCATGAAGTTGGCAGAATCTACGGATTCCTACTTGACGCGCATAAAAAAACCTTGTATTATGATTGATAAGGAAATATTGTTACTAAAAAGCTATTTATTAGAATGACTTATCAATAATCGTTACACTCATAAGGAGAAAAAACAATGGCAAAAGTTGGAATTGTAATGGGCAGTGACTCTGATATGCCGATCATGGCACAGGCTGCCGAGGTACTGGAACAGTTTGGTATTGATTTTGAAATGACGATCATTTCCGCTCACAGAGAGCCGGATACATTTTTCGAGTACGCGAAGAGCGCCGAGAGCAAAGGCATGAAGGTCATTATCGCCGGCGCAGGCAAGGCAGCTCACCTTCCGGGTATGTGCGCAGCGATCTTCCCGCTTCCGGTCATCGGAATCCCGATGAAGACTTCTGACTTAGGCGGCGTGGATTCCCTCTATTCTATCGTACAGATGCCGTCCGGAATCCCGGTAGCGACCGTAGCGATCAACGGAGGAAAGAACGCCGGAATCCTTGCGGCAAAGATCCTTGCGGCATCCGATCCGGAACTCCTTGAAAAATTAAAAGCTTATTCCGAGAAGATGAAGACGGAAGTTGAGAGCAAGGCTGAGAAGCTCGACAAGATCGGATACAAAGAGTATCTTGCTTCCATGAAAAAATGACAAGTAACAGAGATATTAAAAACAGAGTTCCCGCAGACAGAAAGGTGAGTAGCTGCCGGGCATTGTGTTTCCAGCAGGGTCTGATGAAGACACAGTGTAAACTCATATAAGCATAAAAAATATAGAAATCGGGACATGATTGCGCATGCAGCATGCAGAATGCACAGAGAATGTCCGAGAACATAAGATTCTCCAGGAGGAAATACATATGGATTACAAGAAAGCCGGAGTTGATATCGAGGCTGGTTACAAGTCTGTAGAACTGATGAAAGAGCATGTTAAGAAGACCATGCGTGAGGAAGTTTTAGGAGGTCTTGGCGGATTTTCCGGTGCATTCTCCCTCGCAAAGATCAAAGATATGGAGGAGCCGGTCCTTCTTTCCGGTACTGACGGATGTGGAACAAAGGTGAAACTTGCGATGATCATGGACAAGCATGACACCATCGGTATCGACGCAGTTGCCATGTGTGTCAACGATATCGCGTGTGCAGGCGGTGAGCCGTTATTCTTCTTAGACTATATTGCATGCGGCAAGAACTATCCGGAAAAGATCGCGGATATCGTAAAAGGTGTTGCGGAAGGCTGTCTCCAGTCTGAAGCTGCCCTGATCGGCGGTGAGACCGCAGAGCATCCGGGTCTTATGGCAGAGGATGAGTATGACCTTGCAGGTTTCTCCGTTGGCGTCTGCGATAAAAAGGATATGATCACAGGTGAGGATCTTCAGCCGGGTGATGTGCTGATCGGAATGGCTTCCACAGGCGTTCACTCCAACGGTTTCTCTCTTGTCCGCAAGGTATTTGAGAAAGAGATGACTGCGGAGGGCTTAAATACATATTACGACGAGCTTGGAAAGACTCTTGGTGAGACACTTCTCGCTCCGACAAGAATCTATGTGAAAGCTTTAAAGAACGTGAAAAAAGCAGGCGTTACCGTAAAGGCATGCAGCCATATCACAGGCGGCGGCTTCTACGAGAATGTTCCGCGTATGTTAAAGGATGGCGTCCGCGCTGTGATTCATAAAGACAGCTACCAGATCCCGCCGATCTTCCCGCTGATGCAGAAAAAGGGCGAGATCGATGAGAAGATGATGTACAACACCTTTAACATGGGAATCGGCATGGTCGTTGCAGTCGCTGAGGAAGATGTCCGCACAACGATGGCAGCCATGAAAGCAGCAGGAGATATCCCGTATATCATCGGATCCATCGAGGCAGGAGAAAAGGGAGTGACCTTATGTTAAGAGTCGGCGTTCTTGTTTCCGGCGGAGGAACGAATCTTCAGGCGATCTTGGATGCCATCGACGCGGGAACGATCCGCAATGCGAAGGTAGAGGTCGTCATCAGCAACAACGCAGGCGCGTTTGCTTTGGAGCGCGCGAAAAAGCGTGGGATTCCGGCTGAGTGTCTTTCCCCGAAGGATTTTGCGTCCAGGGAGGAGTTCAATGAGGCACTGGTTGCTAAAATCGATTCCTATGAGCTGGACCTCATCGTGCTGGCAGGATATCTCGTGAAGATCCCGGCAGCCATGATCGAAAAATACAGAGATAAGATCATCAATATCCACCCGTCTTTGATTCCGTCCTTCTGCGGTGTCGGCTTCTACGGATTGAAGGTCCATGAGGCTGCTCTTCGGAGAGGTGTAAAGATCACCGGTGCGACGGTACATTTTGTGGACGAGGGAATGGATTCCGGTCCGATCATCTTACAGAAGGCTGTTGAAGTGGAAAAAGGTGACACGCCGGAGGTCCTTCAGCGCCGCGTCATGGAACAGGCAGAGTGGAAGATCCTGCCGAAGGCCATCGACATGATCGCAAACGGAGAGATCTGATACAGGATAGAAGACAGCCGTTCCTGGCTGCGCGGGGCGTATACAGGAACGGCTTCACTGATAAGCAGGAGGAAAAACGAATGAAGGTTTTAATCGTTGGCAGCGGCGGAAGAGAGCATGCGATCGCATGGAAGGTCGCACAGAGCAAGAAGGTCGATAAGATCTACTGTGCACCGGGCAATGCAGGTATTTCTGAAGTAGCGGAGTGCGTGCCGATCGGTGCCATGGAATTTGATAAATTAGTTGCTTTCGCGAAAGAAAAAGAGATCGATCTTACCGTAATCGGTATGGACGATCCGCTTGTAGGCGGAATCGTTGATGTCTTCGAGAAAGAGGGACTCCGTGTATTCGGACCGAGAAAGAACGCGGCGATCCTCGAGGGTTCCAAGGCATTCTCCAAGGACCTTATGAAGAAGTACAATATCCCGACAGCGGCTTATGAGACATTTACAGACCCGGAAAAGGCGCTGGAGTATCTTGAGACCGCAAAGATGCCGATCGTACTGAAGGCAGACGGTCTTGCGCTTGGAAAGGGCGTTCTGATCTGCCAGACATTGGAAGAGGCAAAAGAGGGCGTTAAGACCCTGATGATGGATAAGAAGTTCGGCTCCGCGGGTGATGAGATCGTCATCGAGGAGTTTATGACAGGTCGTGAGGTATCCGTACTGTCCTTCGTGGACGGAAATATCGTGAAGATCATGAGCTCCGCCCAGGATCACAAGCGTGCGAAGGACGGCGATCAGGGCTTAAATACAGGCGGTATGGGAACCTTCTCACCAAGCCCGTTCTACACAAAAGAAGTAGACGAATTCTGCAAAAAGTACATCTATCAGCCGTCGGTTGACGCGATGAAAAAGGAAGGACGTACCTTCAAGGGCATCATTTTCTTCGGTCTGATGCTGACCGCAGATGGTCCGAAGGTGCTGGAATACAATGCGCGCTTCGGCGATCCAGAGACACAGGTTGTCCTGCCGCGCATGAAGAACGATATCGTGGAAGTCTTTGAGGCATGTATCGACGGAACCCTGGATCAGATCCAGCTGGAATTTGAGGACAATGCGGCAGTCTGTGTTGTTCTGGCGTCGGATGGTTATCCGGTGAAATATGAAAAAGGTTTCAAGATTCACGGTCTGGAGAAATTCAAAGACACGGACGGTTACTATGTATTCCACGCGGGCACGAAGTTCGATGAGGACGGCGACATCGTGACAAACGGCGGTCGAGTGCTGGGCGTTACTGCAAAGGGCAAAGACCTGAAAGAGGCGCGCGCCAACGCATACAAGGCGACCGAGTGGATCAATTTTGCTAACAAATATATGCGCCATGATATCGGGCATGCGATTGATGAGGCGTAAGGGAAGCGGAAGGTAGTAGATTCCTATTTAGAAAAGAAACGGGGATATCAGATTTGAACGTCTGATATCCCTGTTTTTGTCTGGATGTTGGAAAAAAATGCTTTTGAAAAATATATTAAAAACATTCAAGCGTGCTATAATAGAAAGAAAAGATGAACTGTTTTCATGCAATTAAAAGGAGGACAACGCAATGGCTAACAAATATGCAGGAACCCAGACGGAAAAGAACCTGAGGGAGGCTTTTTCCGGCGAATCACAGGCGAGAAATAAATATACCTATTTTGCATCCAAGGCAAAAAAAGAGGGATTTGAGCAGATTTCCGCCCTTTTTTTAAAGACCGCAGACAATGAGAAAGAACACGCAAAGATGTGGTTTAAGGAATTAGACGGCCTGGGAAATACCGCAGAGAATCTGGCATCTGCTGCAGACGGCGAGAATTATGAGTGGACAGATATGTATGATGGATTTGCCAAGACGGCTGAGGAAGAGGGCTTTCCGGAGCTGGCAGCGAAATTCCGTATGGTAGCGGAGATCGAAAAACATCATGAAGAGCGCTACCGTGCCCTGCTTCACAATGTGGAAGCGCAGGAAGTATTTAAGAAGAGCGAAGTGAAGGTATGGGAATGCCGCAACTGCGGTCATATCGTAGTAGGCGAGAAAGCACCGGAAGTTTGTCCGGTATGCGCGCATCCGCAGGCTTATTTCGAGGTTCATGCGGAGAATTACTAAATCTGGGGACTCAATCGTGGAAGCAGATGCCTTTTTTGGGAATGTGAGACGCAAGAGGTAGTTCTGGATTTGGTATGTGATTGAGTATAAGTAATGTGAGTTAGAGTGGATATGCCATGGACGGCGAGGATCTGATGGATTTGCTGGTCAGTCAGCTGGGGCACTTTCGGAAACGACGAGACGCCAGCTGAGGGTGCTGCCGATTCCTTATTGTGTATAAAAAAGGAAGATGCATCATATAAAAGATACGAAAATTAAGCAGGCTGTTTTGGAACAGTTCATATGAGATCGTCTTTTTTATCATTCGCACCAGATGTTTCGAAGGAACAATGCCAGGCAGAGCATTGGATCGATATAGAAAATGTGTCAGAATCAGTAAAAATGACGCCGGAAGAAATTGAAAATTTGAATGCACGGATTTTACGGACATCTGGAACGGAAATGCATGATTTGAAAAGTGAAGCCTTTGCCAAAGAAGAGAGAGTTGTTTATGATAAATGGTGTGGAAATTTCTTATCATTTGGGATACAGGGGATAAATTGGACTGTGCGTGATGCTCAAAATTGCGTGAATAAAAATGTTCATATCAAATATGGAATCGCGATTTCACAGGGGTTGATCAAACAGTTTCCGATGGAGACTTTTTTAGCCGATGAGGAGGATCCATCCGATCCGGAGTGGGATGAGGTAGCACTTTGTCTCTGTATGGTCGGGGAACCGCTTTTGATTTTGGGTTCGGTGCAGGAGGAGAGTTATCTGTATGTCCGGAATGAATGCAGCGAGGGCTGGATATCGGCAGAGTCGGTGGCAGTCTGTCGGAACCGGGCGGAATGGCTGATGGCGGCATTTCCGATCCATCCGTTAGTAGTGACAGGGGACATGGTCTGGCTGGAAGCAAGTGCGGTCTATCCGGGAACCAGTGCATACCGGCTTCGGATGGGTACGGTGTTGGAATTGTGCGTGGAAGAAGGAATTCCAGAGATAAAAGAAACAATAGAAACAAACAGAATAAAAGGGACAGGAGCGCTAATAGAGACAACAGAAGCACAGGCAGAACAGAGGGTACAGAACAGACTGTCTTGGAATAATTACATCGTCTGGCTTCCATGCCGCGCCCCGGATGGCAGTTTCTTCCGGCAAAAAGGACTGATTCCGATGAGCCGGGATGTATCAGTGGGGTATTTGAATCTGACAACCGGTGGGATTCTTAAACAGGCATTCAAGTGCCTGGGAGATCGTTACGGCTGGGGCGGGATGCTGGAAAGCCGGGATTGTTCTTCCTATATCCGGGAAGTGTACCGCTGTTTTGGATGGATCCTGCCTCGCAATACGACCGGTCAGCTGCAGATGCCAGTTAGAAAAATAGAGCTGGCGGGGCGGTGCTGCTCAGAAAAAGAGCAGATTTTAAGAGCATTAGAACCGGGCACACTTCTATATTTTCCGGGACATGTGATGATGTATCTGGGATATGAGAATGGCAATTTTTATGTCATAAACGATGTGAGCAGGCTGGTAAAAGAAGGAGAAACGATGCCAGTGCGTGTACGATCGGTGATTGTCAATACGCTGGCAGTCAGACGTCCCAATCTGCGGACTTGGATGGAGGAGCTGACGCTTGCTTTGATTCCTTGGGAAACATGAAACGTACAGCAGATAGAAAAAGGGAGAAAAAGAGAGATGAAGATAATTGTATGTGTGGATAATCAGAACGGCATGATGTTCAATCACAGACGGCAGAGCCAGGACCGCGTGCTTAGAAAGCGTATTATGGAGCTGACAGGTGGGAAAAAACTGTGGATGAATGCATACAGCCAGAAACAGTTTTTACAGGTGAATGGAAATATGCCGAAAGAACAGGAACAATCCGGGCAACTGGGGCAATCTGGGCAGATTCAGGCAGATGAAGCGTTTTTGGAAAAGGCGGGGCCGGGAGAGTACTGTTTTGTCGAGAACAAGGATGTTGTTCCGTATGAGAGCCGGATCGAAGAAGTGATTCTTTGTCATTGGAACCGGGATTATCCGGCAGATATGTATTTTAAGATGGATCTGGGCAGCTGGAAGCTGGCAGAAACGCAGGAATATGCGGGTTCCTCGCATGAGAAAATCACAGAAGAGCGGTATGTGCGCAGGTAAAAAATATACATAAAAAGTAAGTACAATATAAAAGAGTAAGAAAAACATAAAAAACAAGTCAAATATAAAAAAGAGCCGGTTCTGCACCTGAAAATCAGGCGCCAGAACGCGCAAATCTACATGGCTCTGAAAGGGATAGGCTTAAACGGAAAGGCAGAAATTCATATGAGAAAATTGAAAATGTGGCTTCTGGGGCTGGCTGCAGCGGCGATGCTGTCTGTTTCAGCGTGCGCGCAGGAGATTCCAGAGGAAAGTCTGAATGGAAACGGAAGTGTCAGCGCGGAGGAAAATCCGGCGGAAAGTGCGGACGGAGATTCGCAGGCGGTGTCATCGTCAGAAAATGGTGGAAACCGTGTATCTTCTGCTTCGGGAACGTCATTTAATCTGGCGGATGTACCGGCATATTCCGGTCAGCCGTATGTGGCGGTCAATGGAAATGTGCCGTATTTTACCGATGCGGACCTGACGGATGTATCATTTGAGAGTTACAGTGATTTGGACAGCCTGGGGCGCTGCGGCGTGGCATATGCTTCGGTTTCGCAGGACACGATGCCGACGGAGAAGCGCGGCTCGATCGGGGAAGTCAAGCCGACGGGCTGGCATACGGCGAAGTATGACAATGTGGATGGAAAGTATCTCTATAACCGCTGTCATCTGATCGGCTACCAGCTCACGGCGGAGAATGCTAATGTCAAAAACCTGATTACCGGAACCCGCTATCTGAACGTACAGGGAATGCTGCCATTTGAAAATCTGACAGCCGATTATGTGAAAGAAACCGGAAACCATGTCATGTACCGCGTAACGCCGGTTTTTGAGGGCAATAATCTGGTTGCCTCCGGCGTCCTGATGGAGGCGGAATCTGTCGAGGATCAGGGCGAGGGAGTGCTGTTCTGCGTATACGTCTATAATGTCCAGCCTGGTATTGCGATCGATTATGCGACAGGAGAAAGCTGGGCGGACGGTTCTGGAAGTGCGGGAAGCACAGCCGGACAGGGAACGGCTGGAAATGGCAGCAGCCAGAATCAATCGGCTGGATCGGGAGCAGCTGGTTCGTCGGGAGGCGGCGCTGGATCCTCTGGAAGCAGCGCGACGGTTCAGACCTACATTCTCAATACCAACTCGAAAAAATTTCACCTTCCAAGCTGCACATCTGTCACCCAGATGAAGGCGGCAAACCGGCAGGAATTTACCGGTACGCGCGATGAAGTGATTGCAGATGGATATGAACCATGTAAGAACTGCAATCCTTGATAAAACAGGGATGCAAAGTGTCTCGTTTGTGCTGTGTATGGAAAGAATCGGATGAGAACACGGTTAAGGAAGTTTCAAGAAGAGGCAATTCCTTAAAGAAAAGTTATAAGAGAAATTTTCCGCTTACGATACGCCCCCGGTGTACATCCGGTCAGGCGTTTGAAACAGGAAGAATAGTAGCTTTGTGTTGTAAAGCCGGAGCTTTGGGCAATTTCCGCGATAGATAGGCGGGAGTTGTTCAAAAGCTCCTGGCTTTTTTTGATCCGGTATTCAAGGAGATACTGGAAAATCGTGATGCCAGTCATCCGTTTGAAAAAACGTTCACATTCTTCCGGACAGAGGCAGACTGCGTCAGAGATCTCGCGCAGGGTGATTTTCTGCGAGTAATGCGCCTGCAAGTAGTGGAAAATCTCTTTCAGGCGGCTGTTGGCGGCAGAAGTATCGCCGCGTTTATTGAACGTGGATTCGTCTTGACGGAGAAAGCGCCAGGCGATGATCCAGAGGGAAAACAGGATACCATATACCTGAAACGAGCTTTCAGGTGTGTGATTCTCTGAAAGCTGTAAAATACGGCAGATGGAGTCCGTCAGCAGAGAACCGTCGGGTGTGAGGGCGTCAAACTGGAAAAAAGACAAGGTTTCCTCATTCAAAAGGGGCAGAACCATCGCATCCGACAAAGCAGCCCCGCTGGCAGCAGTCAGAAGCGCCGGGGAAAAATTGATGCAGTAGTAGGAGGAATCCGGCGTCAATGGCAAAGCGCTGTGGACGAGCCGTCGGTTTAAAAAATTACCGCAGCCGGACGAAATCGGGAATCTGGAACCAGGCGTCTGAAAACAGACCTCGCCGCGATCGACCAGGCAGAACTGGAAATCTTCATGCCAGTGCCAGCTCACAAGCTGATAAGACGGATCGGAAAAGTCGGTTCGGTACACCGAAACCGGAAAATCCGGGAAAATACGAATCAGGTTTTCCTCCCGGTCAGAATTTATGGAAAGATAGTTTGTAATCATAATAACCTCAATATAATGAAAAAACAAGCCGATATTTTTATATATAAATAAAGATAAACATCGGTGTACAAGGGGTACAAACAAGATAAAATAGAAATGAGGGGCGATAG
>ERZ772816.1417-NODE-1417-length-20552-cov-2.664390_pt1 | contig 20552 bp, 17 predicted proteins | sample MGYA00511359_ERZ772816 | MGnify/ENA primary metagenome ERZ772816 (study PRJEB29015, sample SAMEA2737710) | human gut metagenome | biome: human gut; feature: human-associated habitat; material: faeces | place: China | collected 2012 ...
CTGCTTCTTTGTCTGCCCGGCATCCGATATTCTTGCTCTGATGCCTGTGCAATTTGTCTTACTCTACTACTGCGAGAATATCACTCTGCTTTACGATGATGTACTCTTCATCATCCAGCTTTACTTCGGTTCCTGAGTATTTGGAATAGATGACCTGATCGCCAACCTTAACTTCCATCTTTACTTCCTTACCGTCTACGACACCGCCGGGGCCGACAGCAACAACTTCTGCCTGCTGGGGCTTTTCCTTATTCTGACCGGGGAGCACGATACCGGACTTGGTAGTCTCCTCTGCAACTAACTGTTTTAATACTACTCTGTCACCTAAAGGTTTCAAACTCATGACAACTGCCTCCTTATAACTATTTAAATATCATATTACTCTTTTCCATTTGTTAGCACTCATTTTTATCGAGTGCTAATTTCTATAGTTTATATTAGTTTTATATGCCGAGTTTTTCAAACGCATTCACCGTTATTTAAATAACTATTTCTTTTATTTTCTCGTTTTATCTCAGTTTTTCTAATGTTTTTATATTACATGTGTAAAAATGCGATTTAATATTTCGTTTATAATTCTGAAAATCCATATCCGGTTCATCCCTTGCAAACTCCTGTGCAGACATAAAGCTATACCGGTTACATCGTATAAGCAAAAAGCAGCCGGGGATCTTATCATTATCCCAAGCTGCTTCTGTTCCGCTCTGTATTTACTTTCCCGTCCTATGCGTTCTTGGATTCCTCATGCCATTTCTGCCACTTCTTCTTATAAATAAAGTAGCAGGGGATTCCTACGAATACCATTCCGCCTAAGATATTGCCGATGGTAACGGGAATAAAGTTGTTCAGGCTGTGCAGTACTGTCAGTCCCTGGATCTGCTCTGCGGTCAGGCCGTATGCTTCCTGTGCCTTTGCAACATACGCGGGATTCTGTGCAGCCATCATGCCTACGGGAATGTAGAACATATTTGCAACACAGTGCTCGAAACCGCCGACTACGAAGGCCATGATCGGGAAGAAGATCGCCCAGACCTTACCGACGATATCCGTAGCTGCCGCTGCCATCAGGATCGCAATACATACCAGAATGTTACACAGGATACCGGAGGTAATTCCTTTCAGCGGAGAAATGCCTACCTTGCCGACTGCCACTTTGATGGCATAAGCCCCCAGCAATCCGCCGGTGTAGTCCAGATTTCCGGAAAAGTAGATCAGGGTATCAATGATCAGCGCGCCGATCAGGTTGCTGAAATATACCACGATCAGATTGCGGATACATTCGAACCAGGTCACCTTTTTGCCTACCACGTCCATGACGATCAGGCAGTTGCCGGTGAAAAGTTCTCCACCTACAAATACAATGATCATCAGTCCCACAGGGAAGATGATACCGGCTACGAATCGGGCCAGACCTACGTTGTCAATAGCATGCGCCGCAGTACTGCTGGTAGCTCCGCCCAGTGCAATGAAAGCACCTGCCATAATGCCTAACAGGATCATCTTGCCCAGAGGAAGATGTGCCTTGCCCTCTCCGGCCTTCATGTTATTATCAATGACTTCTGCCGGGGTATTAAAATGCTGTTCCATATTTTCCCTCATTTCCGTACAGCCCTTATCTGCCGTACTTTCTCATACTCATTTACTACCTATATTACACGAAATCTGCGTCGGGAAGCAAGCTTTTCCCCCTATGTATCTGATTATATACATTTCCTCTCACCGTTTTTGTCATACCACAGTCTTTTTTTGTAAAATTTATGCAAAAAAATGGTAGACAAAAGCCGAAATGTGTAATATACTTAAGATGTTCGGCGAGAGCCGAACCGCTTATATAAGTAGATTTCCGGAAGAATTCCCCTTTTACACAATTAAAGTGGCTGCAGGTTTCCCGCCTGCGGCTGCTTTAATTGTGTTATAAGGTATTTTTTGTGATTTTCCTCGGAATTGCAAAAGTTTTTGCAAAAATTTAAAATTTTCACTTGCTAAATGATAAACATCTATGCTATAATAGCTTTCGTCAGTGATTCAGCTGATACAATTTCATAGGGGAATAGTACAGCGGTAGTGCGGCGGTCTCCAAAACCGTTAACGGGGGTTCGATCCCCTCTTCCCCTGCTTTCAAAAGTCGATGTTATCGGCTTTTTTTATTACAAAATTTGTTCACGCTTGTTCACAAGGACGCTATGACGTAATTTGGAAGGTTGCTGTCATGGCGTTTTTACATTCTTCTAACTTTGCTTCCAGTTCTTTTGTATCATCCTGATTGAAGCAATAGTTATTCAGACTGGTTCTCTCGTCTGCGTGTCCTGCCGTTTCTCGGATCGTATCAATATTCACATTATTATCGAATAGGGAAGATATAAATGTTTTACGAATTTTATGATTACTTTTGTTGAGAATACCTATAGCAATACATAGTTTTTCAAGATAGGTCGTGATTGTTCTAGCATTAGATCGTTCTTTCCGCTGACTGGAGATTAGTATAAAGTTATCGGAGTAATATCCACAGTTATCATTGATACTGCGTATGATGTCCAGTAGCCTTTTTGCTTCGGAATTAAGAAATATAGTTCGCATACCGGCATCTGATTTTGTGTATTCCACAATCTTATATCCTTTAGGAATTACTTTAACACTGTTAGTTGCTTCGTCTATGACAAACTCATAGTCTTCTACTTCACTACGGCAGATATTGATGTAGTTGCCGTCAATATCACTCCACTTTAAAGCTACCAGTTCACCGATTCTTAAGCCTAATTGGAAATTTAGTAATATTGAAATCGGTGTTGTACAGTTAGGATTCCTGTTTACCCTAAAAGAACATTCTTCCGCAACCAACTTTTGTTCTGATCTCAAGAATACCTGTGTCTCACTCTTTGGCTTCGGCTTCTTTACAAACAGCTTCGTATTAACCTTCATACCTGCCATCGGGTTCTTTTGCAATATATCCACACCATCCATACAAGCATATTCTAATGATTGCTTCAATATTGTAGACATATTATAATAGGCATTACGTGTCAATCCGTATTCCTTAATTGTATTATGCAACCACATATCAAGGTAAACTCTTGTAAGATTCTTTAACTCCATATCAGCAATTTCGTTCTGATCGTAAAATCTGTTCCAATCAGAGATCAATCGTTTAATGTAGGTAGCAGAATTTGTATGCGCCTGCTTATAAACTAACCATTTAGGAAATAATTTTCTCAGGGAATCAACCGTATCTTTCGTATTCTCTACAATATACTCTTCATCCTCCTGCGCAGCATAGAACTCAACAATGGCATCCTCTAATTTTTCTAAAGTGCTTTTTGCTATCGACCTTCTCTTGTTCTTTTTTGTACTGTCAGGTACAGTAGTTCTCCACCTCCCATCAACATCTTGGAATATTTTGTATTTGTGCTTTACCAACAGTCTTTGTCGTTCCTGTACTCTCATACTGTTTCGCACGTCATCCAAATTTATCATATTGTTTTCTGATAGAAATTTCAACATTTCTTCGGAATTATCTGATTCTATATTTTTAGCTTTAAAATCAAGTATGTTACTAATATAAATTCTCCTCTCTTTCTATTGGAGACTGAGAAATTATCCACAGTCCCCATTTTTCTTAGTCTATAGCTTTGCAATAATGATTTTTCTTTGCTGATTACCATTGATAAAATGTACCAAGCATTTATCATTTTTCTGAAATTCAAACGGTGTGCCGTTCTTCACTGTGTACCTACAGTTGTCAATAAGCACCGTGCACTTATTGTCATTGCCTTCCAGTACAATAGCTTCTCTGTCGCATTTTAAAAATTCAATCTTCTTATCTATTGCATCTATAATATATTTCACAAGTATTTTTACTTCTTTCTCTTCACCGTTCATTTTTATTTTCCTTCTTTCTTTCAATTTATAATTGCTATATAATACAAATATTAAGGGGGACTAATCATGCAAGATGTTTTCAAAAAAGATAAACTTATATGGGAAGCTAAAATCAGGGCATTTGAAAAACAATATATCTCTATGTTTTCCATAGAACAAATGCCTAAATATACGATTAATTTTATTACTGATACTTCTGTTGATATTAATTATGTTATGCAAATTATTAATTCAAAATATCCCTATCAACTAAATATCAATATGGGGTTCTTGCGTCCCGACTACGACATTTACCCTACGTTAGTGCATGAATTTACTCATATGAATGACTATTTCACCTTATTAAACGATGCGGATATTAAATATAAGAGAAATGTACTTTCAATGTATTCTGAATATCACGCTTCTTATCAAAAAAGCATTTACATCTTTAATAAATTAGGCGAAAAGTCTTTATTATTTGAAGTTGACAATATAATCAAATTAACAGAAGAATCCATTGCTATTTTTTCAAATTGTAAAACTGTTCCTAACTGGAAAGCCATTATCGATTCATATATGTATTATTATGGAGCACTTGTTGCCTATAATAATGTTTCCCTAATAAAATTAAATTGCATATCCTTTAATTTTGTTATGGACGAATTATTACAATTATTTTATCAAATAGCATCCATGAATTTTCCAGATAATACAGGTATTTTTGAAGCGACCGCTAAAATAAATAATTTATCCGAGCAAACACTTATATCTGTACTGACCGACACTTCTTCAAGTGACGGAGAACTATAATGGTTCTCCGTTATTTTTGAGTTCTTCCACATAACTGCCGACCAAATTCACCAGGAATATACTTCATAAGAGCCGCCCCAAAATCTTTTGTATTTTGAACTCCATTAAGAACAACATCTCCCATATTCACTGAATAGTTAGGTCTATTATTATTTGTAACAGCCTGTGCTGTCTTCATAAAATCAGGCATAAGCATTTGTGGTGTAACATTCATACCAGTAATCAAATCAACAAAACGATCAAAGGAAGCGGTCTGCTGTTGTGTCAGAATACGTTCTCCATCCTGCACCATTGCAAATCCATCTTCGCCATGCTGTTTAGCAAGACCAGTTAATAAATCGTCAGGATTGATCTTGACAACTCCACCGTTTGCATACTTTCTAATATTGTTGGCACGTTTCTTTGAAGCAGCAATGGTCTTTTTCTGTTCATTGGACATGATAATATTAGAATTATTCTTCCGCTGATCAGCAGTGGCGGCCGCACTTGTATTACTCTTATTTCCAGTGATCTTGTTGATGACACTGGTAGGTGCACCGGCACTAATCATTCCAGACACATTATAAGCAGATCCTACGGAACCGGCAGAACCAGTACTTCCAGAAGCTGCTTTCTGTGCTTCTTTAGCAGCATTGATTTGCTCATTTGCTGATGCCCATGCCGCATCGGCTAAAGCCTGTAATGCTTTAATCTGTTCATTAGCAGACTGCCATTGTGCATCCGCAATAGCCTGTTGAACAGAGATATACTGCGTTCTAAAACCGTCCAGTGTAGACAATCTACCATTCAGAACATCATTCTCCCAATTTGCGCCGAGTACCTGACTGGCAAGCATTTCATTTTGCTTATTTTCATATTCATCAGATAACGCACTCCATTCAGATTTCAGCTTGTCATAATAATTTTTCTTCTCTTCGTAGCTTTTAATCAGTTCTTCATTACTGTTGATCTGCTGTTGGATGCCGACATACTGATTCTTAAAATTCTCAATATCAAGAATGTTATTGTTTAGAATCAATTTCTGATATTCTGATCCTAAAAGTGCTATGGCATTCATGGAATCAATATTATCCTGGTAAGCATCTTTTACGCTATCCCACTGCGCCTTGAATTTTTCTAATTCCGAGACTTGCTTCGACAATTCTGACGTTTTCAAATCCAGTTCAGCATCATCATAAGATTTCTGTGCATCTCTGATTGCTTCAAAGTCAGCACTATATACATATCCTTTTCCCTCGATGTATTGCTTGATAATCCTATTGTTATAGGCTTTCTCTAACTGGTATTTTGCTTTTTCCAGTGCCAGTGCTCTGTTTCTTTCATCATTGGCATCTTTTAAGCCATCAATAATAGCCTGGATACGATCAATTTCCGTGTCATAGACTTTATCTACTGCGTTCAGTGCAGAGTCCATGTTGGAAAGATTACTGTTAAGCAAGTCATTTTCCGATTCTATCGAATCAATCTTTTCTTGTATGCGATCCATCTCTTTTTCAAACCGCTTTACCACCGCAGATAACACTTTATCCAGTATGGATTTCTGCTTTTCTAATGTTTTTTCGATATAGTCGAAATAATCTTTTGCAGAGATTTTTCCCGATTTGTGCATATCATCAAGATAGTTCTTCACGGTGTTACAATAGGTCTGATAATCTATTTTTCCTGCATCTAGGGATTTTTCAAGATAATTCAGATATGCTTCGATTTGATCTTTGATGTCACTGGCGGTATCAGATGCTGACTTCGTGGCATCTTCCTGCGCTTTCTTTATATAATCACGAATTTCATCTTCACTGGATGTATTCTGCAGATTCTCTCCCCACATATGAAGATAGGTCAGGTTTTTCTCTGTCAGTTCCCTCAGCATATTACTTCACCAACAATTTCTTTAATTTTACTGGTGATGTTTGCCCTCATAGAATCTGCCATGACAGGATTTTCTGCTAATCTTTGCTTTAGTGCTTCCAGTTTTTGCAGAGCTTCCACACCAGCTCCTGCAACCTGTGCCAAGCGAATGATATTTTGACAGTCGGCAGCAGTATTGATGGTATTAACATTGCAGAGCTGTTTTTCCAGTGCATATCCTGCCATCTTTTGTGCGGTATCCTGCGAGATTGTACCTTCATCCATCAGGCTTTGAATCTCTGTTGCCGTTACAGAAGATAAATCTGAAGTTGTGTTGGAAAGCAACGTATTTTGCAGAGCAAGTTCTTCTTTGTTTCGGGCCAAAGTTGCCGTTACCACTTCTTCCGCATTTTCAATTCCAATTTCTTCCAGCATGGTGATTGTAGCCTGTTTTGTTTCTTCGGTAAGATTATTCAGCGCACCGGAGTTCTGAATGTACGCTGTGGCAAGTCTATCAAAAGAAACTTGGCAAGCATCAATATCTTTGGAATTATTCGATACCGTCCGGATAAAATCATCATAGACAGTCTTGTATTCTTCCGTCACATTCTCCATACTTCCGAATGTTTCCGTGAAATCGTCATTGTTAAAAATGGTTGACCAGTCGAAGTCTTCCTTATTTAATACATCAGCATAAATCTCGTCCAAAATATCCTTTAGACCTTTGGACAGTCCTTCTACTTTAGAAAGAGATTCCTCATAGGATAACGGTTCTACAATACCAATATCAACAGTAGAATCTGCAAGATTCTGCTTTGCTTCGTACAGATCCTTCAGATGAGTAGTCAGACCTTCCGCACTAATGCCAGTGGCATCCATAACCTTCGTATACTCTGTCATAGACTTCAAAGTGGCATCAGATATATCGCCATTAGCATACTGTGCATAGGCATCATCCAACTTCTGAACCACAGCTTGATTATCCACGCTATCGAAATAATCAGATAAATTCTGAACTACCGTCTTTCCACCACGACCATATTGTAAATAGGCTTCATATACACTATTCAGCTTATCCGCTGTCTCTTCTGCACCGCTGATGATGTTACCATAATCATCATATAGGGCATCATCTAAAGAACTCAGATCGTTATAATAGTCTGCCATCTTGCCTTCGGCATATTCGATACGGCTACTCAGTGTATCCATCTGATTATTGTAGTAGTCGTATGCGGAATCCTTGGTTAATGCCTCATAGTTGAGTACACCATTGGCATCACGGTAGGAATCTTCAAGTTCCTTCTGCTTCTGAATCAGTTCGTCCTGCTCCTGCTTTAACTGCTCCGCAAGGGCAATCTGACGTTGCATGGCATCAATACGGCTTTCGTGTCTCTCCGCATTGTAGGTATTGCCATCTTCCGCAGTGTAATACTCAATATAACTTTCCGTCTTCTTATTGATAGCACTGACAGCTTCGGTAGCAGCTCTCTTACCTTCCATCTGCGCAGCATACTTTTTCAGTTCGATTTCACGTTCCAGTTCATCGTTCTGCGCTCTCAGGCGATCCAGTTCATCCTGTTCAACAAGCGTAAGTGATACATCCTTATTTGCCAGTTCATCAATACGCTTCTTTGTAGTCTCCAGTTCAGAATTGAGATCATTTATTTCGGATGACAATTCATCAAATTTCTGCTTGGATTCCTCCGCTTTCTTATCCACTTCCTCTAAGGATTGCTTATACTTCTGCCACAGGGTAACTCCTGCGGTTACAGCCAGTCCCACTAGGATCAGTGGATTAGCAGCCATCGTAGCATATAAGCCTTTCAATACACTGGATAGTGTCATTGTACTTGCCGTTGCTCCCTGTTGTGCGGCGGATAAGTTCCACGCCTGCAGTGTGGCAGTCGCTTCTGCTTCACTCATATTTTGATTCATCAAAATTGCGATCTTCTGTGCATCCGTCAGTGTATTCGTAGACAGAATCAATCTTGTCTGAGACTGGGAGAGTCCCTGCGTGAGGTCTAACAGTCTTTGCATATCGGAAGCATCCGCAATGGTACTTTGTGTCATTGTCATAGCGGTACCCAAATCGGAAAATCCTTGTGCTGCTTCTCCCAAGTAGGATGCTAAATGTTGGAATGTGTAAATTGCCCCTACTGTTCCCAATCCTGCCAATGCACTTTTTAGAATACCGCTACTATCCGTTGCATCTATCATAGCCTTTGCCGTGTCCAGTACGGATGCATACAAATCATCCGGTATGGTGTCAGATGCCAGTGATTCCAAAGATGCCTGTAATGCCTGGGTCTTGGCTTCAAGACTATCGAGATAAACTTCAAACTTACTTTCTGCTGATCCGTCTGAATTCATGGCAATATCTGTTAATTTCCGAACCTTATCCCAGTTATCCATTAAAGAAATGAATTTATTCGCTTGGTGCGCTCCTGCGAATGCGGTACTTACAGCATTCACTGTGTTTTTATCAAAACTCTGCCATTTCTCCGCTATAGTATCAAGTATCATTTCTGAACCCAGTAACTGATTATTTGCATCTCTTATAGATATACCTATTTTATTTAAAACTTTTTCCACATCATTGAACGCTTTACCAGTCTCCGCATCCACAAATTTTCCAGCTCTTATCTGATTCATTCTCGACAAGATAGTCTTCAATGCAATACCAATAGTAGAATCCGTATCCTGTGTAACATCCTTCATAGTAGCTAGCATTGCCACAGTCTTTTCTAAGCTGATTGAAGCATTATTAGCCTGTGAAGCAACCTTTGTTAAGGCTTCACCGATTCCCCCTGCATCACTGGCACTGGCAAGATCCACGGCAGATAAAACATCATTCACATGAGATGCTTCGCTTGCTGCCATTTTAAATCCATTGATGGTAGCAGTAAGAATCTCCGCAGATTTATCAGAATCAATCTTTGCGACCTTACTCAGAACCATGCTATCCTGAATTAACTGGTTGGTCTCCTGCATGGTTCTTCCCTGTCTTAAGAAGGCATCCGCACTCTCTCCTACTGCTTTCGTAGTGGCTCCCAGTTCCTGCGCAAGGTCATTATAATCATTGATTAGTGCGCCTACCTTATCACTGCTATCGCCAGTAACCATCTGTAGATCCGTCTTAAGATCATTCAGTTCCTTCACCGTGTCAATGGCTTCTTTACCGGCTCTTGTTACTTCATGCAGTGCATCTTGCAGTAGATTTGCACCAGTATAAGCAAGGAATGCTTCTCTTAATGTATTGCCGAATCTTTGGAATACACTGTTCCCTTGTTGTCCTTGCATATTCACACCGGCAAGAATACTGTCAAGATTACTCATATCCATCATGGCATCCGCTTCAGCTTGTACTGCATCTGTTGTATTTTCAGCACTCTGCTCTACTTGCTTATTAGCATCTGCAAATTTTTCTTTCTTAGAGGCAGCAGTCGTGGCAGATTCCTCTACTTTGTCCATAGCGGATGCTTCATTCTGAATCTCTTTTGTGGATTCCTGCGCAGATGCTTTTGTATTACTCTGCTGATATAAAGCATTCAGCTTTTCCACACTTGCAATGATGCTCTGATATACAGAATCGTCCAGTCCCAGTGTCTTTGCATCCAGTGGTTCAATCTTTGCAACATCAGCACGATAGTTCTGAATTGCCTGGCATAATTCTCTGAATTGTTCTGTGGGATTTGATTGTCCTTTGAAGATATCGGGAAATTTTGTAGATAATTCTTGATAGATGGAATCTAGTTCGATTCCTTTACCAGTGGTAAATTTACTAGGGTATAGATTTCTGAGTGTTCCCCACTCGTCCCCCAAATCAGATCTGATTTGTTCTGAAATTTTAATTGATCCTATCTTCTTCAGATAGTTATAGAATTCATCATAGATACCTAACTTCTGCTGTATGATATTGGCATTATTTGTTATGATGTCTCCCAGTTCCATAATTTTATTGCTCACGGAATCAATATCATAACTGCCATCCGCAGAAGTAAATTTGTTAGAGTACAAATTCGTCAATTCTTGCGAAATTGTTTGTATTTTGCTCTGAACCTCTTTATCCGCTACATTAAACTGACTGATCAGTTCCTTTGCCATCTCAGAGCCGAATTTATTCAATGATCCGTTTGCACCGGATTCTTTCAGAGCCTTGTTAATGTCTCCTAAATCCAGTTTCAACTTCAAACCTTTTTGCTCTAACCGCTTTTGCAGCTTTTGGATGTCCTTCAGAATATCTTCATAGCTGCCCTCTATATCTAATTTGATTTTATGTTTTTCACTTTCCAACTCTTTGAGGTCTTGTCGTGCCTCTTGGTCATCCAGTTCAACTTTAACTTTTACTGCCATTATTTATCCTTTCTAATTTACTGTATATCCTCTACTCCGCAATCCTTTGTTCAAGGCATTTTCCACACGATCACTCTTATCTACTTCATCCTGGGTATTATCGAGGAAGGGACGAGGCTGTATAAAATTACCGGTAAAATCATAATACAATTTATGCTTACCGCCTTCACCTTCATTGATAAGGTCTGCCAGTGTGGTTCCTCTATTGTACGTGCCGTATCCTGGATTGTACGGAGTGACATTATCCACATACAATGTCATATCGTCCACTTGCCCTACAATGTTCCTTGGATCATCAATGCCCCCGGAGCTTCTCCGGTTGTATATCTTAGGACGGTATGCATCAAACACATCTCTTTGAACGTGTTCCAGTTCTATATCACGAACCTCATCAAATACTTCTTTCGACAGGGTGTCCTTTATGTCCGATTTGAGATCCTTCAGGAACATATCAAGGTCACTATAGTTCCGCTTCTGTCCCATGACAGTCCCCTTTCAGTCCCATAGCAGTACCTAACAAGAGACAGATCGAATCCGCTAGAGTATTTTCTTTTTGTAATCTCCGGTTCAGTCTCACTTTATCCACTACATCCATGTTTTTGTATACTTCTGTAATATCAGCAATAGTTCTGTCCGCTTTTTCCTGTGCAGTAGCATTCAGCAAATCATTCAGTTCACGATAATCAGCCAAAGTTTCATTATAATATTTTACCTGCTCTTCTAAAAAATCATAAACCCGATCCCAAAAGCCTTGTTCCTGATTGACATAATTTATGAGATCACATAAATTACATTTTTTTAATATTCTTTCTGCTCCTTCTGGATTCATGCGCTGCAATGCCGTAAGCACATCATCCATGAAATAGCGTTGCTCTAATAGTTCTTGATTCTGTACTTCTTCCATATATTTTTTCCTTTCATAATTTTTTGTGTGATTTTGATTGAAATAATTTTCGATGATGAAATCAGGGATTCATAAGATAGCTTTCCAGCTTGGAAAATAGATGAGGATATAAGTCGATTTTTCCTCTTTTGAACTGTGATAAGATTGCTCCGTTGATTCCGGTTGCTTTTGCTACATAGGTCTGCTTTTCACGCTCTAACCGTTTGCAATATAATTCTCGTAATTCTGCTTGTGTCAAGTTACTTCTCCTTTCTTTGCATATAAAAATATTTTTATAAAAATTGCCAGTATACCATTTGCATACTGACAATTTACGAATTCATACAGCGATCGCTCTTGGAATTGATTTGCTTTGAATGTCGTACTATCGCACAGTGATACCGTGTTTGAGCTAGTACCACAGTGCGGAAAGGAGGTGGTTTGCACACACTACTAGGCTTACGGTCTTTTCATGTATACACCTTCCTCTTTTCATATAGGGATATTCAGAAGCCATTAAAATCAATGGTTTTCGTCATTTTGTTGCAAATTTTCTTCTGATTTTTGTTCATTTTTAACAAAACATTTTAGAAACAGCTCCGGGGCCATCTGATATAGGAAATTAAGAATCGTATTTCGAACATCCGAATTGCTATCACGCATAGCCATCAATGTTAAATGTGCAACCACAATCTGATCAAGATTTGTATTCCCATCCTTGTCTATCCGACCGAACTTTTTAAGCGTTTTGTCCAATACACGATTTTTCAGTTCATAATATGCCTTGTCCTCTTCATCCAATCCGTAATCTGTTCTAATATCCTTCATGGTATCGTTGTAACCACGAACCAGTTCCACCAAATTATCAATCTTTCTGTTATCCGCTTTGATTTTTTTCAAATCTTTGTCGAAAAGATCCCTTAATAACATTCGTGATACTCTATCAGGATATTGTATCGTTTCTTCCTCCATGATCTCTGCCATGATATCCATGGGGCAATTCATTCTTTGCACCGTCCCCTCAGAGTACTTTTTCTTCGGATTTTTAATTTTTTTCGCATCAGCCATAAATCTAGGCACTAGACCACTTTTCATACAGGAAAGTCTTTTTATTCTGTTTATCTCGTTCACTACGTTTATATCAAAATTCTTCTTGGCAAGATCAATAGAAATCTGTCCTATGACAGAAAGAATGATAAATATATCTTCCAGTTCTCTACTTTTCATCTTACCGGCATAATAGTAACTGAGTGCCATCTGTGCCAAATCCGTGGATACTCCAATCGAGATCTGCGCTGCCGAAATTGCATTGTCCATCTTGGCGAAGTCCTCCGGACAAAAATGATACTCACTGACACCTTTTTCCTCTACGGCATTGATGATAGTAGGATATTCCACATATGCGGTACGTGCCAGTTCTGCCAGCTCCGATTGATTTGTCACGTAGACAAAATCTGAATCACAATCTTGCGAATTGAGCCTTGCCTGTGTATCTGTGCCGATTGCATTAAATACAATGACATTCTCGCCAATGTTAGGGAAATACTTCAACAGCTTATCCGGGTACACATTGTACAGGTGGATGATATTGTTAGGGGAATTGTGCGGATTTCTGAAGGCAGCTAACCTCTCCCCGTCTTTGAATTTTGCAGTATAACATTGTACACCATCTGTCATTACGGAAAAACAGTCTTCATTAAGTGGAGCTTTATCCCCTACCGCAGTCAGTAGCATAGATATAGGGTTGTCCATGATGGTCAAATTATCAGCCTTTTGCCATAACCGCCCAGCCATCATTTCGTTCTTCAGTTTGTTCAGATCCTTACTCTTTTTCTCCCGGAACAGCTCTGTCTTCGTAAAATCTGAATTCCAGCCTACCATTGCTAGCAACACCTCATTGATGTTGAACCGGTTCTTCGTCATTGACAAATATTTCAGATATTCCTCATCATTGTTCTTCAAACGGTTGTAATATTCTATACTACAATTTGCGACGGATTGCAGTATGCTTCTATCCGTACTTGGAACCGAATTGTTCATCTGATATGCGGACTTCTGATATTCTCCCAGTTTGCTATGATGCACCGTCTTTACTATTTCAAACCAGTTACCGTGTTCCTTCATAAAATTGCGCCAGTATAGAAATGCTTTAGATTCTTTACCTCCCATCAGATCTACAAATTTGAGCCACTTGATAGACTTATCAGAGATCACTGCCTTTATATCACAAAGTTTCAATTTTCTTTTGAACATATCAGTTGTGGTGGCAGTCTCATAGTCGATGCCATGTTCTACGCAATAGTCTTTGAAGAACTCTTGTATATTTCCTACAAAGAGACAGCTCTTAAAAAAGTGTGACCGGCAATAGATAAATCCTTCTGTTCCCTCTGGCATTATGCTACTATCACACAATCCTTGTCCGTCCCAAAGGATATTAGGAATCTCATAATCATCAACTCTTACGACAGTACACTGCTTTCTTTCTTCATGTTCTATATAATGGTATTCCCCGGGATACTTACCATTCACACGGATGCCATTAGCTGACAACTCCTCCCTACTTTTTCCTATAAGAGTGTATCCCTTTTCTTTTGCGGTCTTCGGATCAAAAGTACAGTCATGCCTGTTGATGATTTTTTCCACTTTTGGATCGTCAAAATCAATTTCAAATCTGCGGCATTGCACCGGCACAGACTTCACAACCACAGCTTTCATAGGATCGGACAATACTTCTCTATCCTTTATGATAAGGATATTGTTCAGTGGAATCTGAATATATCCATCCCCGGCGGCAGCAGTTGTCAGTGTCTGATACGCAGACATCCATACTATATTAAGTAGAGTGTCCGGAGCATTTTCATATTGTTCCTTCATCTTATCATACAGTCCCATAGTCAGGAATCGAATCGCTTTTAAAAACAAACTTTCTTCTATAAATATACATTCACCCTTCTTGGCTTTACTGGGATTCCTCATAAGCATGACAAAGCGTTTCGTAATCTTACCTATCTCATCGCCCTTACGATTCCGCACGATGAAAGTATAATCTATTCCATCCTTGTAGTACTGATTCCGAAGATCATTACAACTTACCGGCACACCTTTCTTATCTCCTATATGGTCTCTATATGTCACATTATATGATGTCCTCACTGTAAGAAAGTTGCTGTATATATCTGAATTTTTTATCCTGGTTAAACTGCTATACATATATCTCGAAAAGAGACTGTCCGGAAGTACCGCTTGTCTCTCACGGATTCCATCAAAATCAAACCACTTATCATTTATTTTATACTGGATCTTCTTGTTCGTATTTTTATCTGCAAAAGACTGTAAATAAATATCTGTTATCTCCACCGCTTTCATGCAGATGATGGGTTGTTTTTGGGAATAATCTATTGTCTTTGCTATAATAATCAGCCTCCTTCGTTTCTTCTATATATAATATTCTCCATTTTCTTTTTAATTTTGAGCAAAAAAATACCAACTATTTATACTCGATAGTTGGTATTCAATGTATTATATCTACACCTCAATATTTTTCATGTTTGCTTTTATATAATTTCCACCGATTTTCCAAATTCAAACTCACCATCCTTTATACTATCATGTTTTTTATAATAAATTTTCTCATATAATTTACTTGAATTATTATGTTCATTACTGCAATATATAGCGAGTTTTAAATTTGTATGTTCATCATTCTTCCATACATTTTCTAAATCTTTTGGTAACACAAATCTAACTGCATACGCAGCGTTAACATCATTCTTATCATATGGTGCGATAATTTGTATCATTTTATATGGAATATCTAGGTTTATAACATTAAGTATATTCCCTCCATTTCCATTACATACTGTGATTAATTGTACTTGAATAATTATATTTGTAACATAAAATTTCGATAGGTTTACTATTTTTACTCTATACTCACCTTTTGCATTTCTCGCAATTTTATGCGATATTAACAATTTAGGACTTTTATTCCAATAATAAAAATTTAAAAGAACAGATGCAATAATACCCGAAATTATACCTGATACAATACTTGAAACAAATGACATATAAGACATATAACCCCTCCTACAATACTCTTTGTTTTTCTATTTAGACCATTTCTTCTCACATTTTCATTTTTTCATAAAGATTGCATCTAAGTCTAGGTCATTCCCTCCCCTTGGTCATGAATCATGGATATTGCACTGTTTAAAATATACTCATCTCGTACAAAATTTTATTTAAATTTAGTATACCACACTAATCTCTTATATTCAATTTTCAATGTACATTTATGACAAAATTATCCTGATAATACATAAGAGAATTTCAGCCGATTTCAGCTCAGAATCTGTTAGCTTATAAAGATTACCTCAGATGTATTTTCATTGAAATTTGCTATCTGATTTATTGTAATATTACTATGTTTTTGAAGACCGTAGTTCGACCGGCACAACCCAAAAGTGTAATAAGTATTTATATACACCTTTTACGGATGAACCATTGCTTCTATAAGTTCAGCAAGCATCTTGTAATTCTGAAGAGTCCTAACATCCATATCCATTTGAGAAGCTAATTGTTCTTGTGTTATTTTTGGATGCGAATTTTTTTCGTATCCATATTGATTATTCCCTTTTTCAATTCCATACAATCTTTCTAATTCTTTGATACATCTGCCAAGTTTTAAACGTGGACGCTGTGCGGACACGTTGGCATGAGCTGCTTGCAGCGATTGCCAGACTGTCTACGACTCTATGTATTAGCGGGAGCATCCCACACCCTGTTAGTCAGCCATCTCATTTATTACCTTTTTTCTTTTAACAGCCACGCCCTTAAAACCCTTGATTTTACTGGGTTTTTGAAAAATTTTAGCACCAAAAAAGTGCTAAATTTATTATGCTGCTTTTTCATTCTGATAGTCTAAGTTCATATTTAACCAGTCTTTTAATAGCGTTCTCATTCTAACAGACGGAACATAAATTTTTATTTTTTCTCCATTCCGAATACGACTTCTCCATATCCACTGAATCATTTCTGATAATCCGTATAATTCTTCATTTACTTTGATTCCTTTTTGAATGAAAAATTGAGAAATAGATGGATGTAAATATATATTTACGCAGTATGCAAGATTATAGCACTTTGCATATTTGTTTGTTGCTCTTGCATTACAAGCTAAAAATCCATATGCATCATCAATATCTTTTAATAGCTTCGCATCAAATTCTTTAGAATATCCCTTTCCCCTCAGCTTGGTCTTATAGTCTTTAAAAGTTGTCCATAAAATTGTCTCACTCTTTGCATTAAGAATATTCCGAAAATAGTTATTTAAATTTTTCTTAATCTGCTGGATGGTCTTAACATTTGTCCTACATTGTACTTTAAACCATGTTGAAGATAATCCATTTTGTTTCTGTTCAAAATTTACATTCAATTTGCCATTATATATATCAATTAGTTGGGAATATTTTGTTGTATCTGGAATAAAGAAATCTGATAAGATATACTTACCGTCTTCATGGACAATGCTTTTCTTTATATATTGGATATGATAAAGATCAAAATAATTTTTCAGAATACTTGCATCGAATAAGTATGTCAGAATATATACCTTATCAAACAATGTGAAAACTTCCGGTGGGTATCTCCATAACAATAATTTCTGATTTACATACAATAGACTTCTATTTTCCGCTAATATCTTAATTTTGTTGTATTGGGTATCATAGTCTGCTTTATCTTGATTCCAAATGATAAATCCGTCTTCATCTATCGTAATGCAACCGCTATCCTGTAATAATTTCATATCATCTTTTTTTATATCATCATAGGGATCTATGGCATTCAAGACTTCATCTAATATCAATGTATAATGTCCGGCTTGTATGTATTCCCTGCTCTCACGAGTCAGCTTCTTAAATAATTCATGCGTAGATGCTATGTCATATTGACACGCTAAAAGTTCATTGAGATTTTGCAATTTTGTGCCACCGTTATATTTCGGTTGTTTAAAATCTCGATTAGTATTCTTAACTATTCGATCTACCTCATCCAAAAATGGAGTGATATACAACACATTTTCAGATAGACTCTCATTGATATGCTGGATACTCCAACTTGTTTTACCTGATCCCATAATGGAATCTACTACTGTAATTTTTACCGTTCTTTCTTCTGTACTAATAATTCATTCCTCCATTCCTACTGTATAATTTCTTCACCCTTAATAGAATCTTTCCACATTGCGTCGCGGTACTTTATCAAAGTATGTAGCTATTTCACGAATAGCCGAATGCACGTAGCATCCTAAGAGCTTTTTGTATTTGCCATTTTCATGACCGACAATCATATAGAAGCCAGGTTGCAACACCGCTTTTCCTGCCTCATATAGAACATTTTTCACCGTTCGCTTGTCAAAATTTTCCTTGCTAGTATAAAATCTAACCATTTCATCATTATCAAAATCCGGTTTTAACACATGAAACTTCATAATCCATTTCCTCCATTTTTTCACTCATTTTAGGCACACCGCTGTTAGTTAATAGCAATGTGCCTGGTTGTTCCGTTCAATATGTAGTCGGTATCTTCACCGATATATAACTTTAGGAGAATTTTTATGTGCATATTTAATCCTTGGCGATTGCACGGTAACTGTCCTCTTCAACAGTAGGTTACGTCTTCTCATAGCAACATGGTCTCTGTAGTAATATATTCTCCGTTCGGAGAATGATTTTCTTGTTGTTCTTAATCTGACGTTAGTGACATCCACTCCATATATGCCACAAATAAAGTAGCATTATCCACATGATTAGCAGATGCAATATTATAAAAATCATTGTGCATCAATGACCATCCTTCATCCAACGGCATATCATGAGCAAGCAGGAAATTATTTAAAATTTCACACTGTTTGTTCCATTCCGTCTGAGACATACTATTAAGTTCTTTGTATATCCTCTCGTCTGTTGCCTTGCCTCCTGTTAATAATCTTGCAAGTTTACATTGTTTGTTACTAGGTCTTTCCATTTTTTTGTCCTCCGTGTTTTTATAGGTAGTACACGGCATTTCACCATATACTTAATATTATTTGCAGTGGTGGGATGAGAGCATACCTCATCAGGACTTCCACCTATATTTAATATTCTCCGTTTGGAAAAATATTTTCACTGATTTTTCATTTTATCGGGCAGCCATCTAATCGAACCATCCTTGTTAATAGGAATCTCTACTCTCTTCCCCGAATCATATTCCAGCACTTGTGATAGCTTGCCGTTGTCTGCTTTGAGCAGTCTTCTTACTGTCTGTATTCCTTCCATATATATTGTTCTCCTTTTTACTTGCTCTTTTTGAAGAAAAGTAAACTGATCTCCATGAACGGTTGACCGTAAGGTTTCACGATGATTTTTCTCGTAGAAGCATCCGTATCTTTCACGTAGAATTCATTCACGCTATCATCGACTACTGGAACATCAAAACTACTGGTGTCACAGCTGATATGCAGTCTCCAGTCATCATCTAAATCATTGATGTATACGCTCTTGGGATGCACGTTTGCATTAAATCCAAATATGTCTGTGATCCTAGCAGAGATACAGGAATACTCGTTCTTCCGACTGACCGTTTCCTCTAAGAAATCGTGCAGTTCATATACGTCCATTTCACGGAAGTCGGATAACCGGCTGTCCATCCCTGAAGCATTTACCACCAGTAACCATAATTCCATACCAGTTTTCAGCTTGCAGGTAACATAGAAAGCATCGGCTTCATCACAATATTCTGCTTCGATTTCAGAAATGTCAGCCTTGTTCAGCTTATACATGGAATCAAGACCTGTACAGGATTGTGAAAATTCGTATGCTTCATCTGTCTCTTCGCACTGATTAACCGACATTGCCATGACTACATTTTTATCCGCCGATCTAATGCTCAAATCAATAATCATAAGATTATTTACTACATCAAAAATTTCTGCCGTTGTTACCGGCTGTCCGTTTTTTATTGCTTCGATTGTCTTGTTCATTTTTCACATCCTCCTTACTTTCCTGCGCTAGCTCTCAGTCTGTCACGCATGGACAATTTCTTTTCGGGTTCCTTCTTTTCTACCGGCTTGGCAGCAGTCAAGAAATTAATATTTTCATCCATCTGCAAGTCATCATCTTCCATGACTTTCTGAACTCTTTCCTGTTCTGCTTTGATGGAATTTTTTAGATTTTCGATATATGCCTTGGGGAATGAGCAACCGGCAAGGTACAATACTGTTTCCTCGTTGCCGTATCCTACAAAGGAATCAATCGGTTCACCAACCACATCTGTTACATCACTGATGCTGATGCACTCCTTTACATCCGGTTGGGAGAGACCGATATATTTGATCCTCTTGTTCGGGTCCATCGGTGCATAGATACCTTGGTTCAGAGAAGCAAGCAGCTCAGTCTTACCACCCTGTGCGATTTTGTGTATCATTGCAACACCGGAAGTCTCTAAAAGTGTCTTCTGCTCTGCCGTATCAATCACACCTCTGATAGAGGAAAAGTTACTTATACTAATGAAGGAATCAAACAGCGTTGCATAGCTTCTATTGATAGACAGCTTGTCTTCTCTCTGATTGTTGTCCAGTATAAAGATGGAGCAAAGACTGTTTTTCAATGCTACGATCTCTGTAAGCGCTTCATAAGCATTGATCCTGGACTGCAGAGATTCATCCATAGCAGGAAGAATAATCACAAGTCCTACTTTTTTATCGGGATTCTCCGCAATCACAGATGCAAGAAATGTTCCTAAACCGCTGCCGGTTCCCCCACCG
>ERZ772816.1418-NODE-1418-length-20548-cov-31.732396_pt1 | contig 20548 bp, 19 predicted proteins | sample MGYA00511359_ERZ772816 | MGnify/ENA primary metagenome ERZ772816 (study PRJEB29015, sample SAMEA2737710) | human gut metagenome | biome: human gut; feature: human-associated habitat; material: faeces | place: China | collected 2012 ...
AACTCTCGGCGTAGGCATAAAAACGGCTCCTTCCTTTTTGCTGCTCCTATTATACCGCACCGCGGGCGCATTGCAAGGGAAAATCCGCGGATAGCGCGCCCGCGCCGCGCATAGGCTGGTGCGAGGTGATCTTTTATGGATATTCATGTGGTGCGCGCGGGCGAGACCGTTTCGTCGGTCGCCGCGCGGTACGGTGTGCCGGCAGGCATTCTCGCCGGCGTCAACGGCGTCGCGCCGGACGCTCCGCTCGCCGTCGGGCAGACGCTCGTCGTCCGCCATCCGCGCGAGCTGCACACGGTCGCGAGCGGCGAGAGCGTCTATTCCATCGCCCTGCGCTACGGTCTGAGCGTGCGGACGCTCTATCAGAATAATCCCGCCCTCGGCGGGCGCAGCGCCCTCTACCCCGGGCAGACGCTCGTCATCGCCTACGACGACACGCCCACGCGCACACTCGCCGTCAACGCCTACAGCTACCCCTTTATCCGCGGCGGCCTGCTCGACGCCGCGCTGCCCTATCTCACCTACCTCACGCCCTTTACCTACGGCATCGACGCCGACGGCACGCTGCTGCCGCTTGCGGACGAATGGCTGCTCGCCGCCGCCGGACAGTACCGCACGGCCGCGCTCATGCACCTCTCCACGCTCACGGAGGAGGGCCGCTTCGACAACGCCCGCTCCACGCTCATCTTGGAGGACGCGGACGCGCAGGACGCTCTGGTGCAGAGCATCCTCGAGACCGTACAGGCCCGGCATTACTTCGGACTGGACGTGGATTTTGAATATGTGCTGCCCGAGCAGCGCGAGGCCTACGCCGCCTTCATCACGCGGCTGCGCGAAGCGCTCAATCCGCTCGGCTGTCCGGTCGTCGTCGCGCTCGCGCCGAAAACGAGCGCCGCGCAGCGGGGGCTGCTCTACGAGGCGCACGACTACGCGCTCCTCGGCGCGGCAGCCAACGCGGTGTTTCTGATGACCTATGAGTGGGGCTACACCGCAGGACCGCCCATGGCGGTATCCCCCCTGCCCAACGTCCGAACCGTGCTGGACTACGCCGTGACGGAGATCCCGCCGGAGAAGATCTTCCTGGGCCTTTCCAACTACGGCTACGATTGGCCCCTGCCCTTTGTCCAGGGCGTCACCCGGGCGCCCTCCATCTCCAATCAGCGGGCCATCGAGCTGGCCATTGAACATGATGTGGCCATCCAGTACGATGAGACGGCCCAGGCCCCCTTCTTTCACTACACCGCAGCAGACGGCACAATTCACGAAGTCTGGTTTGAAGACGCCCGCAGTCTTTCCGCCCGTCTGTCCCTGATCGCGGAATACGGTTTCCAGGGTGCCGGCATCTGGAACCTGATGCGCCCCTTCTCCCAGCTCTGGCTGGTCATATCCTCTCTGTATCATATTGAGGATTGATTCCCCTGCGGAGTATTTGAAAAAGCACTTGACTTGGAGTAGACTCCAAGTGCTAAAGTGTTCTCATCAAAAGACAGCGCCCCGCAGGCGCAAAGGAGGCTTTTCAGTATGGCGCTTTCCGCATCTGCCAAAGACCATTTGTCCCGTTTCTTTCCTGGCCCTCCTTCCCCGCTGTGGGAAACGGATCCGGAGTTTATGGAGCTCTTCGCCAATTTCGCCCTGGACGAGGTGGTGAACCAGGGGGACCTGGATGACGCCGCCAGGATGATGGCCATTCTCGCTGCCCTACTGGGCTGCCAGGGTGTGGAGGAATACCGCGTGCTGCTGCCCGCCGCCCTGCGGGCCGGCGTCACCCCTGTCCAGGTAAAGGAGATTCTCTATCAATCCGTGGCCTATCTGGGGATCGGCCGGGTGCGTCCCTTTTTCTCCGTGACGAATCAGGTGCTGACGGAGCAGGGCGTCGCCCTGCCGTTGGAGCCCGGCTCCACCACCACGGCAGAGACCCGGCTGGCCGCGGGCAACCAGGCCCAGGTGGATATCTTCGGTGAGGGGATGCGGGGCTTTCAGAACAGCGGCCCGGAGGAAAGCCGCCACATCAACCGCTGGCTGGCGGACAACTGCTTCGGCGACTACTACACCCGCGGGGGGCTGGACTATAAGCAGCGGGAAATGATCACCTTCTGCTTCCTGGCCGCCCTGGGCGGCTGCGAACCCCAGCTCACCAGCCACGCCGGTGCCAATCTGAGGATTGGAAACGACAATGCCTTCCTGATCCAGGTCATCTCCCAGTGCCTGCCCTACATCGGCTATCCCCGCAGCCTGAACGCCCTGCGGTGTGTGAACGACGCGGCCCAGGCCGCCCGCTGAGAGGAGCACGGCCATGACCATCGCCGAAGTGAGCAGGAAGTATGATATTTCAGCGGACACCCTTCGCTACTACGAGCGCATCGGCCTGATCCCGCCTGTCCCCCGCACCAGGGGCGGCCTGCGGGACTACGGGGAGGAGTCCTGCGGCTGGATCCAGCTGATGAAGTGCATGCGGGCCGCCGGGGTGCAGATCGAAGCCCTGATCGAATATGTGGACCTGTTCCAGCAGGGAGACGCCACCCTGGACGCCCGCAAGGCCCTGCTGGTAGAACAGCGGGACCAGCTGGTGTCCCGGATGGCGGAGATGCAGGCCTCTCTGGACCTGCTGAATCAGAAAATCGACCGGTACGAGCAGGGTATGATGACAGCTGAACAGCAGCTCCGCCGTCTTCACGCGGAGCGCGAAGGCGCCTGAGAGGCCCAAAAAGGACAATATACTGTCGAAGTTCGACAGTATATTGTCCTTTTATCCTTTATTGGAGCGTTTCAGCGGCCGTCTGCTCCAGGCCAGCCACAGCGCCCAGGACGCCGCCGCGCTGGAGGCCAGCACGGCCAGGAAATGCCCCATGCTGTTCTCCACCAGCGGACCTTCCAGGCCCAGCACCTCCGCGCCGCCCCGGACCAGCACGATGCACCAGGGGTGCAGGACATAGATCAGTGAAGAGAGCTTGCGGCAGCTCCGCCTCTCTCCGCGATTCAGCCCCAGCAGAAGGGAAAACAGGCAAACCATCACCAGCGGCAGCAGCATATTCAGCCCCAGCTGGGTCAGCCAGACCAGATCTTCCAGTGCCTTGTACCAGCCCTTCACGGTCCGGCTCCCCTCCCTCTGTGTGCGCTCCGGGCCGCTCTGTCTTTTTTGCCCGATCTGCACGTTAAACTTTGAACAAAGGCTCTTTACTCTCCATTATACTCAAAACGGCTGTAAAATTCAATCAATTTTCCACTGCTTTTTAGCAAAATTCTATAAACGCAGAGAAGTTCGTCGTTTCTAACCAAAAGTTTTTCGGTTCAACCGCTCATCTTCTCCGTGTCATTTATCATTCTGCCCCGTTTGAGAAAGAAAAAGCGTTTCCTTTTGGGACGATTTTGCTGAAAGGCACAAAAAGCCCCGCCGGGCAAACTCCCCCAGTCTGCTTCGCAGCCAGCCCCCTCGGAGAGGGGGCCTTGAAGCCTCCCTCCTAGAAGGAGGTGGCATCGCGCAGCGATGACGGAGGGAGTTCCCCCACGCAAAAAGCCCCGCCGGGCTCGTGTGACCGAACCCGGCGGGGTGAAAAAGAATTTTAATTTTTCGGCTTACCAGAGGTTTGCAGTCTCATTGTAGAGGCCCTCATAGCTCTTGGCAGAGACATCCCAGCTGAAGTCGCACTCCATGTCGTACTTGACGAGGTTATGCCAGTCTTCCTTGCTGTAGTAGCGGTCCTGTGCGCGGCAGCAGGCATCGTACAGCTCGTGGGCGCTGTAGCCCGCGAAGGTGAAGCCATTGCCCTCGCCGAGGGTGCAGTCGTGGATGGAGTCGCGCAGACCACCGGTCTCGCGGATGATGGGAGGCGTGCCGTAACGGCAGGCGACCATCTGGGCCAGACCGCAGGGCTCGCTCTTGGACGGCATGATGAAGGCGTCTGCGCCGGCATAGATCTCCTGCGACAGGGCAGGCTCGAAGCCGATGTAGGTGCCTACACGGCCCGGATGACGGCCGCACAGGTCGGAGAAGAAGTTCTCGTACTGGCTCTCGCCGCTGCCCAGGATGACCAGCTCGATGCCGCGGTCCACGAGGCCGTCGGCCACGCTCTGGACGAGATCGAAGCCCTTCATGCCGACCATGCGGCTGACCATTGCAAAGACGGGGCTGCCGTCCTTGTTGAGGCCGAACCTATCCTGCAGAGCCTCCTTGCACTTTGCCTTGCCCTCTTCGAAGTTGTTGACATCGTAGTTGAAGGCGATGTGGGGGTCGGTGGCAGGGTTGTTGGCCTCCATGTCGATACCGTTCAGGATGCCGCAGAGCTTGTACTGCTTCTCGCGCAGCAGAGCGTCCAGACCGTAGCTGAACCACGGGTCGAGGATCTCCTGTGCATAGGTGGGGCTGACGGTGGTGATCTTGTCTGCCGTCTCGATGGCACCCTTCATGAAGTTGGCGCAGCCATCGTACTCCACGATATGCTGGTCACGGCGGCCGATGCCGCAGGTGTCTTCCAGAATATCAGTGCCGTACTTGCCCTGATAGGCGATGTTGTGGATGGTGAAGATGGTCTTGATGCGGTTGAACTTGTCCAGATGACGATAGTACAGGTTCAGGTACACCGGCACCAGAGCGGTCTGCCAGTCGTTGCAGTTGATGATGTCGGGGGTAAAGTCGATGTAGAACAGGGTCTCCAGCACTGCGCGGGAGAAGAAGGCGAAGCGCTCGCCGTCGTCGTAGAAACCGTAGAGGCCGCGGCGCTTGAAGTAATACTCGTTGTCGAGGAAGTAGTAGGTCACACCATTGACCTCAGCCTTGAACAGGCCGCAGTACTGGCTGCGCCAGCCCACGGGGACCGAGTAGTTGGTAACGTATTCCAGCTTATCGCGGAACTTCAGGTCGCCATACAGCGGCATGATGACGCGGGCATCCACGCCGTCCTTGACCAGAGCTTTGGGCAGGGAGCCGGCCACATCGGCCAGACCGCCGGATTTTGCAAAGGGGGTTGCTTCCGAAGCAGCATACAGGATCTTCATAAGATTCGCTCCTTCCTGATAAAAGGGATTCATATCTCCTCCCGCTGCGGCAAAAAGAGCGGGCGGGGGTACACACAGTACCCCCGCCCCTCTTTAAGAGGGGCTACCGGGGAGGGAGCCGCCCCTATGGGAGATTCTCAAACGGTTCAGACGATGTGGTTCTTCTGAACGTAAACAGGGAAGCTCTTGGTGCCGCTCAGCTTCTTCTCTGCGGTAATGCGGACATTCTTGTCCGTCACGACGCAGTCCAGCTCAGCGCCAGGCTCCACCACGGTGTCCTGCATCAGGACGCAGTTCTTGACGACAGCACCCTTCTTGACCTTGACGCCGCGGAACAGCACGCAGTTCTCCACGGTGCCTTCGATGACGCAGCCATCAGCCAGCAGAGAGTTGCTGACGCTGGAACCGGTGACGTAACGGGTGGGGTTGTCGTCGCGGATCTTGGTGTAAACGGGGTTCTTCTTGGGGAAGAGGGCGTTCAGATTCTTCTCATCAATGAGCTTCAGGTTCTCGTCGAAGTAGCTCTTCATGTCGCAGACATGAGCCACATAGCCGGTGTACTCCAGAGCATGGATGTTCAGGATGTTGACGTTGTGAGCCAGGATGTCGCGCTCGAAGTAGATGAGGCCGCGGGCGGTAGCGTCCTTGACCAGCTTGATGAGGGTCTGGCGCTCCATGACATAGATGTCCAGATCGAGGTTCTGCTTGCCGGGGCGGTAATCGTTGAACAGCAGCTCCGTCACACGGCCATCGGCATCGACGGTCAGGGTGTAGTTGTCGTTCTTGCGGCCCTCGGGGATCTCGGTCTTCTGGTAGGCCACGGTGACGTCTGCGCCGCTGGCCTGATGGGCAGCCAGCAGGGCGTTGAAGTCATAGTTGATGGCGATGTTGGCATCGCTCATGACCACATAGCGCTCCTTCTGGTTCTCGAGGAAGCTCAGGATGGAGCCCAGAGCCTCGACGCGGCCGGAGTAGATGCGCACGCCCTTCTCAGCAAAGGGAGGGACGATGTTCAGACCGCCGTGACGGCGGGCCATATCCCACTCGCGGCCGGTACCCAGATGGTCCATCAGGGAGTGGTAGTTCTTGCGCACCACGACAGACACGTTGGAGATGCCGCAGTTGGCCATGCTGGACAGGACAAAGTCCACCATGCGGTAACGGCCTGCGAAGGGGATCGAGGCCATTGCGCGCTCGGTCACCAGCTCAGGCACGGTGTTATCATAGCTGTTGGGGAAAATGATGCCCAACGCATTGTTGTTCTGGCTCAGCATACTTCCTCGCCCTCCTTGACGGAATCAAATACTTTGGCGCCCTCTTTGACGGTAGCGCCTGCGCCGATGGTCAGACCGGTGCCGACATGTGCGATGGGGCCGTCGCCGCCGATCTTGGCGCCTGCGCCCACCACGACGTTCTCAGCGAGGATGCAGCGCTTGACCACTGCGCCTGCCTTGACCACGACGCCATCCATCAGGACGGCATCCTCGACCGTTGCGCCCTCTTCCACGACGATGCCTGCGCTCAGCACAGAGTGCTTGACGCAGCCGTAGATCTGGCAGCCCTCAGTGACCAGCGAATCCTGCACGAGCGCGCGGGGGCCGATCTTCTGGGCGGGCAGCACGGGGTTGCGGCTGTAGATCTTCCACTTTTCGTCGAAGATGTCGATGCCGGAGTTCTCGGGGTCCAGGACCTCCATGTTGGCTTCCCACAGGCTGTCGATGGTGCCCACGTCACGCCAGTAGCCGTTGAAGTGGTACGCATACATCTTGCGGCCGTCGCGCAGCAGCGCGGGGATGATGTTCATGCCGAAGTCGTTCTTGGAGTTGGGGTCTGCCTCGTCCTCTTCCAGATACTTCTTGAGGATATCCCAGTTGAAGATGTAGATGCCCATGGAAGCCAGATTGGACTTCGGCACAGGGGGCTTCTCCTGGAACTCGGTGATCCTGTCGTCCTCGTCTGCGACCATCAGGCCGAAACGGGAAGCTTCCTTCCAGTCAACTTCCATGACGGCCACAGAGAACTCTGCGCCCTTCTCCTTGTGGAAGCGGAGGAAGTCGGCGTAATCCTGCTTGCAGATCTGGTCGCCGGACAGGATGATGACGTACTCCGGGTCATAGCTGTCGATGAAGCTGATGTTCTGGTAGATGGCGTTTGCAGTGCCTTTGTACCAGTCGGTACCCTTTGCCTGCTCATAAGGAGGCAGGGTATGGACGCCGCCGTACAGACGGTCCAGGTCCCAGGGCTGGCCGTTGCCGATATACTCGTTCAGCTTCTGGGGCTGATACTGCGTTGCGATGCCAACGGTATCGATGTTGGAGTTGACGCAGTTGGACAGCGGGAAGTCCACGATACGGTATTTGCCGCCAAAGGACACCGCCGGTTTTGCCGTTTTCTGTGTCAGCGCGTACAAACGCGAGCCACGTCCGCCGGCAAGGATCATTGCCACGATTTCTTTTGCCATAGCTTTATTCTCCCCTTTAACATTTCCTGATATTTGGTGGAAATGGTTCAACAATGTTGGTTCGGCCCGGCCTTATTTTTCGGCCTTGTCCGCCTTCTTGGCGCAGGGCTTGCGGGCGGGCTTTTCAGCCGGCTCCGCTGCCTTTTCTGCTTTGGGCTTACGGCCCCGTTTTGCAGGAGCCTTTTCTTCCGCAGGTGCGGCTTCTGCTTTCGGTTTGCGTCCGCGCTTTGCGGGGGCTTTTTCCTCCGCAGGTGCAGCTTCTGCCTTGGGTTTGCGGCCGCGCTTTGCAGGTGCCTTTTCCTCAGCCTTTTTGGCCTTTGCGGTCTTGGAAGCCTTCTTGGGTGCAGCCTTTTCCGCTGCCTTCTCCTCGGCGGTCTTGCGGGTGCGCTTTGCAGGCACCTCGAAATAAAGCACGCTCATGGGAGGCAGCGTGATGGTGATGCTCTGCTCGAAGCCGTGGAGCGGCTTCTTCTTGGAGCGGACAGCCTTGTTGTGGACCGTGCCGGCACCGCCGAACGCCTCGTCGTCGCTGTTCAGGATCTCCTTGTAGGTGCCGGAGTTCGGTGCGCCCAGGGCGTAGCCCTCGCGCAGGACGGGGTTGAAGTTGCAGACCACGAGGATCTGCTTGCCGTTTGCATCCTTGCGCAGGAAGGCCACGACGCTCTGACGGGAGTCGTCGGGGACGATCCACTGGAAGCCCTCCCAGCTGTAGTCGATCTGCCAGAAGGCGGGATGGTCCTTGTAGAACTTGTTCAGGGTCTTGACGTAGGTCTGCAGCTCGGTGTGCTTGTCGTAGCCCAGCAGCATCCAGTCCAGAGACTTGGTCTCGTTCCACTCGGTGAACTGGCCGAACTCCTGACCCATGAACAGCAGCTTCTTGCCGGGGTGAGCCATCATGTAGCCAAAGAAGGTACGCAGATTTGCAAACTTAGCCTCATAGTCACCGGGCATCTTGTTGATGAGGCTGCCCTTGCCGTGGACGACTTCGTCGTGGCTGATGGGCAGCACGAAGTTCTCGCTGAAGGCGTAGAAGAAGCTGAACGTGACCTTGTTGTGGTTGCCCGAACGGAAGAGCGGGTCAGTCTTCATGTAGCTGAGCATGTCGTTCATCCAGCCCATGTTCCACTTGAAATTGAAGCCCAGGCCGCCGTCGGAAGCGGGTTTCGTGACCATCGGCCAGGCGGTGGACTCCTCTGCGATCATGTACTTGTGGGGGTGACGGCCCAGAACCGTATCGTTGAGCTTGCGCAGGAATGCCACGGCTTCAAGGTTCTCCTTGCCGCCGTTCTTGTTGGGCTCCCACTCGCCCTGCTTGCGGTTGTAGTCCAGATAGAGCATGGAAGCCACAGCGTCCACGCGCAGGCCGTCGATGTGGTACTGCTCCAGCCAGTAGAGCGCGCTGGAGATCAGGAAGCTCTGCACCTCGCTGCGGCCAAAGTCGAACACCATGGTGCCCCACTCTTTGTGCTCGCCGCGCTTGGGGTTCGGGTCTTCGTAGCAGGCTTCGCCATCGAAGTTGTACAGGCCGAACTGGTCTTTCGGGAAGTGAGCCGGCACCCAGTCCATGATGACGCCGATGCCCGCCTCATGCATCTTGTCCACGAAAGCCATCAGATCCTTCGGGGTGCCGTAGCGGCTGGTGGGGGCGAAATAGCCCGTCACCTGATAGCCCCAGCTGCCATCGAAGGGGTACTCCATGACGGGCAGCAGCTCCACGTGGGTGTAGCCCATCTCGGTGATGTACGGGATGAGCTCGTCGGCCAGCTCGGAGTAATTGTAGGGCAGGCCGCCCTCTTTCTGCTTCCAGCTGCCGGCGTGCATCTCGTAGATGTTCATGGGGCCGTTGATGACATCGGCCTTCTTCTGGGCGTTCTGCCACGCCTCGTCGTGCCAGACAAAGCCGTTCAGATCGTAAACCTTGCTGCCGTTCGAGGGGCGGGTCTCTGCGTGGAACGCATAGGGGTCAGCCTTGTAGACAAGGTCGCCCGCCCGGGTGGTCACGCAATATTTGTAAACGTCGTATTCCTTCATGCCCGGGATGAACAGCTCCCACACAGAGTCATTGTCCACCTTGCGCATCGGGTGGCTGCCCGGTTTCCAGCTATTGAAATCGCCTACTACGCTGATGGCCGTCGCGTGCGGTGCCCAGACGCGGAACACCACGCCTGTCTCCCCGGCCCGCTGCTCGATGTGTGCGCCAAAATAGCGGTACGCTTCACAGTTATTGCCCTGCTTGAACAAATACACCGGAAGGTCCGATGGATTGCTGCGGGTCTTTTCCTCAGTCGGTTTCATAAACAGCTCCTCCCCGCACAGGCCGCATGGGCAGTCCTGTGCCTTTTACTCTCTTATATTAAAGAATTTCGTCGGATTTTTCAAGAGTTTTCTTGTAGAATATACCATAATCTTTTCGTCGATATTTTTCTTATATATACAACATCCCTAATTTTAGACAAGAAATATCGGCAGACTTAACAGAATAAAGGCAAAAAAGAAACATCCGCCCCGAATTTTGCACATTTGGCAAAAAATCAGAGCGGATGTTTTTCCACTATTTTACTTCAGTTTTTCAAAGGCGCATCAGCCCACGACGTAGACGTTGACGTTGATGGCGCCGTTGATGACAGACTCCGCATAGGTCTCATAGAACAGATCCACGAGGATGCGGCCATCCTGCACGGCGATGCCGGTGTCGGTGGCTACCGCGTAGCCATAGACGAAGCTGCCGTCGGTGGAGGTGATATACAGCAGGGTGCCGTAGGGGATGACATCGGGGTCAACGGCCACGGTGCCGTAACCCAGACCCAGACCGGAAGAGCCCTTGCCCGACTTGGAATAATAGCCGGTGGCCTTGCCGGTAAGGACCTTGCTGTAGCTGGCGGGGGCGTTGGTGGTGCCGTCCGGGCCGGTCAGAGGCGAGACGGGCGCACCGGCGCCATAGGTCTTGACCACATGGTCGGTAGGCTCCACGGTGGTGGTCACATCGGTGACGACGCTGTTTTCCAGCTCGCCGTCCACCCAGCGCTCCCGGGTGGTGACGGTCTGCTGGCCCTCAGAGCCATGCTGCAGGGTGGTGGCACGGTTGGTGTTGCGGAAGTAGAGGCTGGTGTAGACGTACTCCGTGTCGTAGGGGACAGCCTGCGTCTCCACCTTGTCCTGATACTCTACGCGGTGGACTTCGATCTTGCTGCCAGCCGTGACCATCGCGCTGAGGGCGGGCTCGGTGTAGTCGTCCCCCTCCAGAGTGATGCCGGCACGTTCCAGAGCATCGGCGACGGTACCCACCACCATCTTGACGGGGTACTCCTGGCCGTCAGCCTCAATGGCGACGCTGAAGGCGCGCTCGATGTTCAGGGATGCCAGACTGCCGGCAAAGGCAGTGTAATAGACTTCGTCTCCCTCCTCGGCCTCGATGCCGGAAAGGCTCATAACGCGGGCAGGGTCGCTCTCGGAAGTGAGGACCACCTGCCGCGCACCGTGGGAGTCTGTGACGTAGGTCAGCCGCAGATTCGCGGCGGTCACAGCCAGCGTGAACACGAGACACGCAGCCATGACGCAGAACGCCAGCACACGGGATGAGGCTGCACGGGTGCAGCCGGGCAATGCTTTCTTAAATTTGACGGAAGCGATACGAGACAACTCCTCTCTTTTCAGATTTTGGAATGGACAGCGGGCCTGTATCTCAAGGCCCGTCAGACTGTGCGTAAATGCCCCGCACAGCGGGCGCCGCAAAAGCGGCTTTTCACTTCACCGTGATGAATTTTATGCGCTGCAACGTGTGTTGAGCGGACGTTATTTTAGCAGACTGAGGCCGTTTTGTCAAATCGAAGGTCAGGCGCTCGTCAATTCCTTCACATAGTTTTTTGTGCATTCTGTACATAGTTTACTCTCGATTTCATGAAATTCAATGATTTCTCTCCGATTTTTTCGCAAAAATAAAGTCATACTTGTTCATATATTTTTAACATTTAAGTTGGCATTTCCGGGGTGTTTTTTGCAGTATCTCCAGCCCGCTTTGCGGCGTCAAACCGGCCATAACAAGCTTATTTTCGACACAAATCACGGACTGTTTTCGGACAGTTTTCAAGAGAAAAACAGGGGTCCATTTCTCTCCGAAAAAGTCCGTTTGGCAAAATGCCTAACCCGCCAAATTCTCAATAAAAAAGTATGTACTTCCGCCCACTGCCGTTCTGCGCTACAATCGGGCCAGATGCAAACGCAAGACCAAACGAAAGGAGTTTTTACCATGCAGATCAACATCACAGCCCGGGACTTCGGCGGCACGGAATTCCTCGCCCAGCCCCACCGGCTGCATCTGGGCGCACAGAAAGCCGAGGGTGTGGACCGGCTGGAATTCAGCCTGCCGGAGCAGTGGAAGGGGTGTGTCGTCACCCTCCACATCCGGCACACGGACGGCACGCTGGCCGAGCCGCTGGCGCTGGACGAAACAGGCTGCGTCAGCGTGGGCCGGAGTTTTACCGGCTGGGCCAGCGGTGAGTGGATGCTGGCCGCTGCCAACGGCAGTGGCTACACCGCCTACACCCGGCCCGGCCAGTACGACGTCCACGGCATCCTCCCCACCGAGGGCGCGGGCGAAGAGCTGACCCCCTCGGTCTACGAGCAGTTCATCGCCCGGGTGATGGCCAGCGCCAACGCCGCCGCAGAGGCCGCCAAACGCGCCGCCTCCGGCGAGGCAAACGCCAGGCAGAGCGCCAGCGAGGCCGCTTCTTCTGCCCAGCAGACCGCCGCCAGCGCCACCCTGGCTTCCAGCTATGCCGAGCAGGCCAAAGCCGCTGCTGACCGTGCCGCCGCCTATGCCCCCTCGGAGGGCGCTGTGCTGAGCGTCAACGGCAAAGGCGGTGCCGTCCGGCTGAACGCACTGGACGTCTGGGCATTGCCCCGCCCTGTCTCGCCGAAAGTCGGCCAGCTGGTGCGGGTGGTGAAGGTCGATGCCTCCACCGGCGCACTGACCGCCGACACCATCAGCACCGACAGCCTCAGCGGGCTGGGCAGCGAAGAAAAAGCTCTTCTGCTCAAGCTGCTGGGTTCTGCCAGCTACACCGACAGCAGCGCCAGAGATGACCTCGAAGCCCTTAAAAAACTGTGGGACACCACGCCGCCCACTCCCCTGCCCGACCCGGACATCATCCCGGTGGAGAAGGTGACTCTGAGCCAGCACACGCTGGAACTGAGCCGGGGCAGCACTGCCGATCTCAGCGCCTCCATCGCGCCCCCGGATGCCACCGACCAGACGGTATTGTGGAGCGTTTCGCCGACGGACATCGTCTCGGTGGATGCGGGCCGCGTCACTGCCCTCAAGAAGGGTTCTGCCGTCGTCACTGCCACCTCCGACAGCAAGAGCGACAGCTGCACCGTCACGGTGACGCCCGCCGTCTACCGCATCGAGACGGCCCACACCGACAGCGGCGACATCCCCGCGTGGGACACTTATCCCGCCAAGTACGAATTCTTTATGCCGCTGACTGCCAAGAAAGCGGGCCTGCTGCTCCGCTCGCTGGAATTCCGTGTCAAGGGCTATGTGCCGGGCACGATGCGCACCGTCCTGCGCAAGTACGACTCCACGACCGCCCTAGTGGACAAGTTCATCGACATTATCCGCGGCTACAACGACGTGGCGCTGGACATGGGCGATTTCGCGCTGGAAAAGGGCGTCGAATACCAGCTCTATTTCGCCGCCTCCAACAACTTCTACCCGCCCTCTGTCCAGCCCTCCTGGGTCGCAGCAAACGACTGCATCGACATCGCCCAGGGCAGCGCCTACTATGGCGACGACACCACCCTCATCTTCTCCGGCACCGTCGTGCTGCAGGAGACCTGAACCACACCGAACACATATCTTGAAACAGAAAGAGAGGTACTGACTATGACCCATCACAAGATTTCCGCATCCACCCTGGCCCGCACCGCTGCGCTGGCGCTGGCCCTGACCAATCAGGTGCTCAGCGCCGTGGGCAAGCCCATGCTGCCCATCGAGAGCGCCCAGCTGGAACAGCTCATTTCCAGCGGCCTGACCGTTGCCGCCGCCCTCGCCAGCTGGTGGAACAACAACAGCTTCACCCCTGAGGCCATCGAGGCCGACGACTTCATGACCCGCCTGAAGCAGCAGAAGCGATAAACGCATAAACGAACACAGCGCCCCGGAGCCAGTTGCTCCGGGGCGCTGTGTTGTGTTTGAAGAAAAGTTTATCTCAGGCGTTCCACTGAACATCCTCTGCGGCCACATGGCCGTCCTGTACGCTGATGACAGCGGCGTGGGCATCCATGTCGGATGTCTTTTTGAAAAGGTCCGTGTAGATGGTCATGCCAGCCATCAACAGGACAGCCAGTGCAAGGCCGACCAAACGAATCATCATACCGTCAACATTCTCGTTCATGATACCTTCTCCTTTTTCTCTTTTGCGGCCCGGCAGACACCATTCTGCCGCAGCCCGCAGCCTAATTTTCCGCTGCGGACCCCCTCTATCGGCCCGCAGCGATGCATTTCCCAAGACATTCCAAAGAAAAAAGCCTAGGGTGAACACACCCCAGGCTCCATTGTCTGTCTGACTGATATAATAGTCTCTTTTGCAGTTTTTGTCAAGAGGGAGATGAAGGAAGTTCAGTTTTCTGTTCTCCGACCACTCTCAACAAAGTTTGCTTCTACCCTCATCCTGTGTTATACTTATCTCGCTACCCTTCTCTACTCTGGCAACAGGGAGGAGGTGAGCAACATGAGTTCTCTGTTCAACAGCTTCCTCGTAACTGTCGGAGCAAATGTAGTCTCGTACTACATCTGCAAGTGGCTTGACAGTTACCGCAAGGGCAAGTAAGCCCAAAAGAACCCCCTCGGAGTGGCCTCTCCGAGGGGGTTCGGTTTTTTGTGAGCAATATGAGCTCTCCAGCCAGCTTCCTTTGGCTATCTTTATTATATGCCGATGGGGGGAAAAGTCAAGCTGTCTGGGCAAAAGTTCATTTTTGCTAAACAAAAACGGCTCTGCCGAAGCGGCATCGTACGGCCAACTTCCCCGGGTTGCGGCTCCCAGCGTCTATTTCGGCCCTTGGGCGGGCCTCATATCCTGCTGGCCGCGGCCCCAACAGCTCCTCCCTGTTTCCGCCGCTGGCTCTCGAGTTGTGTTTGCTGCTTTTTCGAGCCCTCTTTGCAAGGGCTTGAAAAAGCAGAACACTGCCCTAGCTTCGCTTCCCTTCATCTGCCACTGGCAGCGGTCAGCTCCGCTACAGTCGTCGCTGTTGCACTTGCTGAACTGGGGAGCATCGCTGGGGCGGCTCCGCCGCCCACGCGATGCTTGAGCAATTATTCGAAATGCGCATCCGGCTCGCCCCTCCGGGGCAACCGCCGGATATGCGCAGTCGTGCTCCCCAGTCCGCTGGGAAACTCCTGCCAAACAAAAACGGCTCTGCCGAAGCAGAGCCGTAAAAGCCGTAATACGGTAAAATCAGCGCTTGCTGAACTGGGGAGCACGACGTGCAGCCTTCAGACCGTACTTCTTGCGCTCCTTCATACGAGGATCGCGGGTCAGGAAGCCAGCCTTCTTCAGAACAGTGCGGTTCTCATCGCTCTGCTGCAGCAGGGCGCGGCTCAGGCCGTGGCGGATAGCGCCAGCCTGGCCGGAAACACCGCCGCCGGAAACGCGGACGACGACGTCATACTTGCCCTCGAGGCCCAGCAGGACCAGCGGAGAGCGGACGATCAGCTTCAGGGTCTCCAGACCGAAGTAGTTGTCGATGTCACGGTCGTTGATGGTGACCTTGCCAGTGCCCTGGTAGACGCGCACGCGGGCAACGGAATCCTTACGACGACCAGTGCCGTAGAAATAAGGTTTGGTTTCGTACATGTTCGATTGCCTCCTTCTTAGAACTCGATCTTCTCGGGCTTCTGAGCTGCGTGAGCGTGCTCGGCACCCTGGTAGCAGTGCAGGCGGGTCAGAGCCTTAGCACCGATGGTGTTGGAAGGGATCATGCCCTTGACAGCGTAGGTCATAGCCAGGTCGCTGTTCTCAGCCATCAGCTTGCTGTACTGGATCTTCTTCAGGCCGCCGATGAACTTGCTGTGGGTGATGTGGAACTTCTGCTCGGCCTTCTTGCCGGTCAGAACAGCCTTGTCGCAGTTGATGACGACGACGAAATCGCCGCAGTCAACATTGGGGGTATAATCGACCTTCTGCTTGCCGCGCAGCAGAACAGCAGCCTCAGCAGCGACGTGGCCCAGGCTCTTGCCGGCAGCGTCGAGCAGATACCACTTGCGCTCGACTTCAGCGGGCTTGACGAGAGTAGTGCTCATATCTATTTCCTCCTGATAAGTGTTTCAACGGTTCAATGCGCCTTTTGGGGCGCGAGTGTCAGTATACATCACAAGAACGTCCCTGTCAACATCATTTTTCGATTTTTTCAGCTCAGTTTTTTGAATCTCTTGTTTTCTCCTGTTTTCTCTTGAAATCTCTCGTTTTCTGAAATCGCATTTTCGTTTCTGTTTTTGCGGCAGAGCGCTACAATTTCAGCCCCGAGTATGTTATACTAATAAGGATGCAGCCCCACCCCCCGGGGCTGAGCCTTACATTTATGAGGAGGACATTCCTTCATGCCGAAAGACATCCACCAGCGCGACACCGCGCAGCAGCGCTCTTCCCGCCTGCTGCTGGCCATGGGCATCATCGTCCTTCTGGGCGCACTGGCCTATTTTGTACTGACCCTCGTGGTCAACCGCCGCACCCCCGCTTCGCCCGACACCCGCTACACCGCCGAGAACGGCATCTCCGTCTACTACGAATCCGCCGTCTGGCCGGTCTGTGAGATGACCGAGGACGCCACCCTTGGCCGTGCGCTGGAACTGGCCTCTGCCCAGAGCAGCGACGACGCCAACTATCAGGTCGTGCTCTTCCAGAAAGGCACGAAAGACACCTATGAGGACTTCATCGGCCAGTCGGAAAAAGAGCTCAAGCAGGCTTACGGCGTCATCAGCCCCCGGAAGGTCAACCTGAACATCGACGGTGCCGCCGTCACCGCCGTGCGCTGTGATATTCAGGCTTACTACGCCGTGCTGGCCTCCATCGAGTACGACAGCGGCGACGTCATCTATGTCTCCGGCCTGACCAAGCTGGCCTCCATCAGCGACATCGTCAACCTCGTGGAGAGCGTGAGCCTGTCATGAGCGACACGAAAGCGATGCAGCGGCTCTGCGGCCTGATGCGCAAAGCCGTCCAGCAGTACGAGATGCTGGCCCCCGGCGACCGGGTTCTGGTGGGCGTTTCGGGCGGCAAGGACAGCGTAGCTTTGACCATCGGTCTCGCGCGGCTGCGGCAGTACCTCGGCTTTCCGTTCGAAGTCGTGGCCGTCACCCTCGACCCCCAGTTTGGCGGCAAGCCGGTGGATTACTCCGCGCTGGAAGCGCTGTTCCGGCGGTACGATGTGCCTTATGAGGTGCGCCGCACCCTCATCGGCCCCATCGTCTTCGACTACCGGAACGAGAAGAATCCCTGCTCCCTCTGCGCCAAGATGCGCCGGGGCGCGCTCCACGCCGCTGCCGAAGAGCTGGACTGCAACAAGGTGGCGCTGGGGCATCATCTGGACGACGCCATCGAGACGTTTTACATGAACCTCTGGCGGGAGGGCCGCATCGGCTGCTTCTCGCCGGTGACAGAGCTGTCCGACCGGGGGCTGACCCTCATCCGGCCTCTCCTGCTCGCCACAGAGCAGGAGGTGCGCTGTGCGGTGAAGGAAGAAGGCTTTCCCATCGTCAAGAGCCGCTGCCCGGCCGACGGCGTGACCACCCGGGAGGACACGAAAAACTTTGTCCGGGAGCGGTGCCGCACCGACCGGACTTTCCGGCAGAAGACCCTTCACGCTCTGCAGGAGAGCGGCATCGACGGCTGGCGTCCTTTGCACCCGGCCCGTACATCAAAAAAGGAGGACACCGCCCATGCAGATGCCCGCATTTGAAAAACACGTCTGGGCCGAGATAGACCTTGACGCCCTGCGCCACAACTTCCGCGCCGTGAAGGCCCGGGCCGGGGAGATGCCTCTGTGCGCTGTCGTCAAAGCCGACAGCTACGGCCACGGTGCCGTAGAGTGTGCCAAGGTCTTTGCCGAAGAGGGGGCCGCATGGCTGGCTGTGAGCTGTCTGGCGGAAGCCCGTCAGCTGCGCAAAGCCGGGCTGACGCTGCCCATCCTCATTCTGGGCCATGTGGAGCCGGGCCGTGTACCCGTCCTCATCCAGGAGGACATCACCGCCGCCTGCTACTCCCTGCCCCAGGCCAAGGCCCTCAGCGAGGCCGCCTGTGCTGTCGGCGGGAAGGTAAAAGTCCACCTCAAGGCCGACACCGGCATGGGCCGCATCGGTTTTGCGCTCCGCACCGACTTTGACGCGGCGCTGGCCGGGATGCTGGAGGTGTGCCGCCTGCCGGGGCTGGAGGTGACCGGCCTGTTCCAGCACTTCGCTGTGGCCGACGATGACAGCGCCGACAGCGTGGCTTATACCAGCCAGCAGCACGAGCTCTTCGTCCGGGCCTGTCAGGGCCTTGCCGAGGCCGGTTTTGAGCCTGCCGTCGTCCACTGCGACAACTCCGCCGGGGTGATGCTCCACCCCGACTGGCCCGCCGGACTGCCCCGCACCCACTGCATGGCACGCCCCGGCATCATCCTCTACGGCTTCGACCCCAGCGATGAAGTCCGCTTCGGCATCTTCCGCCCGGTGATGAAGCTCAAGACCATCGTCAGCATGGTCAAGGAGATGGAGCCGGGCCAGTCGGCCAGCTACGGACGCCGCTTCACCGCGGAAAAGCCCACCAAGGTCGCCACCCTCTGTGCCGGTTACGCCGACGGCTACCCCCGCCTTTTGAGCTGCGGCAAGGGCATCGTGGAGATAAAGGGTATGCCCTGCCCCGTTCTGGGCCGGGTCTGCATGGACCAGATCATGGTGGATGTCTCGGCTCTGCCCGACGTGCAGGAAGGGGACGAAGCCATCCTGTGGGGCGGCGAAGTGAGCGACAGCGCCGAGACCATCGCCCACAAGACCGATACCATTTCTTACGAGGTGCTCTGCGGCGTTTCCCGCCGGGTGCCCCGCGTTTACCTGGAAAACGGCGGCATCAAAGCCGTCGAGGACTGGATCCTATAAATTTCGGAGGAACTACATGGCAAGAGACAACATCCGCAACTTCTGCATCATCGCGCACATCGACCACGGCAAATCCACCCTCTCCGACCGCATCCTCGAGCTGACCAAGAGCGTGGACGAGCGGACGATGGAGGACCAGATCCTCGACAACATGGACATCGAGCGGGAACGCGGCATCACCATCAAGGCCCGCGCCGTCACCATGAACTACACCGCCAAGGACGGCAAAGTGTACGAGTTCAACCTCATCGACACCCCGGGCCACGTGGACTTCGCTTACGAAGTCAGCCGCAGCCTCGCCGCCTGCGAGGGCGCTATCCTCGTGGTGGACGCCACCCAGGGTGTGGAGGCCCAGACCCTCGCCAATACCTATATGGCGCTGGAACACGACCTCGAGCTGGTGCCTATCCTGAACAAGATCGACCTGCCCTCTGCCCACCCGGACGAGGTGGCGCAGGAAGTGGAGGACGTCATCGGCCTGCCCTGCCTCGACGCGCCCCGCGTCTCGGCCAAGACCGGCCTGAACATCGACCAGGTGCTGGAGCGTGTGGTCAGCGACATCCCCGCCCCCACCGGCGACCCGGACGCCCCCCTCAAGGCCCTCATCTTCGACAGCATCTACGACAGCTACAAGGGCGTCATCGTCTATATCCGCGTCTTTGAAGGTACGGTCAAGCCCGGCGACACCATCCGCCTGATGGCCACCGGCGCACAGTTCACGCTGGTGGAAGTGGGCCACATGGGCGCTACCAGCCTGACCCCCTGCGACCAGCTGCAGGCCGGTGAGGTCGGCTACCTGACCGCCAGCATCAAGACCGTGCAGGACACCCGCGTCGGCGACACCGTCACGCTGGCGAATAACCCCACCCCCGAGGCTCTGCCCGGCTACCGTCAGGTCAAGCCCATGGTCTTCTGCGGCATCTACCCCGCCGACGGCGCAAAGTACCCCGATTTGAAGGACGCGCTGGAAAAGCTGCAGCTCAACGACGCCTCCCTGACCTTTGAGCTGGAAACCAGTGCCGCGCTGGGCTTCGGCTTCCGCTGCGGCTTCCTCGGTCTGCTCCACATGGAGATCATTACCGAGCGTCTGGAGCGCGAGTTCGACCTCGACCTCATCACCACCACGCCCAGCGTCCGCTATCGTCTGACCCTGACCGACGGCACCGTGGAGATGATAGACAACCCGTCCAGCTACCCCGACCCCTCCAACATCGTCAAGCAGGAGGAGCCCTTCGTGGACGTCCACCTCTACACCCCCAATGAATACGTCGGCAGCCTGATGGACCTGTGCCAGAACAAGCGCGGCGTCCTCATCGACATGAAGTATATGGACGACGTGCGTGTGGACCTGCACTATGCCCTGCCTCTGGGCGAGATCGTCTACGACTTCTTCGACGCCATCAAGAGCCGGAGCCGCGGCTACGCCAGCTACGACTACGAGTTCAAGGAGTACCGCGAGAGCGACCTGGTCAAGCTGGACTTCCTGCTCAACGGCGACCCCGTAGACGCTCTGTCCATGATCGTCTTCCGCGACAACGCCTACGCCAAGGGCCGCCGCATCTGCGAGAAGCTGCGGGACAACATCCCGCGCAACCTCTTCGAGATCCCCGTTCAGGCGGCCATCGGCGGCAAGATCATCGCCCGCGAGACGGTCAAGGCCATGCGCAAGGATGTGCTGGCCAAGTGCTACGGCGGCGACATCTCCCGCAAGAAAAAGCTGCTGGAAAAGCAGAAAGAGGGCAAAAAGAAGATGCGCCAGCTGGGCAGCGTCTCCCTGCCCAGCGAGGCGTTCACCGCCGTGCTCAAGCTCGACAGCGACGACGATTGATCTTGATTTTTCCGCTCCCCTCCCGTCCGGAGGGGATTTTTTTCATATCTATCGCAAGTCAAGAAAATAACGCAATAGGATAACAGCATATTTGCGATATGCAATTCAACGCTGTTGCTGTTGCATTAAAAAGTTG
>ERZ772816.1425-NODE-1425-length-20435-cov-18.194897_pt1 | contig 20435 bp, 17 predicted proteins | sample MGYA00511359_ERZ772816 | MGnify/ENA primary metagenome ERZ772816 (study PRJEB29015, sample SAMEA2737710) | human gut metagenome | biome: human gut; feature: human-associated habitat; material: faeces | place: China | collected 2012 ...
CCGCCCTACCGGATTTTTCGGAAATCATAAAATAAGCCAGAACGGCAGGGCCGAAGCCCTGCCGTTCTCGCTTATTCTCCGCTTCGCTCATACACGGCCCGGACGTATTTCCGGCCCCGCCAGATGGTGGCCAGGCACACAGCCATGGAAAACCCGCCGCACAGGGACACGCACAGCCGGTAATCCAGCACCTCACCCAAGGCCCCGATGGCTAGGGACAGCACCGCCGCCGCACCGGTATAGAGCATGGACTCGAAGGCGTTGACCCGGGCCCGCAGCCGGTCCGGGATATACCGCTGCACCGCCGCCTGGCGCATGGTGGCGCTGTTGATGCCCAGGAAACCACACAGGCCCCGGCTGACCAGCATCAGGGGGTACGGCAGCCACAGCAGGAACAGATCCACCGTCTCATACAGCATATACACCAGAAACGCGAAGCCGTACTTTTTCTTCTCCGGAATTTCCGTCCGGTACTGCACCACGCCGCCCAGACTGCGGCCCAGGAACTCCGCCAGAGACAGCAGGGAATACATGGTGGCCGTCATGCCGGGGAAGGTCCGGAAAAAAGCCACCAGAATGGGGGAATAGCCGCTGCCTACGCCGTTGGTCACGGCCATGTAGGCATATATGTTCATCAGGCCCTTTTCCCGGCGCAGATACTGGATGGCCTCCTTTACATCGGCCCACCAGGTTTTCAGGCCGGAGCCCTCCTCCGACGGCCGGCGCTGCTCCTGTATGCGGATGCCGCTTTCCACCGCCGCCGCGCACAGGGACAGTCCCCCCTGCCCCACCAGCAGCCACGCCGCGCCCACCGCGTCCAGCAGCACCGCCGACAGGGGCAGCATCACCACCCGCAGCACCGGGTACAGGGTGGAGGCCACGGCGTACCCCTTCTGCTGGGTGCCCTCCGGCAGCAGCATGGGAAAAATGCTGTTGTAGGCCAGCTCGTCAAAGGAGCTGAGGGTGGCCAGCACCAGGGAGAAGGCCAGATAGCCCACATAGGAAAAGGTCCCCCGCAGTAGATACAGTCCCAGCAGCAGGTACATGATCCCGTTGAGGACGTCGCCGCCCACAAGAAAGGGCTTGCGGGGCATACGGTCCATCCACGGGGCAATCACCAGGGGCAGCAGAAACCCCGGAATCAGCTGGGCTGCCAGCACCAAGGCCGAGGCCATGGTGCTGCCGGTTTCGTCGAACACCAGAAACGACATGGCAAAGCCACCGGCGATGCCGCCGATGGCCCCCAGTCCGGTGGCGGCGATCAGCAGAGTAAAATTGCGGTTCCACAGCTTGGTTTGCATCTTCTCTCACCTCCGCTTTATCATAGCACACGGGTAAGAGAATGAAAACGGGGTATATCTGGGAAAGTTTTCCCTGTAGAGCCCTATTCAATTGTCAGATTCGGCAGTTTGATAGGAAAATCCAGCAGAAGCTCATAGGCCTGCTTATACTGCCGCCCGGCGGTGAGCCACTCCAGTACCCGGGGCAGGTGAAAGGCCGCATATCCGATGGGCAGCTCCCGGCGGCAGCGGTTGAATACGTCCATCAGCGCCGCGCCGTAATCCGGGTCCCGCAGATAGCCGGGGTTTTCCAGCCTGCGCCGCACCAGCCCGCAGATCCCCATGCACAGAGCCCGGTCCGGATACTCCTCCGGGGCCGTCTCCGCCCGGTCCAGGGCGTCCAGAGCCTCCCGGGTCCGGCCCAGCCCCTCGCAGCACACCGCCAGCTTGTGCAGCTCCATGACCTGGGGCCGCTCCAGGGCGGAAAAATAGCCGTAGGCCTCCTGATACCGGCCGCACTCCACCTGGGAGGCCGCCCGGTTATAGGCCATGCTCCGCAGATCATCCTCCCGGCCCATAGCCCGGGCCATACGCTCCGCCGCCTGATAATGCGCCTCCATGCCACCCAGGTCCAGCTGGTTGCAGCAGAGACTCCCCATGAACATCCGGCACTCCAGCATCAACCGCACCCGGCCGTCCCGGGCCGCCAGGTCATAGCCCTGCTGCAGCAGAGCCATGGCCCCCACATAGTCGCTGCCCTGCTCATACCCGGCGATACCGGCCATGAGATAGCAATACGCCTCCGGCAGCAGCCGCACCGCCTCCATGTCCCGGTTCTGCACCACCCGCAGAATGGCCAGCTGACGCCGGTCCAGATACGGCTCCAGGGCCGGTGGGATCTCCGTGGGGTCGTTCCAGCACCAGGCCGTCCGCCGCCAGGGGACTGGACAGAAGCCGGTCCAGGGCGTGCGCGAATGTCTCCCGGCTGTCCCGGAAGCCCTCCTTATCCCCGTCCAGCAGGCATTCATACCGGTGCTCCACCAGCCGCTCCAGCTCCGGCAGGCTCTCCCCGTACCAGGGAAGCTCCAGCCTCCGGAACAGCAGCTCCAGCAGCTCCGGGGCCGCCTGCACCTGTCCCTGTTCGATTTTGGACAGATACGACGCCGCGCAGATGTCCCGGCACAGGCCCTCCTGGCTCCAGCCCCGCTTGAGCCGCTGCTGCCGCAGCCGCAGGCCCACCGCCGCCGCACCGGCGGAATAGGGTTCCTTCATATGCATCCCCTCCCCTTTTTGCATTCGTTTTGTATCAGTGTAACACAGACGGGGGCATTTGGGAATAAGCAAACTCCCTCCGCCAGCGGCGGAGGGAGTTTATATGCAGTTGTCAGCAGAGCTTGGCGCCGGCGGGGATGCGGTCGTCCACCATCAGCAGATTGAGCCCTTCCTTGCCGTCCTCACTGTGTACAGCACTGATGAGCATGCCGCAGGAGTCGATGCCCATCATGGGGCGGGGGGGCAGGTTGGTGATGGCGATGCAGGTCTTGCCCACGAGCTCCTCCGGCTCGTAATAGGCGTGAATGCCGCTGAGGATGGTCCGGGGGGTGCCGGAGCCGTCATCCAGGGTGAACTTCAGCAGCTTCTTGGACTTCTTCACGGCCTCGCAGGCCAGGACCTTCACGGCCCGGAAGTCGGACTTGGAGAAGGTCTCAAAGTCCACAAAGTCGGCAAACAGGGGCTCGATCTGCACCTTGGAGAAGTCGATCTTCTCCTCCGCCTGGGCGGCGGGGGCAGCGGCGGGCTTGTCCTCCTTCTTGGGGATGTCCAGGGGCTTCATGGTCGGGAATAAAATTTTGCTCTCTCCATCCTGCCCCATGCCGCTCTGTAAGGGTTCAAAACTCGCACAATACTCGATTCGTGAAACTTTTTTCATTCGTCTTGTGTCCTCTTGTGCCGTCCTTTTCGCCTCAAAAGTTGTAGAAAAATTGTAGAAAGTTGTAGTGCGTCTGTTATGGCATATTACTGGCACAGGAATGGCAGCATTCTGCTATGCTATCCCAGTATGCCGTATCCACCATAATCTCTACATGAAGAACGGCTTGTTTGTTTAATCGCAGACGCATACATATTATATGATAACCTCCAAGCCCATCCAAGTCAACGGTTTTTATTGAAACATTTTATGACTTTTATTTCCCTACCTTTAATAATTAGTAAAGAGGAGACTGCCATGCCTGAATACCAACTTCAAATTAAACAAGTGGTAGATTACCCACGATGCCGGATTTATCGTGAGTTCATCCACAAACTGATCAACGACCGGAGCATCCGCATAAACGGAGGCTCCGGCCTTTTTCATTTTACTGTACTTTGCAGCTATGCAAACTTCCGCACCTCATATCGCCGTATTGACGGGATCAGTTATACAGTCTCGCCCGGCGAATGGGTTTGCACCGTCAAGGAACTGTCTTGCTGGTTCCGCACCCGCTTTCATCGGCAGGCGCTGTCCATGCTGGATACCCTTCAGAAGCAGCACTTGATTTCCTATACACTGCTGGGCCGTGGCAATGTAGTCAAATATAAAATCCTCCACTGGGCCCGCCACAATTCCGCACTGGAGTACAATGCCCCATGCCAAAAGGATACCGGTTTTTTCTTCCTGCCAGTCTCTGTTGCCCTGGAACTGGTCAGCTCTGCCCGCTGCTCTGAAATGGACATCGTTCTGGATCTGTGGGTATCCGCTGTCTACAACGATACGCAGGTGCAGGGGTCAGAGGTCGGTCCGGTAGCCTATTTTCGCAATGGTACAGGAAACCCGTTGGTCAGTTATACCGAACTCTCCTGCCGCTGGGGGCTGTCACGCGCTACCGTATGCCGGATACTGAAAAAGCTGGACGGTCTTGGGTATATCTCTATCATGTCGTTTCCCGGCCGGCATGGAAGCGTGATCTACCTGCAGAACTACCTGTCCACCATGTTTGAGATTTCCGATGTTTTAATCGACAAGGAGGAAGTTGCCATGACCTTAAACATTCATCTGGAGCTTCCGGAAACTGCTGAAACCGAAGAGAGCCATTCCATCTCTGAGCATGAGGTCATTGTTTCGGATGCACTTTCCAGCGTTTCAAAATCGCACATTGAAACGATACTCCGCAAGATGGCTGACATCCTATCTACGCAAGGGATTTCCTGCTTTTCTTGCCCGCTCTCCCGCTATAAGTTATATCCCTTATCGGACGACTGCTGGGAAGAGTTGATTCCGCGTGCGCGAGGGAAATCCACGGCCCACTTTGGTCTGACCATCCTCTGCGGCACAAACACTTCAATCGCCACTTTTGAACTTACACTCACTCCCTCTGAGGAGCACGAAAATAGGAGGAACCTGAAATGAGAAAATTTGTTGAACCTGATGTTGCTGATAATCCCCTGTACCATGATACCTGGAAACTGCTGAAAAAATACCGAGATGTTGTGTGGAGCCTGGAGCTTTCTGTCCAGCATGTCCGCACCAAGTTTGAGATTGAGTATGGTACCTCCATTGAGGATTTTCTGGATTCAGTCTATCTGGCTGGCGCTGATTTGGCCGGAAGCGACATCGAGCATCATGCCAAATGCATTGAACGCAGCCACAAAATGCTCAAGCTGCTGGATTCCGCAATCGAATTGCTGCGTACCAAGCACAAAAACGGTGAGGCATATTACTGGCTGCTGTACTACTCCTTCCTCTCGCCGCAGCAGCTCAAAAATGTTGAGGAAATCATCGAGACCCTACGACCGCATATTCGTGACATCAGTTTCAGAACCTACTACCGCAAACGCCGGGAAGCTATTGAAGCCCTCAGTTCCGTCCTTTGGGGCTATACCTCCAAGGACAGTTTAGACATGCTGGAACAGTTCTTTCCAGAGACAAAATCACCTTCCGGACAATCGGGCAAATAATTGGCACAATTCGGGAACAAAATTGGCATGGTTCTGCTCTTTCAGTGTAAATACCGATGTGTTAAACTGAATATGCTCAAACTTGCACCCAAAACCGAACAGGACAGTAACGGCACCTTTCATCAGGGTGCTTTTTTGCTGCCCAGATGGCCGCCCGGCCATTTGAAAGCCCACATTTGTTTTGACAGGTGTGGGCTTTTCTGTTCCCTATTGAGCATCAAAAAATCATTCAGAATTGGAGGATCGCAAATTGAAGAAAACGAAAACCCCTCAAACTCCGCAGCTTCAGGAGCCGGATACCCAGTCCAAGCGCAGGCTTTCGCTGCCCAAAGTAGCTTACAGCGCCTTCCTGTGTGTGATGATGTCCATGATGTTCTGCCAGCCGGCTTATGCGGCAACAGATGTATGGACCAAGGCCAAAGAGATCATGCAGGATGTATACACCCAAATCCTTGCCATCTCCACTATCGCCGCCATCGTCACTGCTTCGGTAGCCTTGCTGCTCATGAACTTCTCCCGTTCCGGACGGACGGTGGATGAAAGCCGCGCCTGGCTCAAACGAATCTGTATCACCTGGGCTATCCTCAATGGCTTGGGCTTTATCATGGCGTATGTGACGCCGCTCTTTAGTGGCGGACAATGGACAGGCTGATTGACCGTCTGACTGCTCGCCGGAAAGGAGGCTTGCATTTATGGGCATTTTAGACGGCATAGTGGAATGGATCGCAGAACAGGTAATGGCCGGTCTTGATCTGGTGACCACATCGGTTTTGGGTGCGCTGGGCTGTGATATGGCTGTATTTCTGCGTTATTTTCCCGCAGCAGAGACTATGTACTCTGTTTTCGTGGCTCTGGCAATCGGGATCATCCTGCTCAACTGGGTCTGGCAGTTATTCAAAAACTTCGGTCTTGGCGCAGGTGTGGAAGCAGAAGACCCGGTAAAGCTGAGTATCCGTTCCGTTATTTTTATCCTGCTGACGCTCTTTTCAGATGAGATCGTCAATATTGTTCTTACCATCGGCGGCACCCCCTACCACTGGATCATGGAGTCCGACCTTCCTGCATTAAGCTTTGCAGATTTCAATTCCGTGATGCTGGTCATCATCGGTGTGTGTGCCAATGGGGCTGTGGCGCTGATTACCTTGATTTTGGTTCTCATCCTGGCCTGGAACTACCTAAAACTTCTGTTCGAGGCAGCCGAACGGTATGTGCTGCTCGGTGTACTGGTCTACACGGCTCCTGTGGCTTTTTCTATGGGCGCCAGCCAGACCACAGCAAACATCTGGAAATCCTGGTGCCGGATGCTTGGCGGTCAAATTTTCCTATTGGTCATGAACGCCTGGTGCCTGCGCCTGTTCACAAGCATGGTGGGGTCCTTCCTTGCGAACCCGCTTTCGTTGTAAGGAGGTCTTATCCTTGAAGAAACTCAAAAAATTTTTGTTTGCGGCCTTTACAGTCGCAATTCTCTCCTGCCTGCTCTGCCAGCCGGCTTTTGCCGCTATCTCCGAAAGCGATGTGCAGGCTCAGGTAGACGCTGTGGGAAAAGAAGCCGTTTCCGGCAATGTGTTTATCTGGTTTCTCTGTGCTATCGGCTTTCTCAAAGTCGGCCAGAAAATCGATTCCTTCCTCTCCAGTCTTGGTGTCAATGTAGGACATACCGGCGGCAGCATGCTGGCTGAGGCTATGATTGCTGCCAGAGGCATCGGCGGCATCAAGAACTTTTCCAGTCACCACTTTGGCGGCGGGAGAAACAGCAGTTCCACCAATGTCAACGCAAACGGTGGTAAAGGCAGCGGCGGCTTTGGGGCAGGGTTTGCCAGCGGCGGTCTTGCTGGAGTGGTGAGCCGAAAAGTCACAAACAGCGCCATCAAGACAGCCACCACAACTCCCGGCTCCAAGCCTTCTGGTCTTGGCAGTCTTTTAGGCGATGCTGCAGCCGGAGGGATCGGCGGCCATATGTACGCTTCTTCCGTCAGTAAGGGCGGCAATTTTGCCAACAATGTAATCGGCAGCGTAGCCACGGGTAGTATCAGCCAGATGGGTTCCATTTCCGGTGAAAAAGCCGCCGAAGCCCTGCACTCTTACATGGGATATGCGGCACTGGAATCCGGAGCTGAAAATGTTCCGACCTTCCAAAATGTCGAAATTGGCGGCGGCCGCATCACCGGCACAGAAGTGACTGCGGAACATCCCGAAGGCATCTCCTTTGGTATGTACCACGCAGACCAATATGTTGCCCCGGAAGGCCAGTACACCACCGTTCATGCCGTGGATGGCACAGCATGGTATAAGCAGTACGCTGTGGATGCTGTTGACAAATCGCCCTATATGGCTCCTGACGGTTCTATCGCCTTCAACGAATCCATTGTCAAAAAGCTGCCTCCAGCCCCGAGGAGAAAGGACAAGATATAAATGCCAGAAGATCAAAAAAGCAGTTTTTCCGAAGCTGTGGAGACCGGCGCCTCCGCAGCGCATACCATCCGCGGCGCAATCAAAACCGGAAAAGCTATTTCCTCCGCTGCCAAAGGCGCTGCCGCAGGCGGTCCTTACGGTGCAGTTGCAGGCGCAGTGTGGGCAGGTCGGAAGCATATCGGAAAAATCATTGTGGCAGTCATTGCCCTGCTTATGCTGCCGGTATTATTTGTTCTCATGCTCCCCGGGCTTATTTTCGGCGGACTGACCAATGCTTTTTCGCCATCTGACCCCGAAATTCCGATTTTGAATAGCGAAACAGCGATTATTGAGAACGCCAACGAGATCACCTTTACCCTCAACGGCATCTTGGGCGAGGCACTGGATGATGTACTTGCCCGGATCGAAGCTGACTTTGCGGCATCGGGAGCCGACCATATGGAGGTCAAAAATGCCTATTCCGGCGGTCCCATTTATAACGCCAACCTGTTTATCTCTCAGTATTGTGCGGCCAAAGACAAGGATTTTGAAAGCATTTCTCTGAATGACCTTGCCGCCACCCTGCGGGAAAACAAGCAGCATCTATATTCCTACACCAGCAAGCAAGAGATTCGTGAGAGCACCGTGACTGATCCGGAGACTGGGGAAGAAACAACGGTGTCCGAAACATGGATGGTCTATACTGTCCGTTACAACGGTGAGTCCTATTTTTCTGATGTTGTATTCCAGCTTACCGATGACCAAAAGGAGCTTGCATCTGATTACGCTTCCAACCTAAGCCTGTTCTTGGGCGATGGTCTGCTGCAAAATCTGGAAGCGTGGACCGGAAACAGCATCACCGCTCTGGGCGATGTTACTTTCACCGACGGGATCACACCTGTTGTTTACTACAATCAACTGGATGAACGCTATGCCGGTAAAGCATATGGTACGGACAATATTGGCGGTTATGGCTGCGGCCCTACCGCTATGGCAATCGTGGTGTCCTCTCTGACGGACGATATGGTTAACCCTGTGGAGATGGCCGAGTGGTCTTACAACAACGGCTACTGGTGTAAAAGCAGTGGTTCTTACCATGCGCTGATACCTGCCGCCGCTGGGGAATGGGGGCTTCCGGTTTCCGGCTGTACCACTGCGGAACCACAGCGCATCACAGACGCACTGGCTAATGGTAAACTGGTAGTAGCAATCATGTCTGAAGGCCACTTTACCTCTTCCGGTCACTTCATTGTCCTGCGTGGCGTAAAAGACGGCAAGATCATGGTGGCTGACCCTGCCAGTTACACACGGAGCGAACAGCTCTGGGATCTGTCCATTATCTTAAATGAGGCCAGCCGGCGCGCTGGAGCTGGCGGTCCGTTCTGGATTATCGGCTGATGTGCCCGCCCGGCTTCGGAAACGAGGTTAATCATGAATCATAAAATCGACCGAGATACCTACATAATACCACCGAATTTCATCGAGTCAGGCACCTTCTTCGGTGGTATGTTCAAAGCCCGCAATGTGATTGAAGCCGGCATCCTGGCATTTGCCATTGGTGTGCCGGTTTTTTCATTGCTCCCTCTTGGCCTGACTGCCCGTATCATCGCTTTGTGCCTGACCGCACTGCCAGCAGCATTGGTGGCGCTTATCGGAGTTTCCGGTGAGAGCCTTTCCTCTTTTCTGCTGATTTTCATAAAGTACCTGCGAAATCGCCGCATTGTAGGCGGTAACAGCGCAGAAGATGCGGTTCCTGCGGCAGAGCATGGCGGCAAGCATATCAAAAAGAAGGTACACAAGCCCGATAAGGCTCCCAGGCGGTCACGGCGCTCCGGCAGAGAGGATTTCCCAGCGGAGTTTGATGAAGTTCGTGGCTACGAGATCCGCCAAAAACTCCGTCCTGTGAAAAAGCAGAAGCCTGCCAAAGAGAAGAAAACCGCCAAGCAAAAAAAGAAGGTCTCCAAGGAGCGCAAAGTAAAACGCCCTATCCGCACTCAGGAGCCGAAGCCCGCCTGCCTTAACCCGGTAGCAGATTATCTGCCGATTTCCAAAATTGAAAACGGCATCATCTACACGAAAGACCACCGCTATGTCAAGGTCGTCGAGGTAGTACCCATCAATTTTATGCTGCGCAGCGCCCAGGAACAGCGGAACATCATCTATTCCTTTGTATCCTACTTGAAAATCAGCCCCATCAAGCTGCAAATCAAGGTACTGACACGCCGGGCAGAGATCAACCGCCATCTGGATACCGTTCGGAAGGAGATGGAACAGGAGACCAATGAACAGTGTCTGCTCATGCAGGAAGACTACCTCCAGTTCGTTCAGCAGATCGGTTCCCGTGAGGCAATTACCCGACGTTTCTTCCTGATTTTTGAATATGAGCCGTGGAGCAACACCAAGCGCTCTGATGAAGAAGGCGAGGCAATCAATGCCCTGCAAAGTGCAGTCCATACTGCTACCAACTACCTCCGTCAGTGCGGTAACGAGGTCATCGTTCCGGAAAACTGGGATGAGTTTACGGTAGATGTCCTCTATAACCTGCTCTGCAGAAATGAAAGTGCTGTAAAGCCGCTCTCCGTCCGGGCACAGGAGGTTGTGGCTGAGTACCTTGCCAAAGGGCGCGACAGTGAGATCGACCATATCCCTGCCACCGAATTCTGTGCGCCAAAAAGCATTGACTTCACGCATGGTCACCATATCTGCATTGACGGTCTGTATTATGCTTATTTGCTGGTGCCCTCTGATGGCTACAAAACGCAGGTTCCAGCCGGCTGGCTCAGTCTTATCGTCAATGCCGGTGACGGGATCGATATGGATATGTTCCTCTCCCGTCAGCCCAAAGAAACCATCATCCAGAAAGTCGGACAGCAGCTGCGTATCAACCGTTCCAAAATCAAGGACGCCAGCGACACCAACACCGACTTTGATGACATTGATGGCGCTATCCGAAGCGGGTACTTTCTCAAAGAGGGTCTTGCCAACAACGAGGACTTCTACTACTTGAATCTGCTGATTACCATTACTGCCTCCAACGAGGAAGACTTGGAATGGAAGGTCAGCGAAATGAAAAAGCTCCTGCTCTCACAGGACATGAACGCCTGCACCTGCCATTTTCGGGAGGAACAGGCGTTTTTATCTGCCCTGCCATTGGTGGCAATGGAAAAGAAACTGTATGAGCGGGGTAAGCGCAACCTGCTGACAGGCGGTGCGGCAAGCTGTTATCCCTTTACATCCTATGAGATGTGTGATGATAACGGTATCCTGCTGGGTGTCAACAAGTACAACAGTTCCCTTATCATCGTGGACATCTTCAATTCTGCGGTCTATAAGAACGCCAATATGTCGATCCTTGGCACGAGCGGAGCCGGCAAAACCTTTACCATGCAGTTGATGGCGCTGCGAATGAGGCGGAAAAATATCCCCATTTTCATTGTTGCGCCCCTAAAAGGCCATGAATTCCATCGCGCCTGCTCCAATGTGGGCGGCTCCTTTATCCAGATTTCACCGGCCAGTCCCCACTGCATCAATGTCATGGAGATTCGGCGGGTAGACCGCTCGGTGAATGAACTTCTGGACGGTCCAGGCATCCAGTTATCTGAACTTGCAGCAAAGATCCAGCAGCTCCACATATTTTTCAGTCTGCTGATCCCCGATATGTCTCACGAGGAACGACAGCTTTTGGACGAAGCCCTTGTTCGTACCTATAACACAAAAGGCATCACTCATGATAACGCCTCTTTGGAAGACCCTGCACAGCCCGGCCAGTACCGTGAGATGCCGGTGCTTGGTGACCTGTACGAAATTTTGAAAACCTCCAAGGAAACGATGCGCATGGCCCACATCCTAAACCGTCTGGTAAACGGAAGCGCCAGCACCTTCAATAAGCAGACCAATGTTCGGCTCGACAACAAGTACACTGTTTTGGATATTTCCTCCCTCACCGGAGACCTGCTCACCGTAGGTATGTTTGTGGCGCTGGACTTTGTTTGGGACAGAGCCAAAGCCGACCGTACAGAAGAAAAAGCCATCTTCATTGATGAGTGTTGGCAGCTTCTATCCGGTGCCGGTGCTGCTGGTGTAAGATTGGCCGGCGATTTTCTTTTGGAAATTGCCAAAACCATACGCGGTTACGGCGGCGCCTCGATTTTTGCAAGCCAGGATCTTGCCGATTTCTTTGACCTTGACGGCGGCAGATTTGGTAAGGGCATCATCAACAACTCCAAGACCAAGATTATTCTGAATCTGGAGGACGACGAAGCCCAGCGGGTACAGGAAGCCCTGCACCTGTCCGATGCTGAAACAATGGAGATCACTCACTTTGAAAGAGGTCACGGTCTGATTTCTACCAATAACAACAATATTATGGTGGAGTTCAAAGCCAGCCCCCTGGAAAAGGATCTGATCACTACCGACCGCCGCGAGCTGCGTGAAATCGTAGAGCGAAAACGCCGTGAACAATCCACATCTGCCGAACAGCAGATATAACAATTTGAAAGGCGAGGTGATTCCCATGTGCAACTTTCCTGCCAGACGCCGCTATGCGTCTGCTTTGCGTCTGTATTACGCCTAAAAGCCAGTTTTGCCAGCCAGATCATCCTTTGGGCTTACACTGACTGGCTTTCCTTCCTATTTAATGCGTCTTGAATACGCCTATATTACGCCATTGGAGGTGATACCCATGAAGACCAGGGCTGAAATCTATGGAAATGAAGCTGCGGCTCTGCTGCGGATCGTCACGATGTATCCCGGTCTCAATATGCAGCAGCTTCTTTGCTTTCACCCTGGCAAAGAAGAAATCATCAAGACCCTGCTCTCCCATCTGCAAAAGCAGAGCCGTATTTTTCAAACTGATACAGGCGGTTACTTTCCGTCTGGTTGGGCAGCAAAATCGGACAGCTCCCTGATACGGGCTGCCTGGGTACTCTTGGATTTTATCGGGCAGGTGGAATACCATGCTCCCGGTGATTTTCCGGTCAAGCTTATCTTCTTTGCAAACGGTGAACTATACGAAATCGTCTACGCAGCTTCCGGCCAGGAGGCCCTAATCAACCATGCGCTTCGGGATGACCGCAGCGGTGGACGCCGCATCATTTTGATCGATAATCCGGAAGACATTCGCCGCATTGACTGCCCTGGCATTTCCGGTTTCTGCACCGTGGATGCAGCGGGCCAGGTGCATTACTTTAAAAAAACAGGAGGAACTTGATTGGAACGAAAAATCATCTCACACCGGATTGGAAGCATTCTTGATGATATATCCCGTTTGAGCAATGCTCTTTACGCGATGGATACCACGGATATTCAGCGCTATCCGGACAACTATGAAGTCTTATCCACTGATGCCGCCCTGCGAGCAGAGAAAATTGCCTGCAGGCTGCGGCATTTGATATATTCCAGCACCACCATCCGCAAAGGCGATTACCTGACATCCGCCGGTATTGTACACGGAATTGAGGTTGTCTATGAGGACGGTGTACTGGATGTCACCCTGCCTGGCCTGCTCCCAAAACGCAAGCAGAGGCAAAACACTGAGTTTCTGCTCGACCCGTTCTACTTCTCATTGGAGCAATACGCCAAAGAGCATCCCATGCCCCACTTCAGCGATTGTGTGGTGTGCTTTACGCAGGTTTATGACCAGTGCCTTCCCACCCGGCGTATCCGTGACTACGACAATCTGGAAGAAAAGCAGCTTCTGGATGTCCTCTCCACCTTCGTCATGGCTGACGATACCGGCCTGCTCTGCGATGCCTACAACACCGCTGCGCTGGGCGAAAAGGACTGTACCAGAATCAGTGTCATGGAAAAAAAGCGGTTTCCCGCCTGGCTTGCTGAGCATGAAAACACCCTAAAATCCATCTCGGATTTTTGAGCATTTTCAGCCATTGCTTGTCCGACCTGCCGCAACATCGTATTTCGCCCCGGATTTCGGGGCTTTTTTCTGTCGTTACACCACGGATTTTTACCGAAGTTCCTTGCAGTCTCGGTAAAAGCCACACACCACAAGGAGGTGATCACTTGGGAAATTCCCACAGCCAGACACGATGGCGTACAAGCTTCTCTCTCTGACTGCCATCTCCGGCGAGTTCCCCACAGACCAGCTTAACAGACTTCCCGGCAGTCCATATTATCTGGAGTCTGTTGTCACTGCACTGAAAAAAGACGGGCTGCTGCGTACCTATTACCGGGATAAACTGCGCGGCTACCGTCTGGGGCCGCGAGCCAAAGCCACTCTGCTGGAAAGCCGACCGGACAGGTTTGCCAGCTACCTGACGGGAGATACCGACACCAACCGTTTGAAATGCGAAATTGACCGAAGACTCCGGCTACACCGCCTGGCAGAAACCTATGTGACCATGGATAATGCGGGTGTATGTGTGTATCGGGATGAAAAACCGGCAATTTTTGCGCCGGAGGGTTACGCTGGCGGCAGGATTGTCTATCCTGCTTTTTTCAGTTCCAGAGAAGTGAAAGAAATGGGGATCGACACCACGAAGATCCGCAGTTCCCGCTCCACTGGAATACTCCTTGCGCCCTCCGGCATCTTCGTGACCTACAACAGCAGCAGCGCCCTGATGAAGTGGCGCTACAAATCGGAAATGCGGGTCAAGGCATTGATTTGGAGCGTAATCTGCCAACAGCGCCTGTCCCCACAGTTTCGCCATGAGGATGTTCATGGACTGATTCTGGGCAACAGCATGGATCTGGCTTACCAGATTTTGACCAGCACCGGAGGACGCAAACATGATTTCTTCATGCTGGATGGCAGCTATGAGCATTTTCTTTATCTTACCAACGACCATCAGGGGGAGGTGATACTTGCACTGTTGTGCGACCCTGGGAAAACTGCGGAGCTGGATCGCATTCTGCTCCAAGGTCTTACTGCGAGGCAGCCCGGACTGGCTATTGAGCATGACGGCATTTCACCGGATGGCTCACCAGTCCTGTTTGGCTATTTCTGCGATCTGCCCCGTATCGCACGCTTTAACACCTCTCTCGAACTATCCGAGCGCCCGGGCACACTGATCTGCTTTGACTTCCAGGCAGAGGTACTTCGCAGCTACTGTGGTTCCCAAGTGCGCTTCCAGACCATCGACTTCACAAAATTCGAGGGGAGGTTGTTCCCATAAACAAGAAAAAACTGATTGTGAGCCTGATTGCAGCGCCCTTTGCCACTCTTACAATCCTATACGCAGGCGGCTTTCTGGCGCAGCTTTTGGGTAACTATGCAACCTGGAAACAGGGCGGCGGTATTCCCGGCGATGGTACTTCACCGCTGGCCGCTTCGCCCGACTTCCTTCTCTGCCTTTCCTCTGTGCTCCGACCGCCTTATGGCGTGTATGGCATCTTGATCTGCATTGGCTTGTTAGCAGTGCTGCTCATCATGGTCATGCGCATGGGATATGGTGATGCCGGCGAGTATGATGAAGACCGCAATTTCTCCTACTCCGCCAAAGGCACTTATGGCACCTCCGGCTGGATGTCCCGCAAAGAGATGTCCGGCGTACTGGATCTGGTGCCCGATCTGCGAAAACACAAGGGTGTTGTACTGGGTATGCTGGATGGCAAAGCAGTCTGCATACCGGAAGATACCAGAATCAACGGCAATCTGGCAGTCTACGGCGCCAGTGGTTCCATGAAAACCCGTTCGTTTTGTATGAACCGTATCCTTCAGGCCACTGTCCGAGGCGAAAATGGCGCCAGAGAATCATTGATCATCTGCGATCCCAAATCGGAATTGTACGAGAAGTCAAGCGAATTTCTCCGCAGCCGGGGCTATTGTGTCAAGGTATTCAACCTCGTTTCGCCTGAAAACTCAGATTCCTGGTGTTGCCTTGCCGAAGTTGAGGGACAGGAACTAATGGCCCAGCTTTTTGTAGATGTCATCATCAAGAACACCACAAACAACGGCAAGAGCGACCATTTCTGGGATGCCTGCGAGATGAATCTGCTCAAGGCCTTGGTACTGTATGTGGATCAAGGCTATGCGGAAGAAAACCGCAACATTGGCGAAGTCTACCAGCTGCTGACCCTCAATGGAGAATCCCAACTTGACACATTGTTCGAGGCGCTTCCTTCCACGCACCCTGCCAAAGCACCCTACAGCCTGTTCAAGCAGGCCAGCGACACAGTGCGAAGCGGCGTGATTATCGGTCTGGGCAGCCGCCTGCAGGTATTCCAGTCTGAACTGATCAAAAAAATTACCGCTAAGAATGAGATCGATCTGGAGCTTCCGGGGCAGCAGCCCTGTGCCTACTTCCTCGTTACCAGCGACCAGGACAGCACCTTTGATTTTCTGGCCTCGCTGTTTCTATCTTTCTGCTTCATCAAACTGGTGCGATATGCAGACCACAACTGCGAGGGCGGCAAACTGCCTGTGCCTGTCCATATCCTTGGGGAAGAACTGACAGCGTGCGGCACGATCCCAGACCTCTCCCGCCGGCTCAGCGTAATACGCTCCCGGAATATCTCCATGTCCTGTGTGTTCCAAAATCTCGCAGGATTGCAGAACAGATACCCGCAGAATTTGTGGCAGGAAATCATTGGAAACTGTGACGCGCAGTTGTTTTTAGGCTGTACAGACCAGCTTACTGCCGAATTTATTTCTGCCAGGACAGGGCTTGCCTCTGTAGCAGTATCCAGTAAATCCAAACAGCTAGGCACCTGGCGTATCTCCAACTATACACCGGAGTTTCGTGAGACCTCCGGTGTTGGAAAACGCCCTGTACTTACTCCTGATGAAGTCCTGCGGCTCCCTCTGGATCAGGCGCTCATCATCATCCGCGGCAAGAAGGTTCTGCAGGTAGACAAAATGGATTACTCCAAACACCCGGAAGCCAAGTACCTGCGTTCCTGCAAAGCATCTGCCCATGTACCGGAATGGCGCCGCTTGGAAGAAGAAGCCGCCAAAACACCGCAGCCCGCTCCGAAACCGGCTCCGGCAGCAAAGAAACAGGCAAAGCGCAAAGCCACAAAGCCGGCATCCCCCACAGATAAATCACCCAAAGAGGCTCCGGCTCCCAAATCTGCTGGTACGCCGGAAGGCATTATTACCACAGACAAGGATTCCATCCTGTCTTGAACAAAACTATCAAATTCATAGGAGGTTTTAATCTATGGCAATCAAGAAAAAAGAACTTCTGGAACAGGACGCTCCTGTTACCGAAACCGTTATGTCGGAAGACGAAACTCTGCCGGCCGATACCGCTCAACCTGAATCCCTTCCTGCAGACGCTGGCGATGGTCTGGATTTGAACGAACTGCTGGGGCAGATGGATCAGCCCCAGGAGGACACATCTGCCGAAGATATGGCTGAGGATCCCCTTCCTGAACTTACCGAGGAGGAAATGTTCGGGGATACACCTGCTGAAACAGACGATCAAAGCGCTGCTCCCACTGATATGCCGGAAGACTCTGATGTGCAGCCGCCTGATGTTTACGAAGATAACGCCGACGCTGTGCAGGAACCCCCTGCACCTCCCAAGCCCAAGCGTACCAGCCGAAAGAAGAAAGAAGCTGCTGCTCCTGAAGAAACTTTTACAGAGGAAGTTCCTGCCGAAACAACAGAGTCGCCGGATACAGCCGAAACCATTTCTGTTGCGGAGGAACCTGCTGTGGAGCCTGACGTTCCTGCCGTGGAGGAAGCTGCCGCTCCTGCACCCACTCCTCCTCCCCGGCGTCAGCCCCGCCCCCAGCGCGGCGAGGCCCCCGTCCTTACCATCCGCAGCCGGGATGATGTTGAGACTGCCGAAGACCGTGATGATGTAATCTGGCATGAAATCCATAATGCCTACCGCACCCGCAAGATCATCACCGGCAAGCTGGGCGGCATTGAACAGCTGGACAACCGCAAGACGGTGGCAGTTGTGGATTACAAGGGGTTCCGTGTCATTATCCCTATCAAGGAAATGATGATCAATCTGGGTCGCAGCCCTTCCGGTCAGGAATACGCTGACCTTATGCTGCGCCAAAATAAGATCCTTGGCAACATGCTCGGTGCTGACATTGACTTCATCGTGCGTGGTATCGACTCCAAGACCCGCAGCGTAGTTGCCAGCCGCAAGGAGGCCATGCTGCGCAAACGCCAGATTTTCTATTTGGATACGGATGCTGCCGGTATGTACCGTGTCTATGAGGGGCGCATCGTCCAGGCGCGTGTGATTGCAGTGGCCGAAAAGGTTGTGCGCGTGGAAGTCTTCGGCGTTGAAACCTCCATCCTTGCCCGTGACCTTGCCTGGGACTGGATCGGTGACGCCCATGAGCGTTTTTCCGTAGGCGATGAGGTTCTGGTCCGTATTCTCAGTGTGCGGCGCAACAGTCTGGAGGACTTGGGCATCAAGGCTGACATCAAGAGTATTTCCGAGAACACCGACAGGGACAACCTGCAGAAGTGCCGTATCCAGGGCAAGTATGCCGGCCGTGTCACAGATGTCCACAAGGGCGTTGTCTATGTGCGCCTCTCCAATGGCGTCAATGCGGTAGCCCATTCCTGCTATGACTACCGGATGCCCGGCAAAAAGGACGATGTATCTTTTGCCGTCACCCGTCTGGATATGGAGCGGGGTGTGGCCGTAGGTATTATCACTCGGATCATCCGCCAAAACCTGTAAGCAAAAGAGCCTGGGGAGCAAAATAAACTGCTTCCCAGGCTGCCTTCTATCATTGGCTCGCCACTTTCTTTATATTAGATTTTTGACAGCCGCACATTACTTATGTGTAATTTAATGTGTGGTTGTCATTTTTGATTGACAACCACATATCCTCTCCACACGACTATCCTCTTAACCCCTCTATATAGATTTTTATTTTTCATTTGCGTTGATTTTTCACAAAAACGCGGATATAATATATTATAGCAAGGATTTAGGAGGTTGGTTTTATGCTGATTCAATTTAGTGTAGAGAACTTTCTCTCTATCAAAGATAATGTCGTGTTATCCCTGCTTGCCAGTAAGGATAACGAACATCCGGAGCACCTGATTGTGGACGGAAACAAAAAGCATTTGAAGTCTGCCGTGATTTACGGCGCCAATGCTTCCGGAAAGTCCAATGTCTTGAATGCGTTTTGGTTCATGGTAAATTATGTGCTGACTTCGCATAACCAGCAGCTCCACAAAACCATTGAGCGTTCGCCGTTCAAGTTTGACCGGGAAACACCCTCTCGCCCCAGCAGCTTTGAGGTCATCTTCACCACAAATGGCATCCGATATGCGTATGGCTTTTCTGTAACAGACAAAGCTGTTATCGAAGAATATCTGTATTACTATCCCAATGGCAGGCAGGCACTCATTTTTGAGCGAAAAGACACAAAAGATTTTCGCTTTACCGTTGATGTCGATGAACAAAACACTCTCAAGGATCGCACTTCGGCCAACAAGCTCTATCTGTCTGTCGCATCAAACTGGAGCTATTCCAAAGTGATTCCGGTTCTGGAATGGTTTGCTTCCTGCCAGATCATCACGAAAAATTCTGTTGCAGATGCCTACGGCCTTGAAGCAGAACAACTCAAAGATGATGATTACCGGCATGTGATCGCCTCTATGCTGCGTGTTGCAGATTTTGGCATACAGTCCCTTCAGATGCGTGATGCAGAACCCGCTCCTTCTCAGCGCAATGATATCTTTACCAATATTGAGGCCATTCACACGGTACAGGATACAGAGGGAAATACTTCTTCCTACGCGCTGAACATGGCAGAGGAATCTGATGGCACCAACAGTTATTTCAAACTGATCGGTGTTGTAAAAAAGGTGCTAGATGAAGGAACCCTTCTTGTCGCTGACGAGATGGACGCTCATCTGCATCCTCTTCTGACAAAGCATCTGGTCTCGCTTTTTAACAGCGTGGAGTTCAATCCAAATGGAGCCCAGTTGATTTTCACATCACACAACACCAATCTTCTTGACCTGGATGTACTGAGGAGAGATCAGATTTGGTTTACCGAAAAAGACGAGCAAACAGCGGCTACCGATCTGTTCTCCCTTTACGATTTTTCCATCCGCAAGGATGCCAAGGTGGAGAAGGGCTATCTGATTGGCCGTTATGGTGCGATCCCCTTTATCAAGGGAGGGCTGTAAAATGGCACGTGGAAAAATTGAAAAGCGTGGACAGCGACGCAGAAAAATAAAGCCTGTCATTCTGATTGTAACGGAGGGTTCTCAAACTGAGCCTAAGTATTTTGAACACTACCGCAACCGTCAGACAAACATTGATATTCGTGTGGTCGGCAGCCGCACCAGCGGAGGTGAAACTGATTACCTCAGCCTGATCAGGAAAGCCGTGGAATATCAGAACAAAAATCAGATTTCCGTATCAGAGGGAGACTCTGTATGGGTAGTTGCAGATGGAGATGTGAACTACAACAACCCTGACCCCATCACTGCAAAGGACAGTCTGCTCTCCAAGGCAAGGAAAATGGCAGATGCGAAGGGGATTCAGATTGCACTCTCCAATCCCTGCTTTGAATTTTGGTATCTGTTGCATTTCCAGTACACCACCAAATTTTTCAAAGACTATCCCGCAGTGAAAAACGCATTGACCACTTATCTCCCTGATTATGAGAAAGCTGGCGATGTATATAACCAGTTAGCAGAGCATACAGCCATTGCGATTCAGAACGCCAAACGTGTAGAGCAATACCATCTTCAAAATGACAGCAGCAAACCGTTTGGAATTGCTGTCAATCCATTTACCGACATCTATCAGCTGGTGGAATCACTGCTGTAATGTTTCAAAGAAACATGGTTGGCACAAAATTGTCTCTACATTGGCACAGTCCTGCCCTTTCGCCGTAAATCCATATCTGTTATACTTGGTACAGTCAAAACTT
>ERZ772816.1435-NODE-1435-length-20306-cov-13.858674_pt1 | contig 20306 bp, 17 predicted proteins | sample MGYA00511359_ERZ772816 | MGnify/ENA primary metagenome ERZ772816 (study PRJEB29015, sample SAMEA2737710) | human gut metagenome | biome: human gut; feature: human-associated habitat; material: faeces | place: China | collected 2012 ...
AAAGGTTGGAATCGGCAACAAAAACAATGCTGCCGCCCTTGCCGCCGTCACCGCCGTCCGGGCCGCCGGCAGCCACATACTTCTCTCGATGAAAGGCCACTGCACCGGCACCGCCGTCGCCGCCTTTGATTTTGATTTTCGCAATATCTGCAAACACAGGGTATCCCTTCCTTTCTGTGTTGTTTTTTCAATAGTACCATAAAAACGCGGGAATTACAACAAAAGTTCGTGGAAAATGCCGCCGCCCGCTCCCTTGCGCCCCGCCGGGGACTATGATAAAATAAGAGTGTACAAAAAAGAGAACAGCAAGACCCTAAGAAGGAGGTTCCACGATGAACATTTGGCATGACATCAGCCCCAAGCGGATCCGCAAAGACCGCTTTTACGCCGTGATTGAAATTCAAAAAGGCGGCAAAAACAAGTATGAATTGGACAAGGAGACCGGTATGCTCAAGCTGGACCGGGTGCTCTTTACCTCTACCCACTATCCGGCCAACTACGGCTTTATCCCCCGCACCTACGCCAGCGACAAGGACCCGCTGGATGTGCTGGTACTGTGCAGCGAGCAAATTCAGCCCATGACCATCGTGGAGTGCGCCCCCATTGGCGTACTGATGATGGAGGATGGCGGCGCCAAGGACGAAAAGATCATCGCCGTGCCGGTAAACGACCCCAACTACAACTGCTACACCAACATTGACCAGCTGCCCGCCCACTATTTTGAGGAGATCAAGCACTTTTTTGAGGTGTATAAAACCCTGGAAGTGAGCAAGAGTACCTCCGTGCTGGAAGTAGATGACCGGGCAAAGGCGGAAGAAATCATCCAGTCCTGCATGGATGAGTATATCCGCAAATTCCAAATGTAATCCAAACACCCATAAAAACCGCGGTGCCCTTATAGAAAAGGGCACCGTTTTTGTTTCTATAATCGGTTAACCATGGGAGCGGTTCGTATCCGTCTGCGCATTTCCCGCCGCGGCTTTCCGCTTCTTCCCAAACACCAAGCACAGCACCAGCAGCAAGGGAAAGACGATCCCCGCCAAAATCCCTCGGCGCATATTGCCATCGCACACCCGGGTAACCATACCCGCCAGTGTGGGTCCGGCGCTGCACCCCAGGTCACCGGCCAGAGCAAACAGGGCAAACATCACCGTGCCGCCCTTGGGAATGGCGGCAGAGCCTTTGCTAAAGGTGCCCGGCCACAGAATACCCACCGAAAAGCCGCACACGGCGCAGCCCACCAGCGCCAGCCGTGGATCCGGAACCAGCGCGATTGCAAAATACGCTGCCACACACAGCAGGCTGCTGCCCAGCATGCACTTCTCCAAATGCAGCTTGTGACCCCACTTGCCGTAAATCAGCCGTGCGGTACCCATCAGCGCCGCAAAAGCCATGGGACCTGCCAGGTCGCCTACGGTTTTGGTGACCCCCAGCCCCTCCTCTGCAAAGGCGGACGCCCACTGGCTAACGGTATTCTCCGCCGCACCGGCGCCCAGCATCATCAGCATGAGCAGCCAAAACACCTTGTTGCGGCACAGTTCCTTTAAGGTCAGACCCGCGCCGCCCTCCGGGTTCAAAGGATAAATCGGCGCGGTGGCAAAAAGCACGCCGTTTAAGAGGGGCACCGCCGCCCACACCAGCGCCAACGCTTTCCAGTTGGCGATACCAAAGACGGAAAAGAACAGGGTAGACAGCAGCACCACACCCATCTGTCCCCAGCAATAGAACGAATGGAGCAGGCTCATGGCGGAGGCTTTGTTATCCGTTGGGCAGGCCTCCAAAATGGGGCTGACCAGCACCTCCAACAGCCCGCCGCCCAGAGCGTACACCACCACCGCCAGCAAAATACCCACAAACGGGTCGGCAGTACGATCCGGCAAAATCGTCAGCAAGATCAGCCCGGCAGCTGCAAAGCCGTGGGCCAGCAGAACAGACGCCCGGTAGCCAATCCGGTCAATGAACCCGGCAGACAGCAGATCTACACACAGCTGGATGAGAAAATTCACAGTGATCAGCAGGGTAATCTTTTGCAGCGGCACCCGGTAGTCGGTCTGGAAGGTGACAAACAGAAGGGGCACAAAGTTGTTTACAATGGCCTGCACAATATAGCCGATAAAGCAGGCATACATGGTCTTTTGATAGGGCTTTTTCATCTTTTTCTCCTTGATAGGCAGCACACTGCCGGTAGAAATCCAGTGTATTATAGCACGGCGACGGGGCTGCTGCAAGTACCGTTGACAAAGGACCGCTTCTTTGCTTATAATGAAGAAAAATGCACGGAGGTGCCTCCTATGGCAATGAAAGACAGAATGCACACCGGTGCGCTGTACCTGCCCGGCGATGATGAAATTATGAGCCGGCAGCAGCTGTGCCTGGACCGTCTGTATGAATTCAACCACACCCGGCCTACAGAGATGGACAAGCGCCAGGCCCTGATGAAAAAGATGTTCGCCGAGCTGGGCGAGAACTGCTATATTGAGCCCCCGTTTTATTCTAACTTCGGCGGCGCCCATGTGCATTTGGGCAACCATGTGTACTGCAACTTTGCCGTTACTATGGTGGACGACACCCATATTTATATCGGCGACAACACGATGATCGCCCCCAATGTGACCATCGCCACCGCCGGCCACCCGGTGCTGCCGGAGTTGCGGGAGTACGACTACCAATACAATATGCCGGTGCACATTGGCCGTACCTGCTGGATCGGCGCCGGAGCAGTCATCCTGCCCGGGGTCACCGTCGGCGACAACACGGTCATCGGCGCCGGGTCCGTCGTTACCAAAGACATTCCCGCCAATGTAGTGGCGGTGGGCAACCCCTGCCGGGTGCTGCGCCCCATCAGTGATCGGGACAAGAAATACTACTTCCGGGATCACCCCATTGACCATGCAGAGATTGCCCGGGATCTGGAGAAAATCAAATAAGTACAAAACAAACCCCGCAGGCAGCCGAAACGGTCGCTTGCGGGGCGATTTTCTGTATGTTTAGTCGTTGTCCAGCAGAGATTTGTAAAATTCGCAGTAATCCGTGCGGTGCTGGGCGGTAAAGTTCATGGCCTCCCGGGGGTGACGGTTCAGTTGGCCGGTGAACATATATTGCAGGTCAAAGCCCCACTGCACCCCGGACTCCCGCAAGGGGATCATATACTTTTCAATAAAAATCAGCAGGCTGTACAGGCTGTACTTGGGGTTCTTTAAGAAACCCAGCAGCAACTCCATAGCGCAGTTGCCGGCGCCCCGACCCATACCCATGGCGGTGGCGTCCAGGTAGGACACACCGTAGGACAGGGTCTCAATGGTGTTGGCAAAGGCCAAGTTCTGGTTGTTGTGGGCGTGGAAGCCCACCTGTTTGCCGGCAGCAGTGGCCGCTTCTAAGTACCGCTGGGCCAGCACACCGGCATTCTCCGGGTACAGGGAGCCGTAGCTGTCTACCAGGTAGATCACATCCACCGAGGAGTTACACAGCATCTCCAGCGCCTCGCCCACTTGGCCGGAACCGGCCTGGCTGATGGCCATAATATTGCAGGTGGTCTCGTACCCCAGGTCATGGAAATACTCGATCATCTCAATGGCTGCCGGGATCTGATGAATGTAGCAGGCCACGCGCACCATGTCGATGACGCTCTCGCTCCTCGGCAAAAAGTCCGTTTTAAAATCGCAGCGACCTACATCTGCCATCACGGAAATCTTCATATCGCTTACATTTTCGCCAACAATGGCACGAATGTCCTCTTCCTTGCAGAACTTCCACTTGCCAAAATCCGCCTCGTTGAAAAGAGTGCGGCTGGCCTTATACCCAAACTCCATATAGTCCACGCCGCTTTTGATATTGGTCTTATACAGTTCCCGCACAAATTCGTCGCTGAAGTCAAAGTTGTTGCACAGTCCGCCGTCGCGAATGGTGGCGTCCAGCACCTTAATGTCGGTGCGCACGCCCATTAAATTGCCTTTTCTGGGGGTCATGGTTGGTTACTCCTGTTCCTGTTATAATTCTATGCCTGGCACTTTAGCGCTTTAAAGCCCATTAGTGCTTAGGTGGTATTATAACACCACTCGCGCCCCTTGTCAACGGCAAAAGGCAAAAGAAAAGCAAAAAAATGCAGCGCGCCCGCAAAACAAGGAACCGTCCTCTGTTCGGCGAAACAAGGAGCAGGCCTCTATATATTATGCTTTCGCCCAATATGTCAAATTTGATGTGGAATACGGGCACTGATTATAGAAATGATTATATAAGCCATGCATACCCCACTTTGATTTTACATAACATCCAGCATAACCAACTTTAACAAGACTTACTACACCGGAGTGTTCACCAGCATAATATATAATATTTCCAACCTTGTATCCATCTTTTTTATAACTTCCATCTCTCATATATTTTGACGGATCATTCATCCAGTATCCGTTTGAAGTTGACTGACTGTACCATGCATATGAATGGCAATTATATTTTTTAGTTGGTGTTGCTATATAGGTAGCTCCCGGAAAATTCGATGAAACATAGTTTTTACATTGTCTTATTTCCGAAGAAGTCAACTCTTTCCCTGATTTTAATTTGCCAACTTTAACAGAACTTTTTTTGGGAGTTTTAACTGTATAATTCCAATTAAAATCGCTACTCGATATTGCTGCATAAGAAACATGATTTACTGCCAATGCCTCACTTATTCTATCATAGGAATAATACTCAGAATTTGTTTCATTGATTTCATTCAGTACACTATAATACAAAGATTTTGTAGCGCTATACACTTCGTCTGATTTAGCAGAACATTTCTTGTAAATGGCAGCATTTATTGCAGCAAATGTTTCATCATCTGTGTTATTAACAATTTCGGGCTGGGCTGCTAAAATTTCCAATGCACTGGGTGCAATAAATTCATTATAAGAAACACGATTTGAAGAATGCAGATCGCACAATTTAATATTTTCATACCTGTTTAACAAAACTTCGCCTACATCTTCTCTTGTTAGCAATTCATTAAGTGCATTGCACTGCTTTCTCAAAGCCGCAAATCCTGTTTCTATGGTATTATACGCATACATGTCACCAAGAAGTGGATAATTCAAATATGCTGAGACAAGCATATCTGTCGTCATTTCTTGGATTTCATCATCAGCAATCTGGCAAGCAGCCACCATTTCGTCATGTGAGTTCAGCGTTTTCCATTCCGCACAATCACTTGTTATTTTATATTGATAATCATTTTGCACACTCGATTCATCAATATCATAAGCAGCATATGCATAAATATTGGATGATATTACCATCAAAAATGATAATATACCGCAAAAAATTTTTTTCATTTTTATACCCCTTTCACATTGAATTTAAAAGTACGATAAATTGCAGTTTTAAATTCTATTCTTTGTAACGAATTCTTCAGCTGCTGTAATATCATCATCCATTACAATCAAATATTGCGTCATTTCAATTTGGTAAGAGATAAAGGTCTGCTTAGCATTATTGTTTTGACTTTCAAATAAATAAATATCCGTATCTTGAATTCTAATTTGCTTTGAAGCTATAAAAGTTCCTTCGATTTCTAAATTTTTTATGTTTGTTTCTTGCTCAAATTCTTTCAATTTCAGTTGACTATTATTTTCAAATTTGATGACAACTGTTTTTGTGTTTTCCTCAACTTCTTTTTCGATAATTTTGTATGGAGTGTAATACAGATCGAACGGAAGCATAATGTTTTCAATACCTTCAGCTTCTAATGCATCATAAAGTTTATTACCGTTCAAATTATTACTGTATTTTTGTAGCAAATCCTTATCTGAATATTTAATGACAGCTTTATTATCAAATATGTCAACAAAAATATCGGATATGCGCATATCATTTGCTTTTGCATATACTGTCATACCAATTGAAATTGAACAAACAACCAGGATTGCAGCGATTATTATCCTGCTGAATTTTATACGCTTTTTCTTATTTTTATTTATCACCTTTCCCTTTCCTTGGGGCGTATTTACAATGCTGTATCCGGCAAGATAATTCATACAAGCATCAACAAAATCAACATTGATTTCTTGAACATCCTTTTCAAGTTCCTTTTCCATCATTGCTTCAATTGTTTTTTTGTTTAGCTCCCAAGATTCATCGTTAATAAATGCTTTAAAATCATTATCGTTCATTGCTTTTATCTCACCTACTCTATTAGTAACATACATCTTGATTTGTTATAAAAGATTACAAATTTTTTGTTTTTTCTTTTACCAAACATTTAATTTTCCGTCTTAGAATGAAAATTCTCTGTCTGATACAGGTCTCACTGCAATTGTATTCTGCAGCAAGCTGTTTGGTCGTCTGATACGAACTTTTATAATTCTTACAAGTCTTTGAAAGCAAAATTCGCTCGCTCTCAGACAATTCGGAAAGGATTTCATTTTTCAATCTAACAATCACATCATAATCAACCTTAAAAAATTCCTGTTCAATCGGAATATCAAAATCCGTTTGGTTCATAGAAAAATTCTTGTTTTTTTCTTTATCAATATCTCTGAATTTTAATTTAACAAAATTGCTTGCTGTTTTGATTAAAAACTGTTTCGGATATTCTAGTTTTGTATCTTTTGATAATTGCTCAAAGAGAACTCTGAATGTATCTTGAACGCAATCCTCAGCATAGTCAGGGTAGTCATTAAGCTTATAATAACAATACCGACGAATATATTCGACATATTCATTATAATAGCATTCAAATTGATTATAAATATCATCTTTTAACATAGCAGTCCTCATACAAAAAGAGTTTTATCATAAATAAAATATATCGGATTGTGCAGAGAAAGACAACAAATTATGACCTTCTAATTCATACAACAGCTTAAACAAAATACGGTTATATGTTTCATAAGTTTATTTAACACATTTTTCAAAAACTTGTCAATAGGAATTGCCAAAATGCAGAAAAATCCGGCACAAATGCAAAACAAGGAACCGTCCCCTGTTCACAGGCATCTATTTTGACAAGGGGCGGCTTTTTTGTTATACTGTATCATAAAGTAGACTATCAAGCTTTACGCAAAAATAAAAAGAGCGGAGAAGAAAATGGAACGGATACTCATTCGCGCCGGGGTAGCGCCCTGGGCGGAATACAATGCCCTGGATGTAATCACCGACAAGATCATCGGCAACAACACCGGCAATCTGCTGTTTGCCAACAGCATCACCCGGCTGGTAGCCACTGCGGACAGCCGGGTGGACTTTATCTCTGACCAGATGTTGGTGAAAAAGCAGCTTACAGCCCAAGAGATCAATGAGAACTACGACCGGCTGATCCTACCCATGGCCAACGCCTTTCGGGAGGACTTTGCCCGCAAGTGCTTAAAGCACTGGACGGCACTGATTCGCCAGCTGACGATTCCCGTAACGGTCACCGGCATTGGCATTCAGCTGCCCTACGAGCCGCACCTGGAGCAGCCCCGGGAATTTGACGGCGCTGCCCGGGACTTTATCGCCGCCGTGCTGGATCATTCTGCCAGCGTGGGCGTGCGGGGCCAGATCACCTATGATTATCTCAAAGGACTGGGCTTTTCCCAGATCGATGTGACCGGCTGCCCCTCTTTGGCACTGAACGGCCCGGGTCTACCCCTGCGAGAGAAGCAGCCTTTGACCCCGGAATCCAAGCTGTGCTTTACCGGCTCTGTGTCCAATCCGCCGGATTTCAAAAAGTTCGCCGTGCGCTGCACCGAACGGTTCCCCAACACCTACTTTGTGCCTCAGTTTATTGACGATTTGCGGCTGATGTACCTGGGGATCCCCCACCCGGACACGGCAGACAGCCGCGTGCTGCACCCCACCAATCTGGACCACCCGGTATTTGTGGAGGACAAGGCCCGGTTCTTCATCAACCTGCCCAGTATGTTCGCCTTTAATCGAGAGATGGACTTTAACTACGGCACCCGCATTCACGGTGCCATCGGCAATATTCTGTGTGGCGTGCCCAGCCTGTTGTTCCCCACGGACGCCCGCATTCGGGAGCTGGCAGAGTATCACAACATTCCTGCCATTCCCGCCTCTGCCGTCACACCGGACACGGATCTGGCAGCGCTGTATGATCAAACCGACTTCCGCCAGGTGAACAACGGCCACGCGGAGCGGTTCTGGCACCTAATCGACTTCTTGAATGAAAACGGGATCAAGACCATTTACGATGACCGCACAGGCACGCCTGCCCGCTCGCTGTACGACGAAAAAACGGCAGCCACTTCTTATGCTCAGCCGGTACATTCCATGCTGGTGCGCCCGCCGGAGGAAATCGCCCGCCGGGTGGATACCGCCGTGCGCCTGCAACGCAAAGAGATAGAGGACGACAGCCGCCTGGCCACGCAGCTGCGAGACAGTCAGCGCAAGGTCACCCAGCTGCAAGAGCGCAACAAAAAGCAAGCCGCGCAAATTCAGGCGCTAAAAGAAGAGCGCAAAGCCCTGAAAACAGAACTGAAAGCAACCAAAAAGCCCTTGCGCCGCCTGGCTTGGTACCAGCGCACTTCCACCTTTGGCATTGGTCTCGCCCGCCTGAAAAAGAAGCTTCGCCGATTATTGGGGAAAGAAAAATAAATGCGGTTCGCTGTAACTACCGAGCCTGCAAGATTTGGAAACAGGGGTCTGTCTCCTGTTGCCCCTGTTCGACGATAAAAAGCAACAATAAAAAAGGACAGTCCGAGGACTGTCCTTTTTGTTATGGATTTGTAAGGAGAACTTATGCGTTCTTCTCAGCGATCGCAGCCTGTGCAGCGGCCAGACGCGCGATCGGCACACGGAACGGAGAGCAGGACACATAGTCCAGACCGATCTGGTGGCAGAACTCTACGGAGCTGGGGTCACCGCCGTGCTCACCGCAGATACCGCAGTGCAGCTGGGGACGGGTAGCTTTACCGTTCTTCACAGCCATCTGCATCAGCTGGCCAACACCGTCACGATCCAGCTTGGCGAAGGGATCGTTCTCAAAGATCTTGGCGTCATAGTAAGCGTTCAGGAACTTACCGGCGTCATCACGGCTGAAGCCGTAGGTCATCTGGGTCAGGTCGTTGGTGCCGAAGCAGAAGAACTCTGCTTCCTTAGCGATCTCGCCGGCAGTCAGAGCTGCGCGGGGGATCTCGATCATGGTGCCCACTTCATACTTCATATCGCTGCCGGCAGCCTTGATTTCTGCGTCAGCGGTGGCAACCACGATGTCCTTTACATACTTCAGTTCCTTGGCATCGCAAGACAGGGGGATCATGATCTCCGGAGCCACGGTCCAATCCGGATGTGCCTTCTGTACATTGATGGCAGCGCGGATCACGGCCTTGGTCTGCATCTTAGCGATCTCAGGATAAGTCACAGCCAGACGCAGGCCACGGTGACCCATCATCGGGTTGAACTCATGCAGAGAAGCAATGATGGCCTTGATCTGCTCAACGCTCTTGCCCTGTGCCTTAGCCAGCTTCTCAATATCTTCTTCCTCAGTGGGAACGAACTCATGCAGCGGGGGATCCAGGAAACGGATGGTTACCGGGCAGCCCTCCAGCGCCTCATACAGCTTCTCAAAGTCGCCCTGCTGATACGGCAGAATCTTCTCCAGAGCAGCCTCACGCTCCTCAACGGTGTCAGAGCAAATCATCTCACGGAAAGCAGCAATTCTGTCTTCCTCAAAGAACATATGCTCGGTACGGCACAGACCGATACCCTCAGCGCCCAGCTCACGAGCCTTCTTGGCGTCTGCGGGGGTGTCTGCGTTGGTGCGTACTTTCAGTACACGGAACTTATCGGCCCAGCCCATAATACGACCAAAGTCGCCGGAAATGGTTGCGTCCTGGGTCGCAATAATGCCGTCATAAATATTACCGGTAGAACCGTCAATGGAGATGTAGTCGCCCTCGTGATAGGTCTTGCCTGCCAGAGTGAACTGCTTGTTGGCCTCGTCCATTACAATGTCGCCGCAGCCGGATACGCAGCAGGTACCCATACCACGAGCAACAACGGCAGCGTGAGAAGTCATACCGCCGCGAACGGTCAGGATGCCCTGAGAAGCCTTCATGCCGGTGATGTCCTCGGGAGAAGTCTCCAGACGAACCAGAACCACCTTCTCGCCTCTCTCGTTCCACTCCACAGCGTCATCAGCGGTGAATACAACTTTACCGCAAGCAGCGCCGGGAGAAGCGCCCAGGCCCTTGCCGGCCGGGGTAGCAGCCTTAATAGCGGCAGCGTCAAACTGCGGGTGCAGCAGGGTGTCCAGGTTACGGGGATCGATCATAGCAACGGCTTCTTCTTCCGTTCTCATGCCCTCGTCTACCAAATCGCAAGCGATCTTCAGAGCAGCCTGAGCGGTACGCTTACCGTTACGGGTCTGCAGCATGAACAGCTTACCGTGCTCCACGGTGAACTCCATGTCCTGCATATCTCTGTAGTGGTTCTCCAAAGTCTGGCAAACCTGGGTGAACTGTGCAAAAGCCTCGGGGAACTTCTGCTCCATCTCCTGAATGTGCATAGGTGTACGCACACCGGCCACTACGTCCTCGCCCTGGGCGTTGGTCAGGAACTCACCGAAGAGGCCCTTTGCGCCGGTAGCGGGGTCACGGGTAAAGGCAACGCCGGTGCCGCAGTCATCGCCCATGTTACCAAAGGCCATGGACTGCACGTTAACGGCAGTACCCCAAGAATACGGAATGTCGTTGTCACGACGATATACATTTGCGCGGGGGTTGTCCCAAGAACGGAACACAGCCTTGATGGCGCCCATCAGCTGCTCCTTAGGATCCGTGGGGAAGTCCTCGCCGATCTTGGCCTTGTACTCGGCCTTGAACTGAGAAGCCAGCTCCTTCAGATCGTCAGCGTCCAGCTCCACATCCTGGGTAACGCCCTTTTTGGTCTTCATCTCATCGATGAGCTCCTCAAAGTACTTCTTACCCACTTCCATAACCACGTCGGAATACATCTGGATAAATCTTCTGTAGCAGTCCCAAGCCCAACGGGGATTACCGGACTGGGTAGCGATGGTGTCCACAACATCCTCGTTCAGACCCAGGTTCAGGATGGTGTCCATCATGCCGGGCATGGAAGCTCTTGCGCCGGAGCGAACGGATACCAGCAGCGGATTCTGCTTGTCGCCGAACTTCTTGCCGGTGATCTCTTCCATCTTTACGATATACTGGTTGATCTCATCCATGATCTCAGGATTGATCTCGCGGCCGTCCTCATAATACTGGGTGCAGGCCTCAGTCGTGATGGTGAAGCCCTGGGGCACCGGCAGGCCGATGTTGGTCATCTCGGCCAGGTTAGCACCCTTACCGCCGAGAAGCTCTCTCATGTTTGCATTACCCTCAGAGAAGAGGTAGCAATACTTTTTTGCCATTGAGAATACCTCCAAAAAATAGTTTGTAATATACCCGCAAATTACACTGCGTCAGTATAATGCGGTAAAATTATAGCACAGCGGGGGCCAAAATACAAATACTTTTTCTTATTTTTTGTTATTTTATACGCTTTCTGTCAAATAGACTTGCAAAGCGCCGCCGATTGTTGCATAATGAAAGCACAAATCAAAGAATATCCGGTTTGGAAAGGAACGATAGACCTATGAAATGTGCAATTATTTTAGCCGGGGGCAAAGGCACCCGGATGAAGGCGGATTGCCCCAAAGTGATGTGCAAGGTGCTGATGAAGCCCATGATCGACTATGTGGTTTCTGCCGTAAAGAGCGCCGGGTGTGCGGCCATCTGCGTGATCACCGGCTACCGGCATACGGAGGTGGAGAACCACCTGCGAAATCTGGATCCAACCATTGAGACCGCCCTGCAAGAGCCCCAGCTGGGCACCGGCCACGCGGTGATGTGCGCCCGGGATTTTATTGAGCGCCACCGGGGAGACGATATTTTGGTTCTGAACGGCGACGGTCCGCTGCTGGACGAGCCTACCATTAACGGTGCCTACGCCCTGCATAAAAGCGAGGGCAACGCCATCACCCTCATTAGCGCCTTGGTGGAGGACACCAACGGAATCGGCCACATTAAGCGCAGCGCCGACGGTAAGCTCCGGTGCATTGTGGAGCACAAGGACGCCACAGAGGAAGAAAAAAAGATCAACGAGAGCAACGCCGGGTGCTACTGGTTTATGGGCGACAAGCTGCTGTACGCCCTGGATCGGATTACCAATCAAAATGCCCAAAACGAATACTACCTAACCGACAGCCTTTCCATTCTGCTGGGAGCCGGCAACGGCGCCAACGCCTATGTAGTCGAGAACAGCGATGTGGTACTGGGTGCCAACGACCGAGCCCAGCTGCACATTCTCAACGAAATCCTGCGCCACAAGATCATGCACCAACTGATGGTAGACGGCGTAGACATTCCCTGCACCGACGGTGTGATGATCGCTGACACGGTACAGATCGGCACCGGCACCACCATTCTGCCCGGCACCATCCTGCTGGGGAACACCACCATCGGCAAGGACTGCCTGATCGGGCCGAACACCTATATTATGGACGGCACCGTGGGCAACGGCGTGACCCTAGACAATGTAAAGCTGACGGACAGCACCGTGGAGGACGGTGCGGACGCAGGCCCCTTTGTACAAATCCGGGGCGGCAGCGTGCTGCACACCGGTGTGCACATCGGCGACTTTGTGGAAGTGAAGAACAGTACCGTAGGCGCCGGCACCAAAAGCGCCCACCTGACCTACATTGGCGACAGCGATGTGGGTGCCGGGGTGAACTTTGGCTGCGGCACGGTAACGGTCAACTATGACGGCAAAAACAAGCGCCGCTGCAAGATCGGCGACGGCGCCTTTATCGGCTGCAACACCAACCTGGTGGCACCGGTAGAAGTGGGCGACCGGGCATACATTGCCGCCGGTTCCACCATTACGGACGATATTCCCGGCGACGCCCTGTCTATTGCCCGTGCCCGCCAAGTAAACAAGCCTGGCTGGGTCACGGAGAAGAAGCCTTATAAAGAAAAGAAGTAAAATAGCTATGAAACGCATTTGCACCTGCTTGCTGGCGGCAGCACTGGTGGTGGGCGCCTTTACCGGGTGCGCCGCCAAGCCCACTGCCGGCACAGACACCACAACCAAACAGGAAACCACTACGGAAACCACCACCGTCACCACCACGGAGAACACCAAGACCACTTTCCGGGAGAGCTATACCTCTACCATTTATCCGGCGCTCCACCGCAAAAGCGGCAGCGGGTACAGCCATGAGCTGGCCAGCTACACCACTTACTACGACGCCAAGAACGAGACCCGCACTGCCAACATTACCGCCTCTATTCGCAAGCTGAACAACCTGGTAATCCCTGCGGGGCGCACCTTCAGCTTTAACCAAACGGTGGGCAAGCGCACGGTGCTGGCCGGGTACGCCACTGCCAAGGTGGTGCAGGACGGCGAGTTTGTAGACGGCCTGGGCGGCGGGGTATGCCAGGTGAGCAGCACCATTTTTGAGTGCATTCTCCGAGCCAACCTAACGGTAGTCAGCCGGGCGCCCCATTCGCTGGAGATTAGCTATGTACCCCTGGGCGGGGACGCTACCGTCCAGTGGAACACCACGGACTTTCAGTTTAAGAACACCAGCGGCACGGACATTCGGCTACAAATGACCGCCAAGAACGGCACCCTCACCTGCAAGGTAATGGGGCAAAAGAATGTAAAGCCCAAGAATGTAAAAATCAGTATTAAAAAAACCGGCAAGCAGTATGTACTCACCCGCACCGTCGGCGGCAAGGTGAACTACACCACCTATTCCACCTACGCCAAGCCCAAGAAAAGTCAGTGAATGAACAGAATGTAAAAGCCGCCGTACCGCATAGCTGGGTGTACGTAAGACAGTATTGCGCCGAGATCGACGAAGCGGCACGAAACCGCATGGAGCTGATCGTGCGGTCACTGGCAGAGCAAAACGGCGTGACCGAGCAACTGAAAGCCGAAAACCAAATGGAATGGGTGCGGCAGATGAACGCTTGCAAGGCACAGGCAGAGGAGATTGTGAAAGCGGAATTGATTTATGATTGAGTGAGAAAGTCCGGGCAGAAAACCGTCCGGACTTTTCTCATACAGTCCAAAGTTGCGGTAGAATTGTTCACAAGTTTTATGGTATAATTTGAATACGAAATTGAGAAACAAATCGGAATTTTCAAAGGAGGGATTTACAGTGAAAAAAATCGGATTAGGTATTGCAATATTACTCTTTGCTATCGTAATTACTCTTTGCTCATCAGGAATGGAGCTACTCTCTATTGGAATTGGAATTGTAGGATTGATTTTTTCAATCATAGGATTTATGGAACGTAAGTAAAACAACTTTCAGTTTGTCGAGAAGTTAAGCCGGAGCAAATCCCTTTAGGAACTAAAGGGCGCACTTCTATACTCTCCTATCGGGAGTATCGTGCGTCCTGCGGAGCTTCATTCTCTGTCAGCAGGAAAAAGCTGCATGAGCGAGAATGTTTCGTCACTTCGTTCCGTCAAGGTGGCTACACCCCCTTGCGCCGCTTGTGCGGCTATCCCCTGTGTACTTGCCGTCCGCAAACAGCATAAAATGCTGTTCGCCGCCAGCAAGTCAAAACACAGCGTAAAGTTATGTTGCGGAATTGTAAACTTGAAGTGGTGGTGACTGAAAGCGTTCTCTGCTATAATGAAATCACCAAATCAAAGGAGGATTTCATTATGAAATTATCAGATAAAATTGTCAGGTTGAGAAAGTCCAATGGAATGTCACAGGAAGAGTTAGCTGATAAGTTGGGAGTATCAAGGCAAGCCATTTCCCGTTGGGAAATGGGAACAGCTATGCCAGATGCAACAAACATTCTTCAACTCAGTAGGCTGTTTCAGGTTACAACAGACTACTTGCTAAATGATGAATACCAAAGCGACAATGACCTGCCGAAGGTTAAGGAAGTCAAAACGGACGGCATCCACCAGATCATGATTTTTCTAATCACTCTTGAAGTGATGGTGTTGATAATTCAATTCATGTCCGTAGTTATCCTGCAAAACATTTTCTTTGGTGTCTTGAGTTTTATTCCTTTTATTGCCATGGTTGGAGGCTTTGAATACGCATATCAAAAAAAGGCAAATGAGCAGAATGAGAGAACATTGCAATTCCGCAAGCGGTTTTACAAAGTCTCCGCATGGTTAGGCACATATTTCCCGATTAGACTATTGGTAAGTGCGTTAGTACATTTTTATCCTCGCCCTATCAATTCGCTTGTTTTGGAATGTGTCATCGCCGTCCTCTATCTAATGACTGCTACCCTCATAACATTAGAGATTGAGAAACACCATCTTCCAAAGAATTGATTTTAGAACATAACGAACACCGAAAATCAGACCGTTGACCTGCGCCGTGTGCGCACAAAGTCAGCGGTCTTTTTTTATACCCATTTTCAAAAAAGGAGGTCAAGCACAATGACAAAACCGAAAACCCTTGAACAGCTTAGAGCCGAAAAAGAGCGAGCCGAAGCACAGCTTCTTCAGGAACAGCACAAACTCCAAAGATTGGAACAGAGGAAGAAACACTATGAGAAAGGCGAACGCAAGAAACGCACCCACCGCCTTTGCAATCTGGGCGGCACGATTGAGAGCCTTGCCCCGGAGGTCAAAGATCTCACACGCACCGAAATGACAGAGCTGATGGAACACATCTTTTCCCTGTCCGAAGTCCAGCGAGCCGTCCGTCACATGGCGATTACCCACATCAGCCAAGCAAACAGAGAAAAGGAGTTGAAAGCCGATGGCACTATTTCATCTGAGCGTCACGCAGACTAAGCGAAGCGCAGGACAGTCCGCTATTGCTTCTGCCGCCTACCGTGCCGGGGAGCGATTGTATAGCGAGTATTACGGCGAATACAGCGACTACACCCGCAAGGGCGGCGTGATCTGCTCCGACATTCTCCTGCCGTCCCATGCACCGCCCGAATACGCAGACCGCCAGACCCTATGGAACGCCGTGGAAAAAGCCGAGCGTGGAAAGAACGCCCAGCTTGCATACAGCTTTGACATTGCCTTGCAGAATGAATTTTCCCTTGAGGAAAACATCGCTCTTGCAAGGCAATTTTTATTGGAGAACTTTGTGAGCCGTGGCATGGTGGTTGACTTCGCCGTACACCAGCCAGACCGGGAGGACGGCGGCATACCAAACCCGCATTTTCATGTGCTTTGCCCCATCCGCCCCATCGAGCAGAACGGCAAATGGGGACTAAAGCAACGCCGGGTGTATGAGCTGGACGAGGACGGCAACCGTATCCGAGACGCAGACGGAAAGTTTGTGTTCAACGCCGTTCCCACTACCGACTGGGGCAGTCCCGAAACGCTGGAATACTGGCGGCAGACATGGGCAGAGTTATGCAACGCCAAGTTTGCGGAAAAGGGGCTTGACGTTCGTATCGACCACCGAAGCTATGAGCGTCAGGGCGTAGAGCTTCTTCCCACCGTCCATGAGGGCGCAACCGTCCGGGCAATGGAGAAGAAAGGTATACGCACCGAGAAAGGCGAGTTCAATCGCTGGATCAGAGCGACCAATGCCGTTATCCAGGACATTAAGAAGAAAATCGCTCTCCTGTTTGATTGGATTGCCGAAGCAAAAGCGGAGCTTGCCAAGCCGCAGGCACCCGACCTTGTTTCTCTGCTGAACGCCTATTACACCCAGCGCAGAGCCGGGGCGTATTCGCAGAAAGGCAAGGTCAGCAACCTAAAGGAGATGAACGAGACTTTCAATTATCTCCGGGCAAACGGCATTTACTCCCTTGAAGATTTGGAACGCCGTGTCAGCGAACACAGTGCTGCCACAGAGAGCTTGAAGAAAACGCTGGACGAACAGACCGCCCGAATGAAAGCAATTAAGCAGCTCTATGACAGCTCCGCTGCTTTCCAGAGCTTGAAGCCTGTCTATGACGGCTTGCAGAAAATCAAGTTTGAGAAGCCCAGAGCCAAGTACAAGGCAGAGCATGAAGCGGAACTGAAACAGTTCTACGCCGCCAGACGAAAGCTGACCGGGGAGTTCCCAGACGGCAAGGTGGATATGAAAAAGCTGTCCGACGAGTATGACGAGCTGGAACAGGCGCACGAAACCACCTATGGCGAGTTTAAGGCTGTCAGAGACGATTTACACCGCCTTTGGAAGGTCAAGTCATGCGTAGATACTGCCGCCCGATTTAACGAGCGCACAGAGGAACAAAAGCTCCAAAATCGACCCCAAACACGACACAAAAAGGAGGATATGACACGATGAAAAAATACGACTGGAAGAACGAGTACAACCCCATCCGCAGAACGGCAAAACGCCTTTTGAGCGGAGAAGCTTTGACCGATGGCAGACCGCTTTCCGACCTGATCGAGCTGGACGAACACACCCGGAAATGCCTTGCCTTTGAAGCCACCCTCACCGACCGCCAGATTGATATGTTGCAGGAGCTGGGCTATCTGCCTGTTATCATGAGACAGTACGGCGAGGAATGTGCGAACTGCCCCTACACGCTGGACGAGCGTGAGCATGGCATTTGCAGACGATGCGCTGTTTTCAAGAAGTAAGGAGGACGCCCATGCAGTACACCCAAGCACAGATCGACCGGGCAAACGCCGTCAGTCTGGAAGATTTTCTCCGCACACAGGGAGAGACGCTTATCAAAAGCGGACGGGAATACCGCTGGAAAGAACATGACAGCCTGACCGTCCGGGGAAACAAGTGGTTTCGCCACAGCCAGAGCAAGGGCGGCTATCCCATTGATTTTGTCATGGAGTTTTACGGCAAGTCCTTTCCCGAAGCTGTCCAGCTCTTAACCGGCGAAAGCGGCGAGGGACAGAGCGAAGCCAGCACAGCACCGCCCACAGCGTTTCACTTGCCCTTGCACAACAGGACAGCCGACAGAGCAATCCAATATCTCACAGAAAGCCGAGGTCTCAACAAAACGCTTGTTGAGGCTTTTCTTCTTTCCGGGGATATTTACGAGGACGCAAAGCGGCACAATGTTGTGTTTGTCGGCAGAGACCGAAGCGGTACGCCGAGATACGCCCATGTGCGAGGAACGGCAGACCCATTCAGACAGGACATTGCCGGGTCTGACAAATCCTATCCGTTCCGACACGAGGGTAATGGCAATCAGCTCTTTGTCTTTGAAGCGCCGATTGACCTGTTATCGTTTATCTGCCTTTATCCGCAGGATTGGCAGACAAGAAATTATCTTGCCCTGGGCGGCGTTTCGGGCAAAGCCCTTGACCGTTTCCTTTCTGAACGCAAGGACACCCGAAAAGTGTTCCTCTGCCTTGACAGCGACACCGCAGGAAGCGAAGCCTGTACCCGACTGGCACAGTCCATTCCCGGCGAGATCGCCGTCATTCGCCTTGTCCCGGCAAGGAAAGACTGGAACGATGTTCTCCGTCAGCAAGCGGATATTCCAAACCGCAAATTCATAGCCGAGACAATCACGCTGCGAGAGCTGCCCACCGCCCAGCCTGTTCCCATGCTCCGCATGGCAGATGTGGAGCTGACGAGCGTGGATTGGCTATGGTTTCCCTAAGCGGCGTGACCTCTTGCAAATATCTGAATAATGCAAAAACGCCATCTCGTGAAATTACGAGATGGCGTTTTTTGACGAAGCATGTATCGTATGTGAATACATGAAATGCGCACTTTATAGAACATATCGAAACGGGCGTACAATAATACGCAACAGCGATTGAAGGACTTGTTTGGTAGCTGAAACTTTTGGTGTTATATACAATTCTCCCGTAACTGTCACTCCGTCTGGTGATATGGTTTTGCCCTCGTACATCATCTGCTGTGCTTCATCCCGAAGTATAGCATTTAGTGCAGGACAGTCTATCAACAGCATCATTTCCGTATCCAGATAGGCACTACGCATATCCCAGTTAAATGATCCGATGATGCTAATTCGATCATCAATCAGAATCGTTTTAGTGTGCATGGAGAAGCTGCCGTTCCACTCACATATATCAACACCCGTTTCTAAAATATCATCCCTATGATTGAGATAATCAGCGCAGCCCCACGGATTTGCTCCACTCTGCGGCGCGTTGGTAATGACCTGTACCTGTACATTGTCGGTGACCTTTTTGAGTGCATTATACATAGCTTGGTTGCAGATCATGTATGGGGTTTGCAACACAATATTTTGTTCACCCTTCTGCATCAGCGTTGTCAAGGTATTCAGAAGCATCGGCTCCTTATTCCACGCAGTGCAATCACCACTTAAAAGTGCGACTTCATTTGTCTGGAGCGTTTCTGTCTCCCAGTTAATCGCTGTTAACTGTTTTGCGTCATTGATCTCAGTCCAACGTCTTGCAAGAATGGCAGTAGCTTTTTTAACCCTGTGATTCTCAGCCTCTGCGTGGAATGCACGGTTGGTATCAAGTAACCATATCCTATCAAAATATTCTAACAAGGTATTAGCGGACGCTGTTGTGAAACCGCCGTTGTATACGACTATATCACGATCTATGTTCTGACGTGACGTACCCCCACTCCCAAGGAATAAGTCGCTGGTGTTCCGCCCACCCATAAGATATGTAGATCGGTCGATAATCAAGTATTTATCGTGGCAGCGATAATTGACCGTCCAAAGTTGCGTCAGCCGAATAGGGTTGTAGAATTTGACCTCCACATTGTCGTGCGCTGCCAATGCCTGAAACACATCACTGCCGCTTAAATGCAGTTGCGCATTGATTCCGTCAATAATGAGCCGTACTTGTACGCCGCGCTCTGCCGCGCCCCAAAGCGCCGCGATCACATCTGTTCCACTGCTGTCGGCGCGGAAGTCAAAGGTTGAGAGAATGATTTCTTCCTGTGCCGAACGAATGAGCCTCAGCCTCCAAAGAAGTGCATCCTCGTTATTGTCAATCAAGCAAACTCGTTCAGACGTTGTTATGGATACTTCTGCCTGCGTATCACTCTTTTCATGTGTTCCAATCAGCGGAGGAATAATTAAAGAAACAAGTAGATATATCAAAAAGCATAATGACACACCTAAAACTAGTTTGAAGCATTTTATGCGAAAGGTTTTTTTCATGTTTGATTCGATTTCTCCAAGCAAATCATTTTTTCCTGAGTTGCTAATTTTATCTGCAAAATTGACTTATTTATGAGGACTATCATAATCTGCACGCGCTGGAACACAAGAGCAACTTTTTGAAATAACGTACCTTTGAGGAGTCTGGACTGGCTCCTCTTTTTTGTTGCACAAATTGTGCAGGCGGTGCTTGCACAATTATCAACCTAACATCTGCATTCCATACAATCTCGATATTGTCCTCCTGTTGTTCTGCGTTATGCTTTCTCCGTGCATTTTCGTATTATTTATTCT
>ERZ772816.1460-NODE-1460-length-19893-cov-4.908408_pt1 | contig 19893 bp, 13 predicted proteins | sample MGYA00511359_ERZ772816 | MGnify/ENA primary metagenome ERZ772816 (study PRJEB29015, sample SAMEA2737710) | human gut metagenome | biome: human gut; feature: human-associated habitat; material: faeces | place: China | collected 2012 ...
CGCTCAGTGCTTCAATGACACCCGCATAACTGTAGTTCTGTTTCTGATACAATGCATGATGAACCATATGGCAGCCCCAGGAACGCATTTTGCCCCAGCTGTTCAATACTGCAACGGTTTTTACACAATACGGTGTGGTTCCTTTTGCATTTTCATACAGCAGACGGAACTCATCGCAGACACTCTCAATATAATCGATGAATTCCGGGAATTCGCAGGCCAGTTTCAGATATCCGCCGTATCCGATTCTCTGGATCGGGCTTCGAAGGATTGCTCTTCTTGCTGTTACCCAGTTCACTTTTGCCTCCTTTACAGGATCGCCGCCTTCATGGAACGTATCCGGGAAAAAGTATGGCAAAAATCTTCCTTCTGTATATTTTACATTCTTAATATCGCTGAACAGACGCAGGGTCGCACCATTTCCAACACTTCCAACTACAGCATCCAGTCCGATAGATGCAAATTCGTCCATAAACGGTTCCATGCCAATCCAGTGATCTCCCATGAACATCATGGCCTCTTTTCCGTATTCATGTACGATATCTACCATCTCTTTGGCAAGCTTTGCAACTTCGCGTCTCTGAAATGCCTGGAAATCTTTGAATTCTTTTGAGGGAATCCGATAGGTATTGTTCATGTATCCCTGGTCAATGATATATTCCGGTCTGAAAGGATAGCCCACTTCTTTCTCAAACTGCTCCAGAATATATGGGCTGACTGAAGCTGAATAGCCAAACCAGTCTACATATTTCTCTCTTGCAAGTTCATCAAATATAAGAGTAAACTGATGGAAAAATGTAGTGAAGCGCACAACATCCACATACTCATGAGTATCCAGGAATCTGCGCAGACGTTCCAGGGAATGAGCTTTTGTTTTTGGCTGACGCACATCAAATGTAATCTGCGGTTCTACGTCTTTCCAGTCATTTACTACTGCATTGTACATATGTACAGGATCCCACATAATATATGCCAGGAAACTTACAGTATATTCATGGAAGCGTTTCGCAGATAAGATCACTACATTTCCTGTCTCTTCTTCATATGACCACTGATCTGTCGGTACCGGCTCTCCTGTGGTACGATCCATTACTTCCCACCATCTGCGGATATCATCTCTTGTGTTGACTGCAAGCATATCCGGATAGAGGTGATCCATCAGATGAATCTCCAGTGTATCTGCAACCGCTGTATGGAAAGATGTCATAATATACATCTGCTGGATTTCTTCCGGATGTGCTTTCGCCCACGCATTGTCCTTACGGGTTGTATAGTAGGTTGCATAAATTTTGGCACCTGTGTCTTTTAATTTCTGCGGAAATTCTGTTCCGTCACAGTCACGTATAGCATCAGCGCCCCACTCTTCTATCATTTCCAGTGTCTGTGGAACTACATCCAGGTCAGTTGGTATGGTTACACGACCTTTTCCCATTTTCTGTTACCTCCTTCATTTTGCTGACAAGCGGATAATTACTGTCCGTTCGCTTCTGTAATCACATTATTTTCAGTCTATCTGTTTATAAAATACTTTCTTTCAAAATTTTTTTCAATTCACTTTTTGCTTTGTTTTTTAGAAATCTTGCTCTTACAAAAAAATTATGGTATTATAGAAAATATGTTATCAGCTATCTGAAAAGCCTTCTATTTTTTACCTTAATAACTGATGTTGATTTTATTTTTATCATTTTTTATGCACTTATTCTAATTATCCTGAAGAATCTCAGTTATATCTTTTGCGATATAAAATACTATCATTCAGAATCCGCCAACAAAATTGCTACAAATATACTCATCTGCCGTAAACAGAAGAAAGGAGAATCTGCCATGAGCTCACAATCATTTCGTTTCAGCCCCGAACACCCAACAGCTCAAAATATTACACTTTTAAATACCTCTTCTTCCCGCTACGAGGGTGACTGGCCCAGTATTCCTCACTCTCATGCCTTTACAGAATTGTTCTATGTACGTGACGGTCAGGGAGATTTTCTGATCGAGGATCAGATTTTCCCAATCTCAAAGGACGATTTGGTCATCATTAATCCACATATCAATCACACTGAAATCTCCAAAGGGAGTCCTCCTCTGAGTTATTTTACAGTAGGTGTGGACGGACTATGTTTTTCCTTTAACGGTCATAAAGAGTATCGCATTTTTAACTGTCGTGAAAAGAAAACAGATTTGTTATTTTACTTTAATTCTCTGTTTCAGGAGCTGGACAGACAGTCTGAAGGATATGAAACCATCTGCAGTCATATGCTGGATATTCTGATTCTGCAGCTTCGGCGCATTACGGATTCACCATTTGAACTGATCACCGCCCAGCATCCAAGTAAAGAGTGCGCTCATATTAAGCGTTATCTTGACTCCAATTACGGGGAAAATATTACTCTGGATCACCTCTCAGAACTCAGTCATCTTAATAAGTATTATCTGAGTCATGAATTTACAAAATATTATGGGATTTCTCCTATCAATTATCTGAACCGAAAACGCATCGAAGTGTGCAAGGAGCTTCTGGAAAATACTGATTACGGGATTTCAGATATTGCGCATCTCACAGGATTCTCCTCTCAGAGTTATCTCTCCCAGAGCTTTCGCAAATCCTGTGGCATGACTGCAGGAACTTACCGTAAACTTAAGAAAAAAAGAAAGGATCCTATTTAATATCATGCAATACACATTTCCAAACTACTATAAAGAATTTTCCTGCATTGCAGGAGCCTGTCCGGATACCTGCTGCGCAGGATGGCAGATCGTGATTGACGATCAGACACTGAAGAAGTACCAGCACTTTAAAGGTCCATTCCGCAATCGCCTGCACAATGATATTGACTGGAAAGAACATGTTTTCCGCCAGTATAACAGACGCTGTGCTTTTCTCAACGAAGAGAACCTGTGTGATATCTACACAGAAGCAGGACCGGAAATGTTCTGCAGAACCTGCAGAAATTATCCTAGACATATTGAAGAATTTGAAGGTCTGCGTGAGATTTCCCTGTCGCTCTCCTGTCCGGAGGCAGCAAGGATTTTACTTTCCCAAAAAGAAAAGGTACACTTTATCACAAAAGAAAAAAAGACAAAAGAAGAAGTCTATGATGACTTTGATTATTTCCTGTTCACTGCACTTATGGACACCCGTGATATGCTTATAGATATCATCCAGGACAGAGCTGTACCCATGCAGAAACGTCTGTGGAAACTTCTGGCTGCTGCACATGATTTCCAGTTATGTGTAAATAAAAATGAACTCTTTAAATGGGAAGAAATGCGAAAACGACATGAAGATTCCGGATACGGAGATAGATTTTGCAGCAAAATTTACTCTCGTATAAATACAGATAACATAGAAAACAGTTCTGTTGCATCTGCCTGCGCAAATACACCAGAACAATTATTTAAAAAAATGTGGAAAACTGTTGTCCCGGAAATGGAGGTTCTGCGCCCGGGATGGCAGGAATACTTAAAGAATTGTCTGACTCCACTGTATAATGGAAATACAGATTCGCAGTCTGACTCCGGAAATCTTTATTCCTGGCAGAAAAGTGAATTTGATTTCTCTTATCCGGACTGGCAGATTCAGGAGGAACAGCTTCTTGTTTACTGGATCTATACCTATTTCTGCGGTGCAGTTTATGATGATGAGATCTTCGCCAAGGTGAAAATGGCAGTTGTGTGCACCCTGTTCATCCATGAATTAAATGTGGGAACCTATCTGAAAAACAACCGGCAGTTTAAGCTAGATGACCAGATCCGTATCTGTTATCAGTTTTCAAGAGAACTGGAACACTCAGATCTTAACCTGAACAGATTTGAAGAATTAATGTCTGAAAAAGAGATTTTCTCCTTTGAAAATCTGCTGAAAATCTGCTGATGCAAATAAAAAATCCAGTTATTATGAGCACTAAATCAATCGGAAGGCCTCTGATGGTCTTCCGATTGATTTTAATAATTAATATTGTCCTCTCATTACTGTATTTTCAGCATATGCCAGAATTCTATCTGTTTTCATTTAGAGCATGTTTGAAAAATCATTTCAACAATCTGTACGCTCTAATCTACGGATCATAGATACCAGATGTCCGGCACAATTTCGGATTTCTTCTTCTGTAAGTTTACCTTCTTTATATGCCTGGCGAATATTCTTATCATCATCCGGATTTCCAGGCATGATAATGTCATTGCCTGCTGCCACACATTTCCATGGAACGCTTCCATCTTCCGGAACTGTTGTGTTCCAGTCTGACATAATTGCTCCGTCAAATCCCCATTCTTTTCTGGCAACTGTCATGCACAGATCTTTGCTGTTCGCCGCATGAATACCGTTGATAAGATTATAGGAAGTCATAATAGAAACAGGATTTCCTTCTTTTACTGCAATTTCAAATCCGCGGAGATAGATTTCTCTGAGCGCACGTTCGGATACGCAGGAGTCAACACCCATGCGGTTATCTTCCTGATTATTACATGCAAAATGCTTGATTGTTACGCCACATCCTGACTTGCTCTGAACACCCCGGATCACTGCTGCTGCCAGCATCCCTGACAGATATGGATCTTCTGAATAATATTCATAATTTCTTCCACATAATGGGTTTCTGTGAATATTCATACCCGGTGCAAGCCACAGATTTACATGAAATTCTTCCATTTCTTCTGCGATTGCTTTTCCAAACTCTGTCATGAGATCTGTATCCCAGGTCTGTGCCAGTGCTGTTCCTACCGGAAAAGCAGTACAGTACTGATAATAAGTGTCTGCATTCTCATGATGCACACCAGGTTCCAGAATTCCATTTTCCAGTGAACCAAGAACTCCCATTTCATAGATGCTGTCTGTCTCTTTATCTACCTCATACCACTGTCTGAGGCGGATACCTGCCGGACCGTCCGCCATAACAAGAGACGGGATTCCATCCTCTTCCAAAGTACCGCAGGTTTCACCTGCTGATCCCGGTACTCGAATCCCTGCTGCACCAAGAGTACTGATATTCTCTGAAATCTTTCCATAAAGCAGAGGAATCAGCTCTTCTGTAGTTCTGTCTTCCAGAACAGAAACAAATCTTTTTTCTTCCTCTGTCAGATTTTCCTGATTTTTTCCGGCATTTTCCGATTTTGCCGGTATCATCGCAGGTTTAAAATAATATTCCGGAACCTGCGCTGTTATCAGTTTTTCCTGTCTCTGCACAGATTTTTCTTTCAATTCTTTTGTCAGATAAATCTGTTCCAGTTCTTCCTGAAGCGGACAGATTTTATCCATCTGTTCCAGTACTGTATCATCTGAAACTACCAGAACTGCTTCCAGTTTCAGTTTGTCTGAACTGTTTCCGACCAGAATGCCATATTTGCCTTTTTCCACTATCCATGTATGTGTTTTCTCATTGAAAGAAGCCAGTTGTTTCTGTGGAATCTCAACAGTAAGTGTTTGTGTTTCTCCCGGCTTCAGAATTCTGGTTTTTGCAAAACCTGCCAGTCTCTTATACTCTTTTTCCAGTTCTGTCTGCGGAAGCGTAACATAAATCTGTACCACTTCTTTACCAGCATATTCATTTCCTGTATTTGTAACCTGAATCTCTGCTCTGATCTTACTTTCTTTCATATTTATGCTGCAACACATCATCCCAAACATAGTATAAGAAAGACCAAACCCAAACGGAAACATCACCTTTTTGTCAAAGCTGTCAAAATATCTGTAACCTACATAAATACCTTCTTTGTATTTTTCCTTTTCCAGATTGCCATTCAGATACCCATACTCTTCTGAAGCCGGATAATCCTCGTATCGCCTTGCCCAGGTTGTTGTCAGTTTACCGCCCGGCACTTCTTTTCCCAGAAGTACATCAGCCAGGGCATCTCCCCCTTCCTGACCAAGCTGAGAAATATTTAAGATTCCTTTTATATTGTCTGTCTGTTCCAGAATATCTGTCAGCTCCACAGGACCACCTGCATTAAGAATAAGGATCACAGGTTTGTTCATTTCTGCAAGATAACGTAAATCTTCCTCTTCTCTCTCGCTTAAATAGTAATCTCCCTTTACTTTGCGGCGGTCTTTTCCTTCTCCTGAAATACGACTGATCACATAAATCACCACATCTGCTTCACAGATATCTTCCTCTGCCACCTTACGTCCCAGCGGCATTGCAAAAGGATTCTCTGCATAGGCATCAAAAGGATTATCTACTTTCTTAGCTTCTTCCAGAACTTTTTCTTTCCACGCCTCTCTCGCCTGCTCATAGCGATTGTGATAATCGCTGATCCAGTCTTCGCTTACAATTTTTACTCCTGCTTCTTTCAGTCCCTGATAAATAGAAATATTCTTTCTGTTGTTAACATCTCCAGAACCAATTCCACCCTTTACGGTTTTCTCTGCTCCATACCCAAGAAGTGCAGCAGCTGTATCTTTCTTTAATGGAAGGATTCCTTCATTTTTCAGCAGAACAATGCCTTCTGACGCCGCTTTTCTGGCAAGCTTTCCATGCATCAGTTCTCTCTCTGACGGCTGTTCTTCTCTAGTTCCACTGTAAATCCATTTCTTCATATAATTATACTCCTGTTTTTAATATTATAATTCTCATGAAAAGAACCTCCATAGCATTCTCTCTATGGGGGTTCTTAATTCTCATTATTCTTTTACACCACCAAGTGTTACACCTGCAATAATGTATTTGGATAAAAGCAGATATACAATAATGATTGGCACGATCGCAACAGTGATCATCATGTAAATTTTACCCATATCAAAGTTCATATAATCAGCACCACGCAGAGTTGCAATCAGGATCGGCACTGTCATTTTGCTCTTTGACTGAATGATCAGGGCAGGAACGAAGTAATTGTTCCAGGATCCTACGAAAGTAAAGATTGCCTGTACTGCTACTGCCGGTTTCATGATCGGAAGTACAATACTGTTAAAGGTTCTGAATTCTCCGGAGCCATCAATTCTTGCCGCTTCCACAAGGGATAAAGGAAGGGAAGACTGAAGGTAACTGTACATAAAGTAAAAGACTGCCGGAGATGCAATGGATGGAATGATCAGCGGAAGTAAAGAGTCATACATTCCCATCTTTGTGATCAGTCGTAAAAATCCCATTGCTGTTACCTGTGTAGGCATAACAAGAATTGCCATAATAAAGGTAAAAGCTGCTTTCTTCATTTTAAAATCATAAGCATATAGACCATAAGCTGTCAAAGAAGAAAAATATGTACAAAGTGCAGCACTGCAGGAAGATACAACAACACTGTTAAGAATACCGCGGAACATCGGGAAACTTCCGTCATTTGCCACATTCTTCAGATTCTCAAGAAAATATTTTCCGGGAAGTGCTGAAAATCCTTTCTGCAGATCCGCATGGGAACGTGTTGCATTTACAATCAGAATGTAAAAGAAAAACAGACACAGGAAGGATAAAAAGATCAGCACAAGATGAACAAAAATACTGCGCACACGACCTGATGTATTTGATTTCATAGTTTATCTCCTCCTTCTTTCTTCTTTTGCTTTTTTCTTTGCAGCTTTCTTGGAACCATCCGGGTCTGTGTCATTTGTCATCTTATATACGATCATACATAAAATACCGCTGACAATAAACAGATATACGGACAGTGCACCTGCCATACCATAGTTCTTGCTCTTTAAGTGGCTGTTCAGGAACATGATCAGAGTCATAGATGTACGGTCTGGATTTCCCTGTCCATTTGTAAGAATCTGAGGAACATCGAACATCTGAAGACCACCGATGATAGATGTGATCAGTGTATAAGCAAGGATCGGACGGATCAGCGGCAGTGTGATATAGAAAAATCTCTTGATACTGTTACAGCCATCCAGTTCAGATGCTTCAAAAATATCCATACTGATACCCATAACAGCAGCCATCAGCATAATTGTTGTATTACCAAACCACATCAGGAAGTTCATAAATCCGACCAGAGATCTGGTTCCGATTACAGAACCCAGGAAATCTATCGGTTTTTTAACCCATCCCAGAGACATCAGAATAGAGTTAATCGGTCCGTTGGTAGAGAACATGGTAAAGAACAATAATGCAAACGCAGAAGCCATGATCAGGTTAGGAAGATAAATAACAACCTTGAAAAACTGCTGTCCATGGATCTTCAGACGCGCATCTGTAAACCAGCATGCCAGAACCAGTGCGATCACGATCTGCGGTACAAATCCGATTACCCACAGAATCAGCGTATTAGTACTGTATTTGAGCATATCTGACTTCAACAGACTCAGATAGTTTGCAATTCCAATAAAATTCGGTCCGATTTCTTTAATTCCTGAACGATAATATTCATAGAAACTATAACGTACAGTATCTACCAGCGGAATCAAAGAAAAGATTAAAAAAGTTATAAAAAATGGAAGGATAAAGATGTATCCCCATTTTGCATAGCTGATGCTTTTCTTTTTTTTCATAGTTCAGCATTCCTTCCTTTACATATTAGTGCCAGACACACATCTCTTTCATGCGTGTCTGGCAAATACAAATGCATCTGTACAGGTTATTTACACCTGAAACTTTTTAACTGTCAATTCAAAAGCGTTTATTATTCAGCCCAGTTAACTTCCTGGATTTCCGGATAACGTTCTTTGATTGCTGTTTCAAAGTTTGATTTTGCTTTGTCATAGTCTACCTGACCCTGGAAGTAATCGCTGAAAGCGTTCTGGATCAGTTCTACGCAGCCCTGGTCATAAGCAGAAAGTGGTGCGATCTTGATGTTCTCTGCAACCGGTGCGAAATATTCAAATGGATTCTGTCCGCCAAGGAAGTCAGATGCGAAAGTATCATCTTTTGCAACTTCCTGCATACCACTCTTTGTATTTGTAAAGTCAGAATAATCTTTGGAAATCTTTAATAAATTGTCCTTATTTCCTGTCAGTGCAAGAATGATATCTTTTGCATGTTCCGGATTATCTGTTCCTGTTGCTGCATGGATGTAAGAACCGCCCCAATTGTATTCCTGTGGTGGATTTGTAACAGCCCATTCTCCGTCTTCTCCATCCCAGTTTGGTTTCAATGTAAAGTCAATTCCCCATGCCGGGAAGAGGAATGCAAATACTTTGGATTCAGATCCCATAGCTTTGTTCCAGTCATCATTCCACTGACCTTTTACAGTTTTGTTCAGGTATCCTGCATCCAGCCATTCTTTGGAATCTTTGATCCAGTTCATTACCTGCTGGTCTACGTTAACAGTTGTTGCACCGTCTTCTACCCATGGCTGGGAAATGCTGTTTCCATACAGTCTGAATGTATCAGCATAAGAAGCAAATGTGTAATATCCTTTTGCTTTCAGTTCTTCAGCTGTAGCTTTTGCTGTATCCCAGTCTTTCATTTTCTTGCCTACTTCTTCAGGATCGTCGGTTCCGAACACATCTTTGGCAATATCACGACGATATACAAGAAGTCCAGGGCAGCACTGCCATGTAGATCCTCTCTGTACTCCATCTGCATCAGATGCAGTTGTTTTTGTAAAGTCATACTGATCTGCAAGATCTTTGTCAGGATCAATTCCAAGATCTGTCAGAGGCATTGCCACATCCGCTGCTGCATCTGTATATTTGTATACATAATCTGTTTCTGATAAGAAGATATCTACCTTATCATCTGCTGATGCATCAGCCTGATTCATAAGAGCTTCATCAAGTTTCTGCTGATAAACACCATCCTGATTTGGATTTATGATCCAGTGAATTTCTGTTCCATCCTTTAATGTTGTTACTGTTCCGTCTTTGGATGTTTCTTTTACTTCAGGATATACTGCTTCCAGACGCTGACGGAATTCATCATTCCAGGAATAAATATTGATTACTTTTCCTTCTTCATCTGCATGTACGATTGTAGCGGTTCCGCCCATTGTACCTGCAATTACGGATGCTGTAAGTAAAACAGCTAATGCTTTCTTTTTCATTAAAAAAGCCCTCCTTTTTCTTTTTTTCTCTTTGTGAGTTTCTTGCCTCACCTGATGTATCAGATTATAGCTTAAGCTGCTTTTCAGGTATATTATAATTTCCACCAAAATGTCAGATTCATGACCTCATTGTGTTCTTTTTATATACAGACAGATTTTGTCATTTAATAAGGAAATCTTTCCTAAAATCATAATCTTTCTGTTTTTTTATTAGTATTTTTGTATAAAAAGTACCATTTTTCTATAGATCAGCCAGATGAATATTCGCAATCTGATTCATTACCTGCTCATATATTTTTCTGAAATTGTGTTATTTTATGTCATGATTCTGATACTTACTTCATGTTTCTTATTTCCGAAAGATCTCATTTCCGATATAATTTCCATACAATATTTATGGAAGGAGAAAAATGTTGAAACATATTAAGTTTATTGATAATCATGGAAGCTTTTGTGTGAACAGACCGGAAAATACCAGTTATCTTTATTTTCCTCTTGCATCAGAAGCAGGTCTGAAAAGTTCCGTCACACCAGTGCTTGGAGGTGACAGCAAAATTGATCAGGATACCTTCCTGCTGGAACCGGTCAGTTCCGAAAATCTTCATAACAATCGTTCTTCCAGAAATTTCTGGATCGTAAAAGAAGGACACATTCCTTATTCAGTAACAGGTTCCTCTGCTCAGCAGGAAGCCGACCGTTTTACTGACAGGCAGGAAGACAGTGAACTAACCGCCGGATTCATGTGGCAGACTTTGAAAAGGACTTCCAGAGAACTTGGGCTCATCTCCACAGTTACTTCTTTTATCCCCAAAAGTGATAATGTGGAGATTATGTATGTGACGGTTGAAAACCAGACAGATACTGTACAGAAATTTACTGCATATGGTGCAATTCCTGTTTACGGAAGAAGTGCGGATAACATTCGTGATCATCGAAATGTCACTTCCATGCTCCATCGTATCGAGACAACAGAACATGGAATCAACGTCTGCCCCACCATGTCATTTGACGAGCGGGGACATCAGCCAAATCATAAAATCTATTATGTAAATGGCTGTTCCGGAAAGGGAGAAAATCCGATTTCCTATTATCCGACTGTAGAAGATTTTATCGGAGAAGGTGGTACCTATACACATCCACGCACAGTATATGAAGGATATAAAGGAGTTCCCGCACACAGTCTGGCAGCAGGAAAGGAAGCAATGGGTGCTTTCTGTTTCTCATCTTTCACACTGGCTCCCGGTGAAAAAACAGACTTTATTTTATTATCAGGTATTGCCGACAGTAAAGAAGAAATTGAAAATATTTTTGAAAAATACAATACTTCCGATAAAGTAAAAAATGCACTGGAAGAAACCAGAATTTACTGGAAAAAACAGGTAAACGTTGACTTCCACACACAGGATCCTGACTTTGACAGTTATATGAAATGGGTAAGTTTCCAGCCATTCCTGCGCCGTTTATTTGGCTGTTCTTTCCTTCCTCATCATGATTACGGACGTGGTGGACGCGGATGGCGTGATCTGTGGCAGGATTGTCTTTCTCTTCTGCTGATGAATCCTCAGAATGTAGGTGCCATGATTGAAAAGAATTATGGCGGCGTACGTATTGATGGTACAAATGCTACTATTATCGGAGACGGTGACGGCAATTTTATCGCTGACAGAAACGGAATCGCACGTGTATGGATGGATCATGCACTCTGGCCGCTAATCACGACCAGTCTTTATATTAATCAGACCGGAGATATAGAGATCCTTAAGAAACAGGTTCCTTATTTTAAAGATGCACAAACCATGCGCGGCACAGAAATTGATACTCTCTGGAATGACGCATATGGAAATAAACAGCGCACCGAAGACGGTCAGGTATATACCGGAAGTGTTCTGGAGCACATTCTGATCCAGCAGCTTGCCGCTTTTTATGATGTAGGTGTTCATAATATTTACCGTCTCCGCGGAGCTGACTGGAACGATGCCCTGGATATGGCAGCAGAAAATGGTGAAAGTGTTGCCTTTACCTGTGCTTATGCGGGCAATCTCCATACTCTTGCTTCCATATTACGCCTTATGGAATCTGCAGGCGAAACCAGTATCCCGCTGTCAGAGGAAATTGAAATCCTGCTGAACGACCAGACAGATATGTTTGACAGTGTATCTGAAAAGAAAAAGATTCTTACTGAATATGCCAAAAGTTGCAGGCATAACCTAAGCGGCAGAAAGAAAAACTTCTCTCTCTCCACACTTGCTGCCAACCTGATCCAGAAATCCAACTGGCTGACAGATCATATCCGTTCACAGGAATGGATTGATGGCAAAGACAGCGAAGAAGGATGGTATAACAGCTATTACGATAATCATGGAGAGGCAGTGGAAGGTTTCCACCATGAACAGGTGCGTATGATGCTCACAGGCCAGGTTTTCTCTATTATGGGAAATGTTGCCACTGATGCGCAGATCAGGAAAATCGTAAAAAGCGCAGATCATTATCTTTACAGAAAAGAAATTGGCGGTTACCGCCTGAACACAGATTTTCAGGAACTGAAGTTTGATATGGGACGTATGTTCGGTTTCGCTTATGGCGAAAAAGAAAACGGTGCTGTTTTCTCTCATATGGCAGTTATGTATGCAAATGCCTTATATCAGAGAGGCTTTGCAAAAGAAGGCTGGAAAGCATTGCGTTCTCTGTCTGATACAGCTCTCGACTTTGATACCAGCCATATTTACCCGGGAATTCCTGAATATTTCCGTTCAGACGGACGTGGCATGTATCATTATCTGACAGGTGCTGCAAGCTGGTATCTTTTTACCATGATCACAGAGGTCTTTGGTGTCCGTGGAGTTTTCGGAAACCTTCTGGTTCATCCAAAACTTCTGGCAGAACAGTTCGATGAAGCAGGAACTGCTTCTGTCTCTGTTACTTTTGCAGGAAAACAGTTCCATGTTACCTACCGAAACACAGACAGAAAAGATTATGGTTCTTATCATATCGCCGCTGCGGACTGCGACAAAACAGCAATAGAAATCGTAGAAGATTCCCATATTATGATCTCCAGAGAATTTATTAACAACCTCTCTTCTGATCTTCATGAAATTACAGTGACACTTGCCTGAAAACAATAGCTGCTCAGCCTCCATAAAAGCAGTCGACAGGCGCAGTTATAAATATTGTTCTAACAGAAAGGATTTACTATATGAAATACGGATATTTTGACAATGAAAACCGAGAATACGTGATTACTAATCCGGCAACACCTGCACCATGGGTAAACTATCTGGGTTCCCCGGAGTACGGTGCAATCATTTCCAATAATGCAGGGGGCTACAGTTTTGCAAAATCCGGTGCAAACGGACGTATCCTGCGCTATGTTTTTAATAACTTTGACCAGCCGGGACGTTACATTTACATTCGCGATGACAGATCATCAGACTTCTGGTCTGCATCCTGGCAGCCTGCAGGCAAAGATCTGGCTCAGTATAAGAGCGAATGCCGTCACGGAATCGGTTATACAAAAATTTCTGCCGACTACAGCGATATTCACTCAGAAGCCCTTTACTATGTTCCTCTTGGAAAAAGTTATGAAGTATGGGCATTATCTGTGACCAATCATTCTGATCACGAAAGGAACCTGACTCTCAGCGGATATGCAGAGTTTACCAACCACAGCAATTACGAACAGGATCAGGTTAATTTACAGTACTCTCTTTTTATTTCTCGTACACTGTTCGAAGGAAACAGAATTACTCAGCAGATTCATGGAAATCTTGATGCAATTCCTGAAAATGAGAATGTAGATGAGAAAAATGTGACAGAACGTTTCTTTGGACTTGCAGGTGCTGAGGTTTCTTCTTACTGTGGGGACAAAAATGAATTTCTCGGAAGTTACCATGGATATGGAAACCCTGAAGGTATTGTCTGTGGTGATCTTGGTGATAAGACAAGCTATAATGAAAACTCCTGTGGTGCTCTCTCCTGCAAAATAACTCTTAAAGCAGGTGAAACCAGAACAATTGCTTTTCTTCTTGGAATGAAACCGTCATCTGAAGCTGCTGAAGTAATCAGATGTTACGAAAATCCGGCTCCAACTGTAGCAGAAGAACTGGAAGCATTAAAAGCTGACTGGAACAGTAAGCTTGATAATCTTAAAGTCAGCACTCCAAGTCCGGAATTTGATACTATGATTAATACCTGGAACGCATACAACTGTTTTATGACTTTCATCTGGTCCCGTGCAGCTTCCTTCATTTACTGTGGACTCAGAAATGGATACGGATACAGAGATACTGTACAGGATATTCAGGGAATCATCCATCTGGCACCGGAAATGGCACTGGAAAAGATTCGTTTCATGCTGTCTGCGCAGGTAAATAACGGTGGCGGACTCCCTCTTGTCAAGTTTACTCACACACCTGGAAAAGAAGATACTCCGGATGATGCTTCTTATGTACAGGAAACCGGCCATCCGGCTTACCGTGCAGATGATGCATTATGGCTTTTCCCAACTGTATATAAATATATTTCAGAAACCGGAAACACTGCTTTTCTTGATGAAGTGATTCCTTTTGCCAACAAAGAAGAAGCTACTGTATACGAGCATCTGAAACGTGCAGTTGCCTTCTCCCTTGATCACCTTGGACCTCACGGAATGCCCGCCGGACTTTATGCAGACTGGAATGACTGTCTCCGTCTGGGTGCAAACGGAGAATCTTCTTTTGTTGCTTTACAGTTCTATTATGCAATGACAATCCTGAAAATCTTTGCCGAATATAAAAAAGATACAGAATATGTACAGTATCTTGAAGAAACTCAGAAAGCATTTGGCGAAAAAGTTCAGGAACTGTGCTGGGATAACGACCGCTTCGTACGTGGTTATACAGAATCAGGAGAAAGAATCGGTGAAGCTGCTGCTCCTGAAGCAAATATGTGGCTGAATCCTCAGAGCTGGGCAGTTATCAGTGGTCTTGCTACCCCGGAACAGGGAGACGCAGCACTAAATAATGTATATGAACGTCTGAATACGGAATATGGCGCAATCCTTATGGATCCTCCTTACCATGCACATGCTTTCGATGGTGCACTGGCAGTTATCTATAATCAGGGTACCAAAGAAAACTCCGGTATTTTCTCCCAATCCCAGGGCTGGCTGATTCTTGCTGAAGCACTCCGCGGTCATGGAGAACGTGCTTTTACCTATTTTATGGAAAATTCTCCTGCTGCGCAGAATGACTGTGCCGAAATCCGTCGTCTTGAGCCATACTGCTATGGTCAGTTCACAGAGGGAAAAGCAAGCAAACACTTTGGACGCTCTCATGTTCACTGGCTGACAGGAACTGCTTCTACTGTAATGGTAGGATGTGTGGAAGGTATCCTCGGGCTTCGCCCTGATCTTGAAGGACTTCGACTGTCTCCTTCTGTGCCAAAAAGCTGGAAACACTTTGAGATTGAGAAAGTTTTCCGTGGAAAACAGCTTCATATCTCTGTAGAAAATCCAAACGAAAAAGAATCTGGCTGCTGCAGTCTGGTTCTTAACGGACAGAAATTAGCAGATAATTATATTCCTGAAAAACTTCTTCAGGATAAGAACGAAGTCATATTAACTCTTTAATCTCCCGATATTACCAGATGAAAATAAGCGGCCGGCTTACAGAAAATTTATATTCCCTGTAAGCTAGCCGCCTGTTTTACTTATCTTAATATTTTGATTAATCCTGTTCTTTTTTCAGTTCCGACTCTGATGCGACACAAAGTTCTTTTTCTATATCCCAGTGTATCATATAATGTTCATCCCTGTATTTGCCCGGTGTCATTCCCGTAACTTCCCTAAACTGCTGGATGAAATGGCTCTGGGAAGAAAAGGAAAGACGGTTTGCAATCTCAATGATCGGATAATCACTGTACTGCAAAAGATTTTTCGCCATTTCTATCTTCTGTCTGCGGATATAGGCACTGACCGATATTCCTGTTTCTTTTTTAAATAATCTGGAGAGATAGCTCGCAGATACTCCAAGTGAATCTGCAAGATCTTCTATTGTAATTCGTTCTTTGATATGAGAATAAATGTATTCTTTACTTGCGTTGATATGTTTAGAATAAGTGTTGTCTCTGAAATATCTGCGCATTTTTTCAGTATAATCCATCACCATCTCATCATGAAGGCTCTGAACCTCTTCTACTGTATGAATGCCATCCAGCTTTTGAATATAAAAATCACTCAAGCGAAATGCCTGTTCCATCTCCATTCCATTTTGTTTACAGAGTCTGGTTATCATTGCGGTAGTGATAACAAAATGATATTTCATATTTGTGACCGCATTCTTTGACAGTACTCCCACACCATCACACTCTGTAAATCTCTGCCGTTCACAATTCTTCTTAACAGTTTTTATATCTCCACTTGCAACTGCACGATAGAACAATAATTCCTCTGTCGGTTCTCTGTGCTTAATTTCATCAAACTCATCTTCTGCCTCAAAAAGAAGCCATTCGTTCTGATAACTCATATGTCTCTCCTACGCCAATGCCAGCAATTCTTTTCCTTCTTTCAGTCTCTCATAAAACTGTATGTAGAAATCCTGATTTTGATCATATGGTTTGAGATAGAATCTGTTCACCACAAAGAGGTTCAGATTTCTGATCAGATCTGGATCCTCAGCATTGTACAGTACTTCCTGCACATCCAGCAGAAAATAATGCCAGTCATTTACAAATTTCTCATATTTTTTCAGATCCGGTGTGTCCACCCACTTCTTTACCTTGATCTTACTGCGGTTTGTTTTAGGACATTCGTGAATCTGAAGAATATATTTAAAACTGCCATTCTCGTAGAATCTTCCCAGCGGGAATAATCTGCAGAATCCCGGCCGAATAGAGTGGATGTGACAGCGTCCTTCACTGTTAAGGAATATACACTGTTCCTTCACTCCTGTCATCCGAAGATGCGGAAGGATATTTCCATCTGTCACTCCCAGTTCCAGATATTCCTGTAAAAGCTGCTCTGCTGATTTCTGTAATCCTGCCGACAATCTGTATACATCATATGGATCCAGGAGCACAGAATCTCCCATTCCCTGACAACAGTCACAGCAGCCTTCACAGTCATGGCAGTCTGCCTTTACCATATCATTAGAATCATATAATTTACCATCCGAAATCTCTTCCAGTGTCTGTTCTCTGCGCATATGCTATGCTTTTTCCTTTCTCTCAAAAAGCCTCTAATCCTGTAACACCCCAGTCTGAAGCAAGATCTTTCATACCTTCCAAAACTTCCTCCCTTGAATATCCGTTATCATCCAGGAAATCTCCATCCATATCATTCAGATACAGATAAAAGGTCAGTGCCAGTTCCAGATAGTCTACATCATCTTCTACCATACCCATATATAATTCGTTTTCTGCTTCATTGATCTTGCCTTCTTCTGCCAGTTTCATAATTGTAGCAAAAAGCCGGTCTGCCTCTGTGTAATCTGCTTCCTTCTCCGGAAGTTTGTAATTGGGCTGCTGCTCATGAAGCAGAAGCTTCGCGATCAGTCTTCCTACGTCCTGAATATTTCTTATCATATGATCATCCTGTACTGCCATAATATTATCTTCCCTTCTTTTTTATTTTACCTGGTACATCGTTTCGTAAATAACTATACCCATCGCATAGAATGCGGATTCGCAGACAAGAGAGTGATATAGTTATTCCAGTTTTAATCCTGCCAGTGCCTGTGCAAATGCATTATTCACCGGCTCCTTGGCTTCTTTCTGCTGCTGTCTCATATATTTTTGAACCTCACGCTTATTGACTCCTGCTCCCTCTTTGGCTCTTCTCGCCTGAAAAGCAGAGAGCTTTTCTTTATAGCCGCAGGCACAGATAAATGTCTCTTCCTTACCTTTCACATACATTTCCATACGTTTATGACACTTGGGACAACGGGCATTGGTAGTTCTGGACAGGGTTTCTTTATAACCGCACTCTCTGTCCTGACATACAAGCATTTTTGCATTCTTTCCATTCACTGCCAGAAGCTTCTTTCCGCAGTTCGGGCAGATTTTGTTTGTAAGATTATCATGCCTGAAGGTTCCCTGTCCGGTTTTGATCTCATCTACAATGTCACAGGTATAGTTTCTGATTTCTTTCAGGAAGGTTTCCTGTTTCATTTTACCTTTTGCAATATTTCCAAGCTTCATCTCCCAGTCTGCGGTCAGTTCCGGCTTGCGCAGTTCCTCGGGTACCAGTTCCAGAAGCTGCTTTGCCTTGGAGGTCAGATGGATTTCATTGCCTTTTTTCTCCATCAGAAAGCTGTTAAACAATTTCTCAATAATATCGGCCCTTGTGGCAACAGTCCCCAGACCACCTGTCTCACCGAGAGTTTTCGCTGCCTTTGTATCATGACTCTCCATATAGCGCACCGGATTCTCCATTGCTGCAAGAAGCGTTGCTTCTGTGAATCTTGCAGGTGGCTTTGTCCTGCCTGTATTCATGGATACATTCTCTATATGCAGTCTCTCACCTTTCTTCATCTGTGGAAGCTTCTGATCTTTCAATTTCTGTGCATCGTCAGCAGTATCCTCATCCTCTTCAGTGTCGTCCGTATTTTCATACACATCTTTCCATCCGGCACTTTTTACAACTTTCCCGCTGGCAGCAAAAAGTTCTCCAGCAACAATTCCCTCCATGCTCACCTGTTCATAAACAAAAGGCGGATACAGCACACTGAGGAATCTGCGAACTACCATATCGTAAATCTTACGTTCTTCATTTGTCATATGGTCAAGCTGCACAAACTGCTCCGTAGGGATAATTGCATGATGGTCGCTGACCTTTTTATCATCCACAAAACTTCCATTTGCACGAACAGGCTGATTCATCAGTGCGCCTGCCGGTTTTCTGTACGGTCCTGTTGCGCAGGCTCTCAGTCGTTCTTTAATTGTAGGAACAATATCCTTTCCAATATATCTGGAATCTGTCCTCGGATAAGTGAGTACTTTGTGATTCTCATACAGACGCTGCATGATATTCAGAGTCTGCTTTGCAGAATATCCATATTTCCGATTTGCCTCTCTCTGCAGTGTGGTCAGGTCATACAAACCCGGTGCAAAGGATTTTTTCTCTTTGCTGGTTACGGAAGTTACTTCCAAAGACTGATTTCTGAGAACATCGGAAATCTCCTCTGCCCGTTCTTTATTAAAAGTTCTGAAGCTCTTACTCTTTGGTTCCTTCCATGTCCAGGTGATATCACCTGCTTTCAGGGTGATTCCGTAATATTCCTTCGGCTTAAATGCCCGTATCTCTTCTTCCCGTTTCGCAATCATCGCCAGTGTAGGAGTCTGTACACGCCCGCAGGAAAGCTGGGCATTATATTTACAGGTAAGTGCCCTTGTACCGTTCATTCCCACCAGCCAGTCAGCTTCCGCTCTTGCCACAGCTGCTCTGTACAGATTATCATACTCATGTCCGTTTTTCAGATTTCCGAATCCTTCTTTGATAGCTTTGTCTGTAACTGAAGAAATCCACAGTCTGCGGATTGGTTTATGACAGTCCGCTTTGTCAAGAATCCAGCGGGCTACCAGTTCACCTTCTCTTCCGGCATCTGTGGCTATTATAATATCGTTTATGTCTTTTCTGTACAGCTGCGTTTTTACTGCATTGTACTGTTTACCGGTCTGTCGAATAACTACCAGCTTCATTCGATCCGGCATCATGGGAAGTGTGGATATTTCCCATTTCATATACTTCTTATCGTATTCCTCAGGATCTGCCAGCGTAACAAGGTGCCCAGGTGACTACGTAATCTTTTCCCTCAAGAGTACCATTTCCTTTCTGTGTACAGTGAAGTACTCTGGCAATATCTCTGGCAACAGAAGGTTTCTCTGCTATTACTAATGATTTCATAAAATAAATAACTCCTTATAAAAATCTACAGTCAGGGTTTCTGATATCCCTGACCGTTGATTTCGGGCAGCTGTCCATTTATTTTTGGCATCTGCTTATATTTA
>ERZ772816.1486-NODE-1486-length-19563-cov-3.525631_pt1 | contig 19563 bp, 9 predicted proteins | sample MGYA00511359_ERZ772816 | MGnify/ENA primary metagenome ERZ772816 (study PRJEB29015, sample SAMEA2737710) | human gut metagenome | biome: human gut; feature: human-associated habitat; material: faeces | place: China | collected 2012 ...
TACCGGCTCGAAGAGTGCGCTTACGAGATTTCGAAGGCCGCAGCCGGAATCGCACGCAGCGCGGCCGACGAGTTCACGGCCCGCAACCCGCAGAAGCCGCGTTTCGTGGCGGGATCGGTGGGTCCCACGAACCGCACGGCCTCGATGTCGGCCGACGTCGGAAACCCCGCAGCCCGCGAGGTGACCTTCACGCAGCTGGCCGAAGCCTACACCGAACAGGCGCGCGGCCTCGTGGACGGCGGCGCGGATGTCCTGTTGGTCGAAACCGTTTTCGACACGCTCAACGCCAAGGCCGCCCTCTACGCCATCGACACGCTGGCCGCCCAGCTCGGACGCGCAATCCCCGTCATGATCTCGGGCACGCTGGCCGACGCCAGCGGCCGCACCCTCTCGGGACAGACCGTCGAGGCTTTCTACGCCTCGGTATCGCATGCGCGGCTCCTCTCCGTCGGCTTCAACTGCGCCTATGGCGCCCGACAACTGATGCCCTACCTCGAACGGCTGGCCGCGGTGGCCGAATTCCGCATCTCGGCACACCCCAACGCCGGGCTCCCCAATGTCATGGGCGGCTACGACGAAACACCCGAGATGTTCGCCCGCGACGTCAGCGAATACATGCGCCGCGGGCTGGTAAACATCGTCGGCGGATGCTGCGGCACCACGCCGGCACATATCTTCGAGCTGGCGAAGATCGCAGGGAACTACGCCCCGCGCCCCGTGCCGGCACCCAAACATGTCACGACGCTGAGCGGCCTCGAACCGCTGCGCATCGTCCCCGAAGCCAATTTCGTGAACGTCGGCGAACGCACCAACGTCGCAGGCTCGGCCAAATTCGCGCGGCTGATCCGCGAAGGCAACTACGAGGAGGCGCTCTCCGTCGCCCGCGCCCAGGTCGACGCCGGGGCACAGATCGTCGACGTCTGCATGGACGACGGGCTGATCGACGGTGCGGAGGCCATGCGCACGTTCCTCAACCTGATGGCGTCGGAACCCGAGATAGCCCGCGTGCCGGCGATGATCGACTCGTCGAAATGGGAGGTGCTCGTGGCCGGGTTGCAGGTCACACAGGGCAAGGCCGTCGTGAACTCCATATCGCTCAAGGAGGGCGAAGCCGAATTCCTGCGCCGCGCGCAGGAGATACACCGCTACGGTGCGGCCGCCGTGGTGATGCTCTTCGACGAGCGGGGACAGGCCGACACCTACGAACGTAAGACGGAGGTGGCCTCACGCGCCTACAAACTGCTCACCGATGCGGGATTCCCTGCCGAGGACATCATCTTCGACCCCAACGTGCTGGCCGTGGCGACGGGAATCCCCGAGCACGACAGCTATGCCAAAGCCTTTATCGACGCCACGCGCTGGATCAAGCACAACCTGCCCCATGCCAAGGTCTCGGGCGGCGTGTCGAACCTCTCGTTCGCCTTCCGCGGCAACAACGCCGTGCGCGAGGCGATGCACTCGGCGTTCCTCTACCACGCCATCCGTGCCGGGATGGACATGGGCATCGTCAACCCGCAGATGGTGCGGGTTTACAGCGAGATAGAGCCCGAACTGCTCGAACGGGTCGAGGACGTGATCCTCTGCCGGCGTCCGGACGCTGCCGAACGGCTCACCGAATATGCCCAGCAAGTGCGCACGGTTGCCCAGACGCAGCCCCAGGCTCCCGACGCATGGCGCGCGGGGACGCTCGGCGAGCGCATCGGCCACGCAATGCTCAAAGGCGTGGCGGATTTCATCGAGCAGGATGCGCTGGAGGGTTACGAAACCCTGGGCAGCCCGATGGCCGTGATCGACACGCTGCTGATGCCCGCCATGGAGCATGTCGGCACGCTCTTCGGCGAAGGCAAGATGTTCCTGCCGCAGGTCGTGAAAACCGCCCGCGTGATGAAGCGCGCCGTGGCGGCGCTTACGCCCTACATTGAGCAGGGGGCGGCCGGGGTGTCGAACCGCGCGGGCAAGGTGCTGATCGCCACCGTGAAAGGCGACGTGCACGACATCGGAAAGAATATCGTGGCGGTCGTGATGGCCTGCAACGGATACGAAATAAAGGATCTGGGGGTGATGGTCGAGTCGCAGCGCATCGTCGACGAGGCGGTGGCGTGGGGCGCCGACTGCATCTGTCTGAGCGGGCTGATCACCCCGTCGCTCGACGAGATGGCGCATGTCTGCGAGGAGCTGGAACGCCGCGCCCTGCGCATCCCGGTCATTATCGGCGGGGCGACGACCTCCGACCTGCACACGGCGGTGAAGATCGCCCCGGTCTACGCGGGCGTGGTTGTCCATTCGCCCAACGCCAGCCGCAACAGCCAGATACTGGCACAACTGCTGGGCTCCGACGGGGCGCTTTACGCCGACAAAGTCCGCACCGGACAGCAGGCTATGCGGAGCGAATACGAGCACGCCGAGCGCACGCGCAACCTGATCCCGATCGCCGAGGCGCGCAAAGCCCGCAAGGGCGCCACACCGCACCGTCCCGTCGTACCGGCGCACCCCGGACGGATGGTCTTCCCCGATTTCGACGTGGCCGATGCCGAGCCCTACATCGACTGGAACTTCTTTTTCCCGGCATGGGGGCTGAAAGGGCGTTACCCCGAGATCCTCGACCACCCCGAAAAGGGGGAGGAGGCCCGCAAGGTATTCGCCGACGCGCAGGCGCTGCTGGCACGTATCCGCGACGAGCGACTGCTCACGCTGCAGGCCGCCGTAGGCATCTTCCCGGCGCGTTCCGAGGGCGACGACATCTGGATCACAGACCCCAAGGGCCGCGAACACCGCTTGGCGATGCTCCGCAACCAGACCCGCGGGCAGGAAAACCTCTCGCTGGCGGACTTCATCGCCCCCAAAGGCGATTGGATCGGCTGCTTCGCCGTGACGGCGGGCATCGGGCTGAAGGAGCTGTGCGAAAAATTCCGCGCTGCGGGCGACGACTACAACGCCATCATGGCCAAGCTGCTGGCTGACCGCCTGACCGAGGCGTTCGCCGAAGCCGTGCACTCGTTCGTGCGGCGGCAGATGTGGGGCTACGAAACCGGCGAAGCGCCCACTCCCCGGCAGGTCATCCGCGGCGAATACCGCGGCCGCAGGATGGCGTTCGGCTACCCGGCGTCACCCGACCACTCGCTCAAGCGCGAGGTCTTCGACCTGCTGGCGGCTGAGCTGACCACGGGCATGAAACTCACGGAAAATTACATGGTCGATCCCGGGGAGGCACTCTGCGGACTGCTGCTGGCCGACGCGGACTACTTCTCGGTCGGCACGGTCGACACCGAACAACTGCTCGACTATGCCCGGCGCCTCGGGCTTGATGTCGAACTGGTCAAAAAACTCATACCGCATAATATCTAAAACCCCATGAATGTCGTAGACATCATCAATAAAGCCATTTCGGAACGCCGTACGCGCTTTGCCTTCGAACTGCTGCCGCCGCTCAAAGGAGACGGCTGCTGCGGCGTCTTCGGAAGCATCGACCGGCTGATCGGCTTCGACCCGGCCTACATCAACGTGACGTTCCACCGCGAAGGCATCAAGCAGGCGGTGCGCCCCGACGGCAGCGTCGAATGGCACGTCGTGCGCCGCCGCCCCGGCACGGTAGGCATCTCGGCCGCCATCCAGAAGAAATACGACGTGGAAGTCGTGCCGCACCTGATCTGCGGCGGGCAGTCGAAATACGACATCGAGGATGCGCTGATCGACCTCGATTTCCTCGGCCTGCACAACGTACTGGCGCTGCGCGGCGACAAGTCGCAGAACGAAAAGTTCTTCATGCCCCACCCGCAGGGACATACGCATGCCGTCGACCTCGTGCGGCAGATCGCGGCCATGAACCGCGGCCAGTTCGTCGACGGCGAGGTCGAGGAGTGCCACCACTCGAAATTCTCGATCGGCGTGGCGGGTTACCCGGAGATGCACGAGGAAGCCGCCTCGCCCGAGGCCGACATCGCCTGCCTCAAGGCGAAGGTCGACGCCGGGGCGGAATACGTCGTCACGCAGCTCTTCTACGACAACGCGCGGTTCTTCGACTACGTGCGCCGGTGCCGTGAGGCCGGCATCACCGTCCCGATCATCCCGGGCATCAAGCCGTTATCGACGGTGCGCCACCTGACACTACTGCCCCAGACCTTCGGCTGCCATATCCCCGAGGAACTCGGGCGCGAGGTGCTGCGCCACAAGGACGACCCGAAGGCCGTCCGCGAAATCGGAACCGAGTGGGCCGTCGCCCAGAGCCGGGAGCTGGTCGAAGCGGGCGTCCCCGTCCTGCACTACTACCCGATGGGCAAGGCCGACAACATCATCAAGATTGCAAAAGCGATATTTTAAACGACACGAATGAATCCCACTGAATTCCGCCGCCACCTGCATGCACACCCCGAACTGTCGTTCAAGGAACACGACACGGCAGCCTTCATCGCTGACCGGCTCACGGAGCTGGGCATCGAGCACCGTCCTATCGCCCGAACGGGCGTGCTGGCCTGGATCGAAGGACGCGGGAAAGCCGATCCCAAACGCCGCGCCGTAGTACTGCGCGCCGACATCGACGCCCTGCCGATCACCGAACAGAACGACATCGGCTGGCGGTCATGCACCCCCGGCGTCATGCACGCCTGCGGCCACGACATGCACGCGGCGGTACTCTTCGGGGTATTGCAGCAGCTCGCCGCCGAACCCGACTTCCGCGGCACGCTCTTCGGGCTGTTCCAGCCGGGCGAGGAGTGCAACCCGGGCGGTGCGTCGCTGGTGCTGGCCGAAAACCCGTTCGACGGGTACGAGGTGCGTGCCGTGGTGGGCGAGCACGTCGAGCCGCAACTGGAGGTCGGGACGCTGGGATTCCGCGCCGGGAAATACATGGCCTCCAGCGACGAACTGCGCTTCTCGGTGCACGGTACGGGCGGGCACGGCGCCATGCGCCCGCAGTTGAAAGACCCCGTAGCGGCCGCCGCGGAGTTCGTGACGCGGCTCATCGCGCTCAACCACGAGGAGTGCGTGCTCTCGATCGGACGCATAGAGGCCGGAGGTGCCACGAACATCGTCCCCGACGAGGTCTACCTGGAGGGGACGCTGCGCACGTTCGACGAGCGTGAACGCGAAATCATCCACCAGCGCATTCGCAACATCGCCGCCGAGATCGACAAGCGCCTGGGGGTGCGGATCGCCGTCGACATCAGCCACGGTTACCCCTGCGTGGTCAACGACGAACACCTCGTGAAACAGGCCGCGGCACTGGCCCGCGAGGAGAAACTGCAGGTCGAGATGCTCCCGCTGCGCACCACGGCCGAAGATTTCGGCTTTTACTGTACCAAATACCCGTCGCTGTTCTACCGGCTGGGCGTAGGCGCCGCGGCAGGACGCCCCCACACGGCGACATTCAACCCCGACGAAGGGGCTATCAACGTGGGCATCGGCTTCATGAAGCGCCTTGCCCTGCAAATTCTGAAGAAATGAAAAAGCAAACACAAAAAAAGCGCCCGGCAAAGGGTGCGAAGAACACCGACAGGGCGGCAGTCATCCTGAGCCTTTTCCGGGAGTTCCCCAACAATAAATTCTCGCTCAAGCACCTGGCTTCGGCCTCGGGAGGCGCCGCGAAACATTCGAAATTCTGGGACGGCTGCACGACGAAGGCATCGTCGAGGAGTGCGCACGCGAGAAATACCGCCTCACGCACAAGCACCTGCCCCACTTCGAAGGCGTGGCGGACATGACGGCCACGGGGTCGATCTACGTGCGCGTCGAAGGTGAGGAGAAAGATATCTTCGTCAACCAGCGCAACACGGCCAACGCCCTGAACGGCGACCGCGTGGAGGTGGTCGTCATGCACCGCGGCCGCGACGGGAAGATGGAGGGCGAGATCACACGCATCGTCGAACGCAGCCGCAAACCCTATGTCGGCATCGCCGAAGTAGGGGCACACCAGATATTCGTACGGGCGGATTCGCGCCGTATGCCGATGGACATCTACCTCTCCAAACGGCTGTACCCCGACGTGAAGGACGGCGAAAAGGTCGTCGTGCGCATCGCCGACTGGGCCGAAGGGAGCAAGAGCCCCGTGGGCGAGCTGATCGAGCGGCTGGGCATGGCGGGCAACAACGACACCGAGATGCACGCCATCCTGGCCGAATACGAGCTGCCCTACCGCTTCGAGCCCGAAGTCGAGCAGGCGGCGGAGGATATCGACGGCCGGATTACGGCCAAGGAGATCGCCCAGCGCCGCGATTTCCGCAATGTGACGACCTTCACGGTCGACCCGGCCGACGCCAAGGACTTCGACGACGCGCTTTCGGTACGCAAGGTCGGGGAAGGCATATGGGAGATCGGTGTACATATCGCCGATGTGACGCACTACGTGCGCCCGCACTCGGTGATCGACGACGAGGCCGTAGAACGCGGCACGTCGGTCTACCTGGTAGACCGCACCGTCCCGATGCTGCCCGAGCGGTTGTCGAACGAGCTCTGCTCGCTACGCCCGCACGAGGCGAGCCTCTGTTTCTCGGCGGTATTCACGATCAACGAAGGGCTGGAACTGCTCGACGAATGGTTCGGCCGCACGGTCATCCACTCTGACCGCCGGTTCACCTATGCCGAGGCGCAGGAGATCATCGAGACGGGACGGGGCGATTTCGCCGAAGAGGTGCTGACCCTCAACCGGCTGGCCCAGGCGCTGCGCAAGGCACGTTTTAAAAACGGGGCCATCAGCTTCGACCGCGAGGAGGTGAAATTCCAACTCGACGAGGCTGGGAAGCCCATCGGCGTCTATTTCAAGGAGCAGAAAGAATCGAACCAGATGATCGAGGAATTCATGCTGCTGGCAAACCGCCGCGTCGCCGAGTTCTGCGGCAAGCGCAAGACCGACAAGGGGCGCACCGTGGAACGCACGATGGTCTACCGCGTGCATGACAAGCCGAGCGAAGAGAAGCTCGACCGTTTCCGGCAGTTCATCCTGCGCTTCGGACACATCTTCAAGGCCACGGGCGGGCGTGCCGTGGCCAAGGAGCTGAACAAGCTCTTCGCCCAGATCAAAGGTTCGACCGAGGAGAACGCCGTCTCGACGATGGCCGTGCGTTCGATGGCCAAAGCTTTTTACACGACCGACAACATCGGCCACTACGGCCTCGCATTCCCCTACTATACGCATTTCACGTCGCCCATCCGCCGCTATCCTGACATGATGGTGCACCGCCTGCTGGCGCGTTACCTCGCAGGCGAGAAGGCGGCAGACAAGACGACGCTCGAAGATCTGTGCGCCCGCGCTTCGGAACGCGAGGTGATCGCCTCCGAGGCCGAACGCGCCTCGATCAAGTACAAGATGGTCGAATTCATGAAGGAGCGCATCGGCGAGGAGTTCGACGGGCACATTTCGGGGCTCACCGAATGGAGCATCTATGTCGAGCTGGACGAAACCCACATCGAGGGCATGTCGTTCCTGCGCGACATCGAAGGTGATTTCTTCCAGTTCGACGAAGCCAACTACGAGATCGTCGGCCGCTCGACAGGCCGCCGCATGACGCTGGGCGACGCCGTACGCATCCGCGTGAAACGTGCCGACCTGCAGAAGCGCCAGCTCGATTTCGAGCTGCTGATAGACAACGGCCGCCCCATGGCCCCCGCGTCACGCGAGGACGGCCCCAAGGTACGCCGCAGCACCCGCCGCAAAAACCGATAGCCGTGCAACGCATCTACGACAAATGCCGGCGAAGGGAGCCGCTCTCACGCGAGGAGGCCTACCGGCTCTACGACCAGGCCCCGTTGCAGGAGCTGGCGCTCGTGGCCGACGAGGTACGCCGCGCCATGGTTCCCGACCCGGAGGTGGTGACCTGGCAGATCGACCGCAATGTCAACATCACCAACGTCTGCATCTCGGGTTGCCGGTTCTGCAATTTCCACTGCAAGCCCCACCAGACAGACCGGGCATTCGTCACCACGCTGGCCGAATACCGCGAGAAGATCGACCGTACGCTGGAGCTGGGCGGCGACCAGCTGCTGTTGCAGGGCGGCCTGCATCCGCAACTGCGCATTGACTTCTACGAGCGGCTTTTCTCCGACCTGAAAGCGCTCTACCCCACGCTGCGGCTGCATGCGCTGGGTGCACCCGAGGTGGCGCACATCGCCCGCATCAGCGGCCTGACGACCCTGGAGACCCTGCGCCGCCTGATGGCAGCCGGGCTCGACTCGCTTCCGGGCGCCGGCGCCGAGATCCTCGACCCCGTCGTACGCAGGGCCATATCGCCCGCCAAGCCGTCGGTCGAAAAGTGGCTCGACGTGATGCACGAGGCGCACTGCCTCGGCCTTCCGACCTCGGCAACGATGATGTACGGCCATGTCGAGACCCCGCACCAGCGTGTAGACCACCTGCTGCGTATCCGCGACCTGCAGGCCCGCTGCCCCGAAGGAAAGTACGGGTTCATCGCATTCATCCCGTGGATCTTCCGGTCGACGGACACCGAATTGGAACGCCAGGGGGTAACGACACGGTTCTCTCCGTTGGAATACCTGCGCATCATCGCCGTGAGCCGCCTCGTATTGTGCAATATCCGCAACATCCAGGCCTCGTGGCTCACCGTGGGCAAGGCCACGGCACAAGCCGCCCTGCACAGCGGCGCCAACGACATGGGTTCGATCATGATCGAGGAAAACGTCGTCTCCTCGGCCGGAGCGCACAACCGTTTCGACGCCGAGGGCATCCGCAAAGCCATCCGCGAGGCGGGTTTCACCCCTCGCCTGCGCGACCAGCTGTACGGGATGCGGGAATATGCCCCGCAGGCCTGAAACCCTCCCGGGCTCGCCAGGAAAAACACAGGAACGAAAAAACGAAAGGAAATGCGTTATTCGCACTTCCTTTCGTTTTTTACAGCAAATCCGGGCACTGTCCGCCTACCGATCGCGGATGGCCTCCGGCCCGGGCACGCCTATTCGATTACGGCCGCCCAGCCGCCATTGCGAACCATGTCGATCTTCACGACGGTCGAAGCATCGACTTTCCGCTCACGTTTCTTGTAATCCATGGCCTGCAGGTCGGCATTCACACCGTCCTCGAACGAGGTCATCGTATAACTGCGCCCGGCAGGCAGGAAATCGAGCGCGACCTCGGTGGAATAGGGCTGGTTGTTGGTAATGCCCCCGATGAACCACCGGTCGCCCTTGCGGCGCGCCATGACGACCTGTTCGCCGCACCGTGCACGCAGCACGCGCAGCTCGTCCCAGGTCGTAGGCACCGAGGCGATGAACTCCGTGCAGGGATGTTCGCGGTAATAATAGACCGGGTTGTCGGCCATCATCTGCAACGGGCTTTCGAAGACGACGTAAAGTGCCAGTTGGTAAGCGCGCGTCCCCGAGGCCATCGGGTTCGAACCCGTCGAACGGTTATCCTCGGGCTGAGAGCAGAACATCCCGCCCGGGGTGAAGTCCATGGGGCCGACGGCATTGCGGATGAAAGGCAGGTAATTGCTGTTGTCGGGTTTGCAGCGGCCGCCCTGCTCCATGCCGAGCACCGCCTCGTAGGTCAGCAGGTTCGGATAGGTGCGGAAAAGACCCTTGGGTGTATAGGAGCCGTGCCAGTCGACGAAGATATGATGATCGGCCGCACACTTGGTCACACGCTCGTAATAGTTGACCATCCACTGGTCGCTACGATCCATGAAGTCGATCTTCACGCCCGGGATGCCCCACTCTTCGAGCGTCGTGAAAAGGCGTTCCATGTCCTTCTCGACGGCGAGCCATGTCAGCCACAGCACGATCTGCACGTTGCGCTCCTTGCCGTAGGCGATCAGGCCGGGCAGGTCGAGGTCGGGATTGGGACGGAATACGTCGGTCGTCGATGCCGACCAGCCTTCGTCCATGATAATATAGGGAACGCCGTATTTGGCTGCGAAGTCGATGTAGTAACGATAGGACTCCGTATTGCGCCCGGCACGGAAATCGACCCCCGACAGGCGCATGCCATTCCACCAGTCCCAGCTCACCAGTCCGGGCTTCACCCACTCCCAGTCGGTATCGGCAGCGGGAGCGGCCAGCAGCCACACCAGTTCGTTTTCGATCAGGTCGGCATCCTCCTCGGCCACGACGGCAAGGCGCCACGGGAAAGTGCGCGTCCCCTGCGTCCTGGCAATATAGGGTTCTTCGGAGAGCACCTTCAGGCTGCGGTCGCCATCGGGGCCGTACTCCTTCGGCACGCGCGGGAAAAGCGATTCGAAACCGCCCCGTCCGTCGCTCCTGACGAACATGCAGGGGTAGTCCCGTACATCGGACTCAGCCAGCAGGAGCTTCTTGCCCCCCGGCATCCCGACCAGCACGGGCAGGTAGCTCATCTTGTCCGAAGGGGCATACCCGGACATCGCCACACGGGTGTAGGGCTCCTCGTACATCGAACGGAAACCGTTCACCTCGGAGAGCCACGCCTCGCTTCCGGCGGGCAGTCCCAGCCGGCACTCTTCGCCGAGCACCTCGACCTCGCCGGGCAGCGAGGTGACGAAGCGGTAGGCCACACCGTCGTCGAAAAGGCGGAACTCCACCGCGTAGTCGCCGGCGAACCTGAGTTGCACGGCATTATAGCAGTTCCGGACGACGGCATCCTTGGTCGGGTTGCGGCGTTCGAGCATCTCGTCGGCCGAGGAGCGTTTCACGCTGCGCAGACGGGGAGCCTCGCCCAGCGTACGGTCTGCCAGGGTCAGCGACAACGTACAGGCATCGAGGACTTTGTCCGCACCGCTCCAGACGGTATAACTGATCTTGTCAGCCACCTCGATTTCCATGCGGAGGTTTCCGCCGGGCGACGTCGCACCGACGGTCTTGGCCGTAACGGCACCGCCCACAGCCAATGCGCAGAACAATGCCAGAAGTCGTTTCTTCATAATATAATAATTTAGGTCGGATACAAAGATAGCAAAAAAACGACAGGAGAGCCGCGATATTCCCGCGGCCCTCCTGAAAAAAAACGAACCTGTTATTTTACCGTAATCGAGTTCAGCAGGTCGGCCTTACCCTCGTTCACCAGCTTGAGGATCAACTCGCCGAACAGCGTGTTCTGCCAAGCGAACCACGAGCGGGTGAAATCCGTCGGGTCGTTCACATTGAACGACTCGTGCATGAAGCCCGTCCCGGCATCGGTGGTCATCAGCATCTCTACGCAGCGCTTGATCTCGGCATCGTCCTGCGAGGTAAAGGCCTTCATCATGATGCTCATCGGCCAGGCCATGTCGTAACCGATATGCGGGCCGCCGATGCCTTCGCCCGCCGAACCGCGGAAGAAGTAGGGGTTCGCCTCGCTCCACACGAAGCGGCGGGTATTCTGGTAGATCGGATCGTTCACGTCCATATCGCCCAGGTAAGGCATCGCCAGCAGGCTCGGCACGTTGGCGTCGTCCATCAGGAAACGGTTGCCGTAACCGTCGACCTCGAAGGCGTAGATCGTCCCGTATTCGGGATGGTTGTAGGTGGCGTATTTCTTGAGCGCCGTCTCCACCTCGGCAGCCAGTTCGGTGCACTCGGCAGCCAAGGCGGCCTGTCCGTTGACTTTGGTCAGGATTTCGGCAGCCTTGCGCAGCGAAGTCACGGCAAAGAAATTCGAAGGCACGAGAAAGAGGAACGTCGTCGCATCGTCCGAGGGACGGAATACAGAAGCGATCAGCCCGACGGGATTCACCGGATTGCCCTTGCCCATGTTGCAGACCGTATCAAGCTGGCGGTCGGTCACACGCATGAACGTATAGGGGCCGACACCCTCCTTGCGCTGCTGTTCACGGAACGTCTTGAGAATGTTCCTGACGGCCGCCATCCAATGTTCGTCGAACACCGAATCGTCGCCCGTCACCAGCCAGTATTCATAGGCCAGGCGCAACGGATAGCACAACGAGTCGATCTCCCACTTGCGTTCGTGCAGTTCGGGGCGCATCTGGGTCTGGTCGCTCATCCACTGATGGTCGGGGTTCGGGTCGTAGGGGTCGAGGAACGCATTGGCATAGGGATCGAGCTCGATGCACTTGAACTGGCGGCGGATAACGCCGGCCAGCATACTGCGCAGGTGCTCGTCCTTGTTGGCCAGCTGGAGGTAGGGCCACACCTGCGCACCCGAGTCACGGAGCCACATGGCATGGATGTCTCCGGTATAAACCACCGTGTCGTCCTTGCCGTTGTCGTCCTTGCGGTAGCGCACCGTCGTGTCGAGCGTGTTGGGGAAACAGTTCTCGAACATCCAGGCCAGCTTGGCATTGGAGAGCACGCCCTTGATGCGCGCGATCTCGGCCTCGACGGCCTCGGAGCGGAACAGACGCTCGGCCTCGGCCGGACGGTTGGTCGGGGCATATTCTTTTACGATCTTCGCTTTGGGCCTGGCCATCCGCGTATTGTCCATAATCATAACCGCGGCTTCGGTTTCCGGAGCACTGCTGCGGAGCGCCGAGGCGTGTGCCGAAACCGTACCGGCCATGACAAGGGCCGCAGCAAGGCAAGCCCGGGAGATGTTTTTGTTTTTCATAGTCGTTTACAGAATTACTTTATTAAGGTTTTAAGTTATCAGTACAGGGTTACGGGGCCGCGCAGGCCGAGCTCCTTGTTGAGCCGCTGCGCCCATTCCCAGCGGGCAGCCGTCGGAGTATCTGCGGCACGGGCCTTGGCATAGTTGGTCAGCACTGTGGTAACACGGATCGTCAGGACATTCGTGCCCTTACGGAGTTTGCCCGCTACGTCGAACGTACGCGCACCATACCAGCGCACGCCCGCAGGCTCGCCGTTGACGAAAAGTTCGGTGATGCCGTTATGCGTAAGGCCGGCATCGAGCGTATGGTAGGCCGCCGGATCTTCGACATCGACCGTGCGGGTGTATTCGATGGTGCCGGCGAAGCTCTGCAACCAGGGGAACGGCAGGCTGTGCAGATCCACGAGGTCGGTCAGGGAGAACTCCCGGGTGCTCTTATCCACATGGTGCGTGGCTCTGACATCCCAGATGCCGTTGAGGGCAATGGGGTTCGCACTGCGGGGTGCAGGTGCGGGCAGCATTTGGCCGCCGCGGTCTTTCTCGAAGACGATGAATTTCGCCTCGGCAGGCGTCAGGCACAACTCCAGCGTACCGTCCTGCACGTCGAGCATATGCCGCACGCCCGTCTCGGCATCCCAGACCCAGGCCTGCTTGGCCGCCACCTCGGCGGGGAATTCGAGCCGGGTCTGCATGGAACGTTCGATCGAAGAGTTGACGACGAAATAGATATCCCTGTCGCCCGACTTGTAATAGTTCATCATCATAAAACGGTCGGGGTCGGAGATTTTCGCATAAGGGGTCAGGCCGTATTCCGCCTGCAAGGTGCGGTACCAGCCGAGCATATCCCCCTGCGGGGCATCGACACGGACAAAACGGTCGGGCCAGGTCGCCACGACACGGTCGATGATCGCCTTCACACGGGCATCCTTCGCCGCGGCATCACGGAATCCGAGCCCCTTGTGGGGCACCTTCCCGATGGCGATCACACGTCCGCCCGCCGCCACGAAGTCGGCGATGCGCGCAGCGGTTCGGGGTTCGAGGCTCTCGACCTCCATCAGCAGCAGGGTCTTGTAGCTGCGCGAACCGAAGCGGAGCCGGCCGCCCGCGACGGACGACTGGCAGATGACCTTCTCGCTGACATAGTCGCAGCCGTTGCCGCTCTGCTGGACGGCCTCCCAGAGGTCGTTGGCATAGGCGGGATAGGTGACGCCGGGATAGGGGTCACGCTGCATGCCGTGGATCGACCAAAGGTCTTCGAGCGGCGGCAGGATGGCGATGTCGGCCTGATAGACGCTGTTCTGCAAAAGAGCGGAGACACGCGCCTTGTAATCCATCCACGGACGCACATAAGGCCACCACGTATTGTTCTCGTTGAAATAAGTACCGAACTGTATCCAGCCGAAGAAATCCTTCTGGCGGGGGCTGTAATTGAAGCCGTGGAGCACCGAGTGGTTGACGCCCGAAAGGTTGCTGCGGTCGCCCGTCACCTTGACCTCCTCGAGCGTGGTCTGGAAGATATTGCCCACGTTGGTCTGCTCTTCGCAGCTCACGATGTTGCGGTTGGCCAGAAACGCTCCCGAAGAGACGAACTTGTTGACCATGCTGTAACCGCGTCCCGAAAGGTATTGGTTGGGCTCCATCACCCGGCCGATGCCGTCGTGTATCCACGATTCGCATTCGGGGATGTCGAGATACATCGACGTTTCGACGGGATGGAGCTGGTGGCCGTAAGCCTGCACACGCGATTTGAGCCCGTTGCGGTGGCACCAGTCGTTGTAGACGTCGATGAAGTTTTCCTTGAAGAGCTGCATCTGCACGTGCCAGAAATCGTGGCGGACACGCTCGATCACGTCGCGGGTCACCTCGGGCGAGAAACTGCTGCCGTAAGCCTCGCGGACGGGTTCGCCCATGGCTCCGGTACGCTGGAACACATAGGGCAGGAACGGATCGAGCGAGTAACCCATACGCTTCTCGAACTCGGCGAACATGCCGGGCGTCCAGTTGTTGCCTTCCAGCTCGAAACTGTCGCAGAACGCCGCGCGGATCTTCCCCTTGAGTTTGCCGCGGGTGAAATGCATCGCATCGGAAAATTTATCGAGGTAACGCTCCACGGCCTTGCCGTCGAGGTGGTTCACCACGGGCCCGCTGGCGCCCGGAGCCCCCAGGATAACACGCGAATAGCCGTTCAGCTTCACGAAAAAGTAGAGGACATGTTCGCCCTCGGGGACATCGACCGTGATGGTATCGTTGCCGGCCTGGTCGTCGTACGAAACGCCCTCGGTGAAATGGGCGACATGCTTGGGCATCAGGCGGATGAACAGAAGCTCCTTGGTCGGGTTGCTGCGGGGATTGGCCACTTGGGCGTTGGCCATGTCGAGCACCTCGTCGCGGCCGATGGTAAACCGGCCGCCCTTGACATCGACCGTAACGGGATAGAGCATCTGCACCTGCTCCTCGGGCGCAAGGTATTCGGCGCCGAAGGGCCAGCCCGAGCCGACGATGATGTCGCAGACCATGCCGCGCTCACGGCAGCCGTCGGCAGCCACGTTGACCATGCGGATCCACTCGTCGCTCAGCCATGTCAGCGCGGCACAGCCTACCGTATCGGCGGTCTGGTCGGGGAACTGGATGGTGTTGATCTCCACGCCGCCGATCCCGGCCTTGTGCATCACGTCCAGCTCGCGCAGGATCTCCTGCTCGTTCACACGGGCGCCGTTCCACCACCAGCGCACATAGGGACGATGGCGCGCGTCGGGATTAGCGAATGTTTTATACAACTCTTTTTCGGGGCGGAAAGCCTTTGCCACGGGCAACTTTTCCGCAAAGGCGATCCCCGCGGCGAATACCGCGGCCAATAGTATGAAGAAGATTTTTCGTTTCATCAGGTTGCAGGTTTTGTGCGGTTTATTTCAGTCCGACGCCGGACATGCGGCCGTACATCTCGGCCATGGCACCCTGCGTGAGCAACCACTTCTCAGCCTGTTTGTCCGCGCCCGTAAAATCGGTTTCGAACAGCCCGCGCCCGTCGCGCGCATGATCCCAGGCATAGTCCAGACTGCGCTGCACGGCATCGACATAGGCGGCATTGCCGTCGATGCCATAGAGTTCGACGAGCCCGCGCACCATCACGGCCGAGAACCACACGTTGCCCTTGCGGATGATGCGGAATGCCTCACCGTCCGCGGGCGTGAATTCCTCGAAGAAATAGTCGTAGCATGCGGCGGCCGTGCGCTGCGCATCTTTCAGGTAGCTTTCATCGCCCGTAGCCTTGTAAAGCAGCGCCCCCGCCTGTACCATCTGGCCGCTGTTGTAGGCAAACTTCGCACGGCCGATATTGCCGTCGAGCGACACGTTATCGAAATAGAGCCCGTCCCCGGTGTCGAGCAGGTGCTCCTTTGTCCAGGCATAGAGCCCTTTGCCCTGCTCGAGGTAGCGGCCGTCGCCCGTCGCGGCATAGAGTTTCAGCGCATAAACCGTTCCCGGAGCATTGGAGCAGGTATTCTTCGAATGTTTCTTCTGTTCGCACCAGTAGATACCACCGCCCAGCACGTCGTCCGTGCCGCTCTCGATGAATTTCCAGATCATCTCGGCCTGGGCGAGGTATTTCTTGTCGCCCGTAGCCTCGTAGATATCGCAGAAGTCGATGCCCAGCCACACGTTGTCGTCGTAGAAACGATCCGACGCCGGAGCCGTATTGATATAGGAGGCATAAGCCGCCGGCATCCGCGTCGTGTCGAGGTACTCGGCCAACCCCGGCAGCACACGGCCGTCGAGCACGCTGCGATAGGAGGCATCCTCCTCGAGGATCGTATTTACAGCCGAGAGCGTTCCCGAGAAGGGCCACAGGTAGGAATAGGGATTCGGACGCGCCTGGTCTTCGGAGGCGAGATAACCCGCTTTGTAATCGGCATTGAACGGATAGTTTTCGCGCAAGAGGCAGCGGTCGGCGACGCCATACGAGGCATAGACCGAATCGAGCGTAGCCTTGGCACGCTCGAGGTTGCGGGCCTGGCTCGGCGACGTCCGGTCACAGGCGGCAAAAGCACATGCGGCAACTGCCGCAGCGGTGAGGAGGAGTGTTTTCTTCATTATCTGTTATCGGTTATTCGTTGGGTATCGGGGTGGTATACCGCGCCTGCTTCGTACGGAGGGCCTTGTTGATCCCCTCGACGACCATCGGCTCCATGAGCGTGTAGCCGTACAGGGTCGGATGGCAGCCGTCCCGGGAGATCCGGGCGTCCAGGCCGCCGGAGCCGTTGTCCAGCGCCGCATGGTAATCCACATAGGGGATCTTATGTTCGGCGGCGTACTGTCTGAGCATCGTATTGAGCTCCGCGACGGCTGCCGCAGGTTTGATCTCGGGACGCCACGAAAACCGGTCGCAGGGCAGCACCGAGCAGAGCACCACGCGGATTCCGTTGAATTTGGCCAGTTCGCACATCGAGACGATGTTGCCGAAGACGTTTTCGAGTTTGATGGCGCCGTTGTTCTGAGCGATGTCGTTGATACCGGCAAGGATCACCACGGCCTTCGGGTTCAGGTCGATGACGTCGCGGCGGAAACGCGCGAGCATCTCGGCGGTCGTCTGGCCGCTGATACCCCGGTCGACGAAGCCGTTGCGGGCGAAGAAGTCGGGATCGGCCCCGATCCAGTTATCCGTAATGGAATTGCCCATGAAGACCACTTCGACGGGTTCACCCGCCAGGGCGGCATTCTGCCGTTCGTAACGCCCGTACTGCGCCCAGTCGCGGGGTTGCTGGGCAGAGAGAGAAAACGCCGCGAAAACAGACAGCGACAGGAGTACGATTTTTTTCATAGGGCAATAAGGTTTTTAGGTTTTCCGCTAACAAAATTAGGAAACCCGGAATGATCGGCAGTCCGTATCCATGAAGAAATAGTACACATCCGTGCCAAACACAAAATATTCCGTTTTTTACCACCGGCCACCGCCGAAACAGAGGCTCCAGAGGGGATTTCCCGGGGACAAAGATACGAAATATGTCTGTTTTCATGCCCAAAATGACAATGGTTAGTCTGTTTTTACGAAAAAAATTGCATAAATTTGCACAACCAACATAAAATTTCCACAAACCGCAACCCTCCATGAAACGAATAATCTACCTGGTCTGTATACACCTGCTGTGCAGCACAGCGGCACAAGCCAGCAACCTGCGGCAGATATCGAGCCGCGAAGGTATATCGAACAATGCCATCCTCTCGCTGGCACAGGATAAACACGGGTTCATCTGGGTCGGTTCGTGCGACGGGCTGAACATGTGGGACGGCGAACGCATGCGCCTCTTCCCGAACGACTGGGGCGAATATACCCCACTGTCGGGCAACCTCATCGAGGAGATCGCCGTGACGACGGACTCGCTTTTCTGGATACGCACGAACTACGGGCTCGACCTGTTCGATCCGGACAGCAAGCACGTCGAACCGCACACCTGTTTCCAGGGTATGTACCGGGTCGTCACCCGCAGCAGCGACGAGGTGATCGTCATCACACAGGACAACAAATTCAGCTACTACGACCGCACGCGCCATGAATTCGCCCCCACAAGGCCGATGCAGCAAGGGCGGTATGCCGACATTCTGGAGATGGTGCTCGACGACGAGGGCAACCTGTGGAGCTTTTCACGCAAGGGTATTTTCTGTATGCCGGTGAAAATTCCCGCCGACGGGCAGGGGGACATCCGATTCGGCGAAACACAGCAGATAGCCCTGCCTTCGCTCCCGGAATTCGCATTCCGCGAAGGGAACAGGGTTTATTTCATCGACCGGAACAAAGTGTTCTACGAGTTCGACATCAAAAGCCGTCAGATCATATATATAAAAGATATGCGCGAGGAGCTGGCCGCCATGGGACAGGTGTCCCGCATCATCAGCGACGGAGACGATTACCTCGTGTCGTTCAACACCAACGGCGTCGTCCGTCTGAAAACCACCCCCCAAAACAGCGTAAAATACGTCACGGAGCACATCAACATCACCTGCGGCGCCATGACGCTGCTGCGCGATGCCCGGCAGGAGATCGTATGGATCGGCACCGACGGGCAGGGGCTTTACCAGTACACGCGCAATGCGGTGGCTTTCCGCTCGATCACCTTCAACGACCTGCCCTACAACCTTTCGAAGCCCGTGCGTGCGCTCTACGTCGACCACGAACGCAGCCTGTGGGTGGGCACCAAGGGAGAAGGATTATTGCGCATCCCCAACTTCTACGACAGAAAGACCTTCGACGCAGCCCATGTCGAACAGAAAACCACGGCCAACAGCGATCTGCTGGACAACTCGGTCTACACTTTCGCCGCAAGCAGCCGCAACCTGCTGTGGATCGGCACCGACGGCGACGGGCTGAACTACTACTCCTATGCCGACCGAAGGATCCACCGCCTCGGCGTCCCCGAGGAGATGCGGTTCATCCACACGCTGCGCGAGACGGCGCCGGACACCCTGTGGGTGGCTTCGGTAGGCTGCGGTATATTCCGCATCACGCTCGGCGGATCGCAGACCCATCCTGAAATCCGCGAGGTCAAGCGGCTCCACTTCAACGAGGAACTGGAGGTCAAAAAATTCTTCTTCGCCCTCTACGAGCAGAACGATTCGATCATGTGGTTCGGCAACCGCGGAGGCGGGGCCGTACGCTACAACACGCATACGAATACGCACCAGATCGCCAAATTCGACCACAACCGCAGCGCCATCGTCAACGACATCTTCACGATCCACCAGACCCAGGACAAGAGCCTCTGGTTCGGCACGAGCGGCGGACTGATACAGGTCGCACGCGACACGACGCTCATCCCGGGCATCACCAACACCGTGCACGGCATCCTCGACGACCGCAAGGGCGACCTCTGGCTGAGCACCAACCGAGGACTGGTGCAGTACACGCCCCACACGGGCAACGTGGTGACCTACGGATATTCCTACGGCCTGAACACCATCGAATACAGCGACGGGGCCTACTTCACCGACCCGCAGACGGGGCTGCTCTTCTTCGGCGGCATCAACGGGCTGGTCACCGTCGAGGAAACCGGCTTCGAGGAACGGCCATTTACCATCGACCTCCGCAGCAGGCGTCTTATCGAAATTGTTCT
>ERZ772816.1487-NODE-1487-length-19556-cov-10.259730_pt1 | contig 19556 bp, 9 predicted proteins | sample MGYA00511359_ERZ772816 | MGnify/ENA primary metagenome ERZ772816 (study PRJEB29015, sample SAMEA2737710) | human gut metagenome | biome: human gut; feature: human-associated habitat; material: faeces | place: China | collected 2012 ...
TGAGAACCGCAGACAAAAAAATGCTGTTTACAACGTGTATGCCGGAGCAGATATTGTGACTGCGTATGGTACAAAAGTGTACAGCAAAGGTGATCTGGTGAAAGAAAATCTGACAACAGGTGAGAATGGCTCTGTTACCCTGAAGAATCTCCATCTAGGAACTTATGTGGTAAAAGAAGCAAAAGCACCGGACAACTTCTATAATGGCGGCGAAGAAAAGACAGTGACGCTGACTTATGCCGGACAGAATAAAGAAGTTGTATTTGCGGATGTCACCTTCAACAATGAGCGTCAGAAAGCAGAAGTCACTGTAGTAAAACAGGATAAAGATACAAAGAAACCGCTGGAAGGTGGTATTTTCGCCCTGTATGCGGCAGACGATATCAAAAATGCAGATGGTGTAGTTGTTGTAAAGAAAGGCACCCTGATTGAGAAAGCCACTACCGGTGAGGATGGAAAGGCAAAATTCACAGCAGATCTGCCTATCAATCATTCCTATTCCGTAAAAGAAGACCAGGCACCAGAAGGCTATGTAAGAAATACAGAAGACGTGTATACGTTCAAGTTCTCTTACACCAATGATAAAGAAGCAACCGTATCTTTCGCCCATACCTTCAGCAATGACCGTGTGACAGCAAAAATCAATTTATTCAAAGTTGATAAAGAAACAGGAAAAGCCGTTCCGCAGGGCGATGCAACACTGAAAGGTGCAGTCTACGGATTATATGCCCGTGAAGATATCGTGCATCCGGATGGAGCAACCGGTGTGATTTATAAAGCAGGGGAACAGGTGGCTTCTCTTACAACGGATGAAAAAGGACAGGCTTCTGTAGATGGCTTATATCTTGGCAAATATTACGTCAAGGAGATCACACCACCGACCGGATACCTGGCAGATACAGAAGAACATGATCTTGAATGTAGTTATGAAGGTGATATGACTGCAGAAGTAAAAAGAGAATGCATTTCCAGTGAACAGGTGATCAAGCAGCCGTTCCAGATTATCAAAGCAGCCAACAATGGAAAGACCGATGCAGATCTGTTATCCGGAGCCGGATTTACAGTTTATCTGAAATCTTCCCTTACAAAGAAAGCAGATGGAAGCTATGATTTTGATTCTGCTAAACCAGTAGTGAGTGGAGAAAACGGAGCTACTGAGATTTTTACAGATGAAAAAGGTTATGCCTGCAGTATTCCATTACCATTTGGAAGCTATATTGTCCGTGAAACAACAACACCACACAATTACAAGCCAGTCGATGATTTTGAAGTGAATATCACAGAGAACCATCCGAATGAGCCACAGATCTGGCGTGTGCTTCTGGACAAAGAGTTCAAGGCAAAATTGAAAATTGTGAAAAAAGACGATGAAACAAAGAAATCAGTCCTGATTGCAGGAACAGAATTTAAGGTATATGACCTGGATAACAAAAAATATGTGGAGCAGGTAACTACTTATCCTGTGACAACCACACACAAGTCCTATTTTACAGACAGTCAGGGTTATCTGATCATGCCAAAGAACCTGAAAATCGGACATTACCGGATTGAGGAAGTCAACGCACCGGAAGGGTACACAATCAACAAGAATTATATGGAGATTGCTGTTGATGCAAACACTGCTTATCAGATGGATTCAGAAAGCGGCGATGCCATTATCACAGTTGATTACGAGAATCATCCGGTAAAAGGAAAGCTGACGATCTATAAAAAAGGTGAGATGCTGAGTGGATTCAAAAAGGATTTTGTTTATGAAGAAAAATATCTGAAAGGTGCAGAGTTTAACGTCTATGCAGCGGAAAATATCTACACACCGGATTATCAGAAAGATGAAAATGGAAACAGACAGCTGATTTATGCAAAAGATGCTCTGGTAACAACGGTAACGACCGGGGAAGACGGAAAAGCAGTTGCAGATAACCTGCCGCTTGGTTCTTACTATGTGGTAGAAAAAACAGCACCGGAAGGATTTGTTCTGAACCATGACAGATCGGATGTAGCATTTGTCTATGCAGATCAGGATACACCTGTGATCGAACAGGAAGTGACTGTTGGTGATGACAGACAGAAAGTTGCAATCCAGGTAGAAAAACAGGATGCAGAAAACGGAGCAACGGTAGAAGGTGCAGTCTTTGGCATTTATAACAAAGATGATATCAAAGCAGAAGGCAAAGTCATTGTCAACGCTGATACCCTGTTACAGGAAATGACTTCTGATAAAGATGGAATTGCTTCCTGTACGCTGGATCTGCCACTCGGACAGTATTATGTAAAAGAGTTAAAGGCACCGGCAGGATTCGTTTCTTCCGATGAAGTTCTGAATCTGGATGCTTCTTATCAGGGACAGGACGTGAAGACAGTAAAACTGAAAACAGTGAAGAAGAATCAGCCGACAACGGTTGAAATTACAAAATCAGATGTGACAACAGGTGTGGAACTGGATGGAGCAAAACTCACCGTTCTTGATAGAGAGGGGAATGTCGTAGATCAGTGGACTTCTGTAAAAGACCAGCCACATGTGATTAAACGACTGACCGTTGGGGAGGAATATACCCTTCGTGAAGAAATCGCACCGTATGGATATCTGAAAGCAACGGATGTGAAGTTCACACTGGAAGATACCGCAGAGATTCAGAAGGTAGAGATGAAAGATGAAGTGCCGACAGGACTTTTAATCATCAACAAAAATGGAGAATTTTTGGATAAAGTGACACTTCTGGACAATGTAAAAGGCACTGTGGAGCATCTCTTCGAATATGTAACCGGAAGCCTTACAGATGTGACTTTCGATGTATTTGCTGCGGAAGATATCAAAGCGGCAGATGGTGTCAGCAAAGATTATTACAAAGCAGATGAAAAAGTAGGAACTATTACTACAGATTCCAATGGTATTGCACAGATGGATAATCTCCCGGCAGGCAAATACTATGTGAAAGAAGTTAAAACTGCCCATGGCTATGTATTGGATGGAGAACCGAGATATGTTGATCTTTCCTACCGTGATCAGGACACACCGGTAATCACTTATGATGAAAAATGGCAGAATACCCGTCAGAAAGTAAAGGTTACTGTTCTGAAGAAAGAAAAAGATACAGACCGTGTTCTTGCAGGCGGCGTCTTCGGCCTTTATACCAGTGAAGATATCAAAAATGTAAACGGAGATGTGTTGCTTGAGAAAGATTCCCTCATCGAGCAGAAAGCAACCGATGAGAAAGGACAGATCACTTTTGCGGCAGATCTTCCAGTAGATGGAAAATATTATGTAAAAGAGAACAGTGCACCGGACGGATTTGTGACAACGGAAGAAGTGCAGGAGTTTACCTTTGAATATGCCGGAGAAGATCAGGCAGAAGTAAGCTATGATTTTACGTTTGAAAATCAGCCGACCACAGTGGAACTGACAAAAACAGACCTGACCACAGGCAAAGAACTTCCAGGTGCACACCTGAAAGTGACGGATGCAGATGGAAATGTTGTGGATGAATGGACTTCTACAGAAGGATCTCATGTGATCAAAGAACTTGTTGTAGGTAATGAGTATACCATGACGGAAACAAAACCGGCAGACGGATATGTTACTGCAGAGAGCATTACCTTTACGGTTGAGAATACAGCTGAGATTCAGAAGCATGAGATGAAAGATGATGTGACCAAGGTTCAGATCAGCAAGACAGATATCACAGGAGATACAGAGATTCCTGGTGCAAAACTAACGATTCTTGATAAGGACGATCAGGTAGTAGAGAGCTGGACTTCCACAGAGGAGGCACACTATATTGAAAAACTGCCAATTGGTAGATACACCTTACGAGAGGAACAGGCACCAAAAGGATATCTTCTGACATCGGATGTGACATTTGAGGTGAAGGATACTGGAGAAATCCAGAAAGTGGTTATGAAAGATGATACTGCCAAGGGAAAAGTCATTCTCAATAAGACAGATAAATCATCTGGGGAACCGCTGAAAGGAGTAGAATTTGAATTCCGTGACAGCAAAGGAAAGGTCCTGGAAACCTTAAAAACAGATGCTGCCGGTCATGCCGAGAGTAAGCTGTATGAGATTGCCGCATTCAAGAACGGCAAATATGATACAGCAATCAAGTATTATCTGGTGGAGACAAAAACACTGGATGGATACACACTGGATCAGACCAAGCATGAAGTGACATTTGCCTACGCAGACGACAGTACGCCGGTTGTAGAAGTTACTTTCAATCTGACAAATGAGAAACCGGAAGTTCCGGAAACACCAAGCACACCAGATGTGCCGCAGTCCCATGAAGAGACGAAGGTATCAGATGCACCGAAGACAGGAGATAACACAAATATCTGGCTGCCGATTCTGCTTCTGCTTATCTCTACCGGAGGCATGGCAGGACTTTATATCAGCAGAAAGAAAATCAGAAAACAGTAATCCTCAGTAAAGGGGGCCCTGAATCAGGGCTCCCTTTAAAATACAAAAATTCACAGAAAGGGACAGAAAAATATGATGAAAACAATGGAAAAGAGACAGGAAGCAAGAAAGAACCAGGAGAGAACTTTAAAAAGAATGATGGCTTATCAGAAAAAAGCCGAGCAGATGGTCAGCAGGAAAAGAATGAACCATCACATGATCAGAAAGGGGTAAAAGCGTATGATGAACAGAAAAGAATTTTATGAATATGTCAAAGATAATGTAAAAGACTATTTGCCGGATTCATATCAGAATGGAGAAATCCGTATTGAAGAAGTTGCAAAAAATAATGGATTAAGGTTGACTGGCATTTCAATTCCACAGGGTGATCAAAGAGCTGTGCCGATGGTATATCTGGATTCTCTTTATATGGAATATGTCAATGGAAAAAATCTGGATTCCTGTGTGGGTGATGTGGCAGATATGCGTATTGAAGTGCAGGACAAAGCGGCATTTATCAATATGGGTCTTCCGGATATTTTGGATTATGAAAAAATGAAGGACAAATTACAGGTGAGAATCTGTGACCGGGAATGGAATGAAGAACGCCTGGCTGATAAAGTTGTTACCGAACATGGAGATTTTGCAGCATATTACGCAGTGAATGTGGAAGAAAACGAGGGAGGAATTGGTAGTATTCCGGTTACTGTCAATCTTATGAATGAATGGGGTGTGACAGCAGAACAAATCCAGGCAGATGCAGTGGCGGCAGACAGAAATCGTGGTGTTGTTTTGATGGACATGAATGAAATGATAAAATCCATGATTTTTGGTGAAGAAGCAGAAAATCTTTTGAATGAAAAACTGAATGTTGAAGCAATGGAAAATCCAATGTTCTGTCTTTCAAATGCACAAAAAATGAATGGTGCATCACTGTTACTGCAGGAAGATATTCGTAAGCAGATCGGTGAATGCCTGGGAAGTGATTATTTTGTTCTTCCCTCTTCAATTCATGAGGTGCTGATTCTTCCTGATAACGGAATGTTTGAAGTACCGGAATTAAATGCCATGGTACAGGAAGTCAATGAGACGCAGGTAGAGAGGCAGGAACAGCTTTCGGATAAGGTTCAGTTCTGTGATGGAAAGACAGCAGTTATGGAAAATGCCGAACGCAGGGAAGCACGTCTGGAGAAAGAAAAAGCAGCAGAAAAAGCAACTGGGAGAACAGAAGCAAAAGGTGGAATCCATGGAAAACTGGAGAAAGCCAAGGCGGAGATCAAAGCAAAAGGGACAGATACAATCCCAAAGAATAGGGCGAAAGACCTTGCCTCAGTATTATAACGAGAAATAACGATGATTTTGAGGGGACTGTGTGAGCAGTCCCTAATTTTATGAAGATGGAGGAGAAAAGAATATGGACTGGTGTTTATATGGTGATGATAAAAGAAAGGAAATGGATAGAGATTTAAAACCGGAATATCTTTTGGATGACTTACGGAGATATCAGGATGTATTTGGTGAAGAATTTGGTGTAAAAGAGCTTCTTATGCTGGAGGATATCCGGGTAAAGGCTATGATTGCCGGAGCACTTGCAGATATGCCGGAATTTCTTATTGATCAGATTGGAAAAGCAAGTAACAGTAGTAATTTTCCTTCTATGACAAGGGCAATGGAACGGATTGCCGATGTTGTAGAAGAAAAGTGGGAAGAAGAAAGGGAGTAACAGATGGCAAATAAATTATATGCAATGGAACTTCTGACGGAGGAAGTGGCAAAGGATGTTGCTGCCAATCCGCAGGAATGGATGCGGTTTCTAAATACTGCATCCAGGCTGTACCGGTACACTTTTCCGGAACAGCTCTTGATCTATGCACAGCGTCCGGGAGCAACAGCCGTGGCATCCATGGAAATCTGGAACCAGAAGATGTACCGATGGATTAAAAAGGGTTCTAAAGGAATTGCCCTGATAGATAACACATCCGGACCAAAAACGAAACTCCGATATGTTTTTGATGTGCAGGATACTTATAAGGTAAAAAATCTGGGCAGAGATCCGCAGTTATGGAATCTTAATCCAGAAGGAGAACAACTGGTGGCAGATTATCTGCAGGAGCGGCTGGCACTGGAAGCAACAGAGGGAGGATTAGCAGAGGTTCTTCACCAGGCGGCAGAAGAAAGTGTGCAGGCCTGGTTGCCGGATGCTTTCGACGAACTGCAAATGGATGTAGCCGGCACTTTTCTGGAAGATCTGGATGAACAGAATCAGAAAGTGGAGTTCCGGGAACTGATGACAAACAGTGTCTGGTATGTGTTACTGAACCGATGCGGACTGGATGTGCAGGAATATCTTGATGCAGAGGATTTTCGTCATATTACAGATTTTAACCAGTTAAAGGTTATTGGACACCTTGGAAGTTCTGTGAATGAGATCAGCAGACCGGTATTGATGCAGATTGGACGATATGTGTTGAATGACTTGGAAAAAGATCTGAAAACGGTTGCAAAAGAAAAAGAAGTAGCTTATAATGAATTTAACACGTTAATTCGTGAAAGTAATACAGATAACACAGAAGATAAAGAAGAAAAAAAGGAGGAAACAGACTATGAGAGAGATCAGTTACAGCCAGAACGGAGAGTATCAGATTCCAGATATCAGCCTGGAAGAGACGAGAGGAACCATCGGCAAGTACGGAATGATGCGGAAAGAGTATCTGAGAAATCACAAGGTAGCCAGGTTCAACATTCTGACACTGCAGAACCGTCTGGACAGTCATCTGATGGAGATCGACAGCCAGGCAAGACAGAGAGTAGACGACCTGATGAACGAACTTCTGGAGAAAGATCCGGCACCGGACAAAATGGCAGACGGGATGGCATGGACCAGACACATGAACCAGATCAAGGCACAGGCAGAGGAGCTGGTGATTCAGGAGATTATTTACAGTTAAGTCTGTTCCCAACAGAAGAGGAACAGTTAGGAGAAATAAGGAAAGCGGCAGCTGCATTGGAACAGCCAGCCGCTTTTCTTATTTCCGATGAAGTGGTAAATGATATTCTCCGCACGGGAAGCGGACAGAAAAATACACTGTTTCATATTACAGCAAGACTGATTGAAGGTCTGGATAATGAAGAAATGCGGAGTTTTCTGAAAGATGAATATGGAACTGGTGGCAAAGGATTTACCATAGATGGTCGGAAAATCAGTATCTGGTATGACAATGATGGTATCCGTATCCGGCGAGGGGACTCTGCCAGAAGAAACTTTGACCGCATGGTTACGTGGGAAGAAGCAGCGAACAGAATTCGGGATATGTATGAGGATGGAAATTACGTGGATAATTTGATTTCCAATAATGCCATTGAACAGGAGCAGGAAGAAATGACCAATCTTCTTGCACTTCATTTTCGGGATACTTGCAGAAACTGGGAAAAGAAACAATCATATTCAGACTGGCAGGATGTAGTGAGTGGAGCATGGACAGATCAAGAGGAAGCAGATGCGATTGTCTATCGTTTTGAATGGCTACAGAAATATATGGATGAGAATCCGGGAGATTATCACCGCTGGGAGATTCAGCATAATCCGGAATATTTCCAACGCTTTCAGGATCTTCAGAGGGAGCGTTCCTGGGTAGACCAGAAATTTACGGTCGAACGTCCGGCACTATCCTTTATCACACAGGATGAAATTGACGCAGTGTTAAGAAGAGGCGGCATTACTGCAGGAGGACGTAACCGAATCTATGAGTATTTCATGGAACATCATGATATGAAAGATGCAGCTGAGTTCCTGAAAAATGAGTATGGAACAGGTGGTTCCTCACCCGGAATACCAGGAGCAGATGCTTCCGACGCATCCCATGATGCAAAAGGATTAAAACTTGCAAAAGGGAAAATTGGCAGTCCAGAGGTAGAAGTTTTATTAAAGTGGAACAAGGTTGCAGAACGTGTTCGCCAGTTAATCCGCACAGATGATTATTTGTCACCGGAAGAAATGGAAAAGTACGAAGAACGACAGGAAGCACAAAGACTGGCAGATTTGGAAGAAGCACAGCAGATGTTAGGAGAACAGCTGGAGCAGGATACTTTGACAGCGGAAGATATAACTGATTTGCGATTAGTTGATTCAGAATATATGTCTGGTACCAGAACAAAAATCCACGATTTTGATTGCAAAGTTAAGGGAGAAGCGAATCGACTTCAATACACATTAGAATATCATGATGATGGAGAAGGTTTCACGATTCATACGGAAAAAGATGATATTTGGAATCGAATGTCAACACAAGAATTGGAACGTCTGGATGTAAAACTCGGACAAGAAGTACTTTATTATCATTATCACAACAAAACTGTAAATGCGGATACCTTAGATAAATTACGGGAAATCAAGGAAGAAATCATGGAGGAAGAGTCTTCCTATTTTACTGCTATTTCTAAACGTGTGTGGACAGATTATGATAAAAAAGAAAAAGAACTGTCGGGAGAAGTTGAGGTATCGGAAGAAAAAGAATCATTGGAAGAGATTAACGGAATAGCAGAACTGATTCCAGCAACGAACTTCCATATCACAGATGATGAACTTGGACAGGGAACACCGAAGGAGAAATTCCGAGCCAATATTATGGCTATTCAGCTGTTAAAAAAATGTGAGGATGAGAACCGCAATGCGACACCAGAGGAACAGGAAATCTTATCCAGGTACGTCGGCTGGGGAGGTCTTGCAGATGCATTTGATGAGACAAAATCTGCATGGGAGACAGAATATCTGGAATTAAAGACCGTCCTTACACCGGAAGAATATGCTGCAGCCAGAGCTTCCACATTAAATGCTCATTATACACAGCCGATTGTGATTGAAAGTATGTATCAGGTGTTGGAGAATCTGGGATTTACAAAGGGAAATATCCTGGAGCCATCTATGGGAGTCGGGAACTTCTTTGGAAAGCTTCCAGAGAATCTAAACCAGTCCAAACTCTATGGAGTGGAACTGGACAGCATCAGTGGCAGAATTGCTAAACTTCTCTATCCAGATGCCAATATCCAGATCAAAGGCTTTGAGAAGACGGATTATCCCAATGATTTCTTTGACGTGACAATCGGAAATGTGCCATTCGGTGCATATAAGGTCAATGACCGTCAATATGACCGCTACAATTTTATGATTCATGATTACTTTCTTGCCAAGACTATAGATCAGTTACGTCCAGGTGGTGTAGCTGCGTTGATCACAACAAAGGGAACTATGGACAAGGCATCACCGGAAGTCCGGAAATATTTGGCAGAGCGTGCAGACCTGCTGGGGGCAATCCGACTGCCGAACACAGCTTTTAAGGCAAATGCAGGAACAGAAGTCAGTGCTGATATTTTGTTTTTCCAGAAGCGTGAGAGTTTCACAAAAGAGATGCCAGACTGGGTGAATTTGGAGAGTGATGCAAATGGGATTACCATTAACAAGTATTTTGTTCAGCATCCGGAAATGATTCTGGGTGAGATGAAAGAAGTGTCCGGTCCGTATGGTATGGAAACAACCTGTGCTCCAATGGAAGGTGCTGATTTGGAATTACAATTACAAGAAGCAGTAAAACACATCAAGGGAAGCATGGCACCAGCAGTAGATGTGGAAGCAGAACTGGATGAGATGCCAGAGAGTATTCCGGCTGATCCAAATGTTAGAAATTACAGCTATACGGTAGTAGATGATCAGGTATATTACCGTGTCAATTCTTTGATGAATCAGGTGAAAATGCCTGCAGCCACTGCAGAACGTGTAAAAGGCATGGTTGCAATCCGTGATACCGTTCGTGAGCTGATCGCCATGCAGATGGAAGAATTTGTCACAGACGAAGGAATCCAAAAACAGCAGGAAAAACTGAATCAGGTGTATGATACCTACACAGCAAAGTATGGAGTTATTGGAAGTAATGCTAATAAACGGGCATTTTCTGATGACTCTTCTTATTGTCTGCTGTGTTCCCTGGAAGACTTGAATGAAGATGGAACATTGAAGCGGAAAGCGGACATGTTCACCAAACGAACCATCAAAAAGGCGGTTGCTGTGACAAGTGTGGAGACAGCCACAGAAGCACTTGCTCTGTCTTTAAATGAAAGGGCTAAAGTAGATCTCCCATATATGGCACAGCTGACCGGAAAGACCGAAGAGAAAATTACAGAAGAGCTGGTTGGAGTTATCTTCAAAAATCCACTGACAGACCAGTGGGAAAGCGGAGATGAATATCTCTCCGGAAATGTTAGGGATAAATTAAATACTGCGAGAACTTTTGCAGAGAATCATCCGGAATTCACATCGAATGTGCGTGCACTAGAGGCAGTTCAGCCGAGAGATCTGGAAGCATCGGAGATTGAAGTGCGTATTGGAGCTACCTGGATTGAACCTTCGGATTATCAGGATTTTATGCGAGAAACATTGCATACACCATGGTATCTGCTTCAGAAAGAAATACAGGTGAAATTCTCTGAGGTAAATGGTGAGTGGAGGATTACAGGAAAGAATGCCGACAGTCCAAGAAATGCGTTTGCCTATGCAACGTATGGAACTGAGAGAGCAAATGCCTATAAGATTCTGGAAGATACCCTGAACCTGAAAGATGTACGCATCTATGATAAGAGTGTCAATGAGAATGGTGATGAAATCCGTGTCCTCAATAAGAAAGAAACCATGCTGGCATCGCAGAAGCAGGATGCCATGAAAGCAGCATTTAAAGACTGGATTTTTAAAGATCAGCAGAGGCGTGAACGACTGGTAAAGGTGTACAATGAACGATTTAATAGCATCCGTCCCCGTGAATATGATGGCAGTCATTTGACTTTCCCAGGAATGAATCCGGAAATAGAACTTCGTCCGCACCAGAAAAATGCAGTTGCACACCAGCTTTACGGAGACAATGTGCTTCTGGCACATGTAGTAGGAGCTGGGAAGACCTACGAAATGGTAGCGGCGGCAATGGAAAGTAAAAGACTGGGATTATCACAGAAGAATCTCTTTGTCGTGCCAAACCATTTGACGGAGCAGTGGGGTGCAGAATTCCTACAGTTATATCCGGGAGCCAATATCCTGGTTGCAACCAAGAAAGATTTTGAACCAGCAAACCGAAAAAAATTCTGTGCCAGAATTGCTATGGGGAATTATGATGCCATTATCATTGGACATTCCCAGTTTGAGCGTATTCCAATCTCTGATGAGAGGCAGGAAGCTATGCTGCGGAAGCAGATTGATGATCTGGAAATGGCAATCCAGAGTGCAAGGTATGAACAGGACGGCGGACGTTATACTGTCAAACAGATTGAAAAGACCAGAAAAACCCTGCAGACAAGACTGGAAAAACTGAATCAGAAAGAGAAAAAAGATCAGGTAGTTACGTTTGAAGAACTGGGCGTGGATCACTTGTATGTCGATGAAGCACACAGTTATAAAAATGCGTTTCTCTATACAAAAATGAGGAATGTAGCCGGGATTGCGCAGAACGAAGCACAGAAGTCGGCGGATATGTTCAATAAATGTCAGTATCTGGATGAGATTACCGGAGGAAAAGGCATTACCTTTGCTACGGGCACACCGATCAGCAATAGCATGACGGAATTATATGTTATGCAGCGGTATCTGCAGAACAGCAAATTACAAAATATGGGACTTGGATTGTTTGATTCCTGGGCTTCCACTTTTGGAGAAGTTGTCACGAGCATTGAACTTGCACCGGAAGGAACAGGATATCGTGCAAAGTCCAGATTTGCACGGTTTTATAATATTCCGGAACTGATGAATATGTTCAAGGAGATTGCAGATATCAAGACTTCTGATCAGTTAAAGCTTCCTGTGCCGGAAGCGGAATATGAAACAGTGGTGCTGAAACCAACAGAACAGCAGAAAGAAATCGTAGAAAGTCTGGGAGAACGTGCAGAAGTTGTCAGAAACGGTGGGGTAGATGCCTCGGTTGATAATATGCTGAAAATTACCAATGATGGAAGAAAGTTAGCATTGGATCAGCGTTTGGTGAATGAATTATTGCCAGATAATCCGGAAAGCAAAATAGCAGTCTGTGCAGAGAAAAGCTATGAAATCTGGAAAGATACAGCAGCACAGAAATCAGCACAGTTGATTTTCTGTGATTTGAGCACACCGAAAGGCGATGGCAGTTTCAATGTTTATGATGATTTGAAGCAGAAACTGATAGAGAAAGGTGTACCGGAAAAAGAGATTGCGTTTATTCATGATGCAAATACAGAAGCAAAAAAGACGGAGCTGTTTGGGAAAGTGAAATCCGGACAGGTTCGTTTTTTGATTGGCTCAACAGCAAAGATGGGTGCAGGAACCAATGTGCAGGATCGTTTGATTGCCCTGCATCATCTGGATATTGGTTGGAAACCATCTGACTTGGAACGTGCGCCCGTAAAGGCATCATAATAAATATACCTTTGGCAAGGTATTAGGATAGTATCTTACAGTCCTATCATCAACCGATTTACCTGTGAGGGAAACTAAATATCAGGGAAAATAGCACGTCGGTAAAGCCATAAGTCAGCTAATTACCAAGCTGCGACTGAATGGGGAGATGAAAAGTTAGGTATGAGGATAAAGCCCATACTGGTTGAACGATAGTCCAAACGGTCAATGTCGGGACTATGGCGTAAGGTAATTATTATTCGCCATATCTCAGCACTTATGTTCCGCTGTTCAGGAGCGTAAGCAAAGATAGGCTGAGACGTATATGCAATAAGCATAAAAGGATGGAAGTCGTATCCGACAACCTAACAAGCCAAATCGTTAGTATGATGCTAAACGGGGATTACCTAAGTCGAAACGCTTAAAAATAAGCTATTAAGTGTAGGCTTATGAATATTCGATATGGTAACGGAGCCTTCATAGTAGTCCGAGAGTGTTAATGGCACTTACATGGCGAAGGAAGGCAGTTTATAACATTAACAATATAGAAAGGATAATGTGTGATACATTATGAGAAATCCTGAAAATGTGTTAATCAGCTTAACGAAACACAGTAACCAAAAAGATTACAAGTACGAGCGTTTATACCGTTTGCTCTACAATGAGGAACTGTACTTAACCGCTTATCAAAACATTTATTCCAATGACGGAAGTATGACAAAAGGTACTGACAAGCAAACGGTTGACGGTATGAGTATCGAAAGAATACGGAAAATCATAGTTTCGCTCAAAGATGAAAGCTATCAGCCAAAACCTGCAAGAAGAACCTATATTCCAAAGAAGAACGGAAAAATGCGTCCACTCGGAATACCGTCCTTTGAGGATAAATTGCTTCAAGAGGTTATCAGAATGATTTTAGAAGCTATCTATGAGGGGCATTTTGAAAATACTTCTCATGGGTTCAGACCTAATAGAAGCTGTCATACGGCACTCAATGAAATTCAAAAAACTTTCACGGGTGTGAAATGGTTTATCGAAGGAGACATTAAAGGTTTTTTTGATAACATCAACCATGCTACGTTGATTGGAATTTTACGAGAACGTATCAATGACGAGAGATTTCTTCGACTGGTAAGAAAATTTCTGAATGCAGGCTATATTGAGAATTGGACTTTTCATAACACCTATTCGGGAACACCGCAGGGTGGCATTATCAGTCCTATTCTTGCAAACATTTATTTGGATAAATTTGATAAGTATGTAAATGAGTATGTCCGAAAATTTAAAAAAGGTAAAAAGCGTATGCGTACAAAAGAGTACCGCAGGAACGAAGTCGAATTAAGCAAAGCCAGAATCGCATTGAAAAATGCAAACGACGACTGTGAAAGAGAAAATGCGATTGCACGCATAAGGCAGTTGGAAAAAGAACGGGTGAATATTCCCCCAAGTGACCCTATGGATAACAATTATGCAAGGCTGGTCTATGTCAGATATGCTGATGATTGGCTGTGCGGAGTTATCGGTTCGAAAGAGGATTGTAAGAAAATAAAAGAAGATTTTAAGAATTTTCTCAAAGAACAATTACAGTTGGAGCTATCAGAAGAGAAAACGCTGATTACCAATGCCCAAAAAAGTGCGAAATTTCTCAGTTATGAAATCAGAGTACGGCATAGCAATCTAACCAAGAGAGATAAAACAGGCAAGCTCGTTCGTAATTACACGGGCAGAATTGTACTGGAAGTTTCAAGTGATACAATCAGGAAACACTTGATTGATACAGGTGCTATGAAGTTAATCTACCATAATGGAAAAGAAATTTGGAAACCCAAGGCAATATACAGATTGAAAAACTGTGATGATCTGGAAATACTCGACTACTACAACAGTATGATACGAGGTTTTTACAATTATTACTGTATAGCCAATAACAGCTCAATCATCAACAGCTACAAGTATATTATGGAATACAGTATGTACAAAACCTACGGCACAAAATACAGAACATCAATTTCAAAAGTAATCGGAAAATTCAGAGCAGGAAAAGATTTTGCTGTAAAGTTCCGTAATTCCAAAGGAGTTGAGAAAATGCGAGTGTTTTATAACGAGGGTTTTAAACGGCAGAAAAAAGCATTCCAATCTAATGCAGACTTAGTTCCAAATACAATCAAATATTTCAGCAGTACAAAGCTAATCGACAGAATAAAAGCCAGAGAATGTGAGCTATGCGGAAAAACTAATACTCCCATAGAAATTCATCATGTTCATCGGCTTAAAGATTTACAAGGTAAAACTTTTTGGGAAGCTCTTATGATAGCGAGAAATCGCAAAACAATAGCTTTGTGTAGAGAATGTCATAAGAAATTACACTGTGGACAGTTAAATTGAGTTTATAAATGGAGAGCCGTATACAGTGAGAGTTGTAAGTACGGTTCGGGGGCGAGTATTTGGAAACCTACCATAGCAATATGGCAAGGCGCTGGGTACTTAGCCTACAGAGGGAAGGACGTATTATCCGTCAGGGAAACCATAATAAAAAGGTTCATATCTTCCGGTATGTAACTGAATCCACATTTGACAGCTACATGTGGCAGTTGATCGAAAACAAGCAGAAGTTTATTTCCCAGATCATGACCAGCAAAGCACCGGTCAGAAGCTGCGAAGATGTGGACGAAGCGGCACTGTCCTATGCAGAGGTCAAAGCACTGGCAACCGGAAATCCAGCAGTAAAAGAGAAGATGGCATTGGATGTGGATGTGGCGAAATTAAAGCTTTTAAAAGCGAACCACATGAATAACCAATACCGACTGGAAGATGATATTGCAAGGAATTTTCCGCAACAGATTGCAAAATTGATGGAGATCATTGACAGCTACAAGGCAGATATCGCTCATTTTTCTGAGCATAAAATTACAGATCCAGAGCAGTTTTCTATGGAAATCAGTGGCAAAGTGTTCACAGAAAAGAAAGAGGCAGGAGCGGCTCTTCTGGCGGTCTGCAAAGACATTAAGTCTGTAGATGCAGCTATGGACATTGGAAGTTATCAGGGATTTAACATGAGAATCCAATTCGACAGCTGGAGCAAAGAGTTTATCCTGTCTGTAAAGCATGAATCGGTAGCTAAAGTTCGGTTGGGAGCCGATGCCCTGGGAAATATCATTCGTATCAATAATCTTTTAGAAAGTTATCCGGAAAAACTGGCAGAAGCAGAACAACGGCTGGAAACGGTACAGGAGCAGATGACAAATGCCAAAGAGGAAGTCGGGAAGCCATTTCCAAAAGAAGAGGAGTTGAACCAGAAACTGGAGCGACTGTCAGAGTTAAATGCACTTCTCAATATGGATGAGCGGGAAGATACAGAAACAGAGCAGTCGGAATCAAAAGAGAAAGAAGAAAGACCGGTACGAGGTTCTATTCATGAGAAACTGCAGATTTATAAAGAAAAGAGTCAGCGGGAAAGTGAAACTGGCAAGGAAACCAGAAAATGGGACTTCGGTCTGGAATAAATAAACAGGAAAGATGGCATAATTTGGTAGAAGAAGGTTCTGCCGGTTATGCCTTTTTTTAGAACACAGGAGGAATTTATATGGCGAGAAATATGATAACAGGAAAAGAAACGCAGAAAATGCAGGAATTTACGCAGGAACAGATAGACCGTGCAGAACACATGGGAATAGCGCTTCCAGTAGATGTAAAAGAACAGATTTTTGAATATGCAAATCTGATTGGCGAGGAAGAGAAAGTAAGGACGTTGGTAAAAAATCTGACAGATGCAATCAATCAGGCAGATGAAGATAAAGTAGAGGAACTTCTGGATGATGCAAAAATGGATATTCAGGACCTACCAGATCCAACCATAGGTAAGCTGGAATTACGTGATTATGGATATACAGCAGAAGACATGGTGCCGCTCAGAAAAGAAGCAGCTTTGGATTATCACAGAATGGGTTCTAAGATTTATTGTCTTGGCAGTGCTGGCAGTAAAGGAACAGGAGGACTAAGATGGAGCTTAAGCTGGCGTTAAAGGTAGACGATCTGGACAATGTAGCTACCATTTTTGCCGATGATATCACAGACGGCACGGTGGTAGAGGTCCGGGATAAAAAGGGGCAGAAGGAAGAAATCTGCGTCCATGGGGATGTTCCCTACGGTCACAAGATCGCAGTGACGGACATTCCGAAGGGAGCTCATATTATGAAATATGGAGAATCCATTGGAGCGGCGAGCACGGATATCAAAAAGGGTGATTATGTCCATGTGCATAACCTGGATGCATTAAGAGGCAGAGGCGATCTGGAGGAGGTGGAGCAATGAGCGAATATACATTTCAGGGATATCGGAGAGCCAATGGAAAGGTTGGCGCCCGCAATCTGGTAGCTGTGATCCCCAGCGTTATCTGTGCTAATGACGTAGGCCAGGCAATCTGCCGTCAGGTGCAGGGAACCATCGGATATTTTCATCATCAGGGCTGCTGCCAGCTTCCCATTGACTTAAAGAGAGTGACGGACACCCTTTCCAATCTGGGACAGAGCCCCAATGTGGGAGCGGCGCTGATCGTCAGCCTGGGCTGTGAGGGAACAGACCACGAGCGGATGGTGGAAGAAATACGGGCAGCCGGAAAACCGGTAGAGATTATCCGGATCCAGGAGCTGGGAGGAACCTCCAGGGCAATCCAGGCCGGAATTGATGCGGCTCAGAGACTGGTTCAGGAGATTTCCGGACTGCAGAGGGAAACGGTTGATATTTCTGAGGTAGTCATGGCAATTAAATGCGGTGCTTCCGATACTACCTCCGGTATGGCTTCCAACTGCGTGATCGGTTATGTGGCAGATAAGCTGGTAGACCTGGGAGCAACTGTGGTATTTGGGGAAACCACAGAATTCTTAGGCGGCGAGCACATTCTTGCTAAACGGGCAGTAGGCGGAGAAAACGGCCCCATAGGCCAGAAAATCTATGAAATCGTAGATCGGATGGAAAAACGGGCTAAATCTGTAGGAGAGGATATGAGAGGCGGTCAGCCTACACCGGGCAATATTGCAGGAGGACTTTCCAGTATTGAGGAAAAGAGCCTGGGAGCGATCGTAAAATCCGGTCATCGGCCGATCCAGGGAGTTTTAGAATATTGTGACCGGGTAGACGGACAGAAGGGGCTGTGGATCAAGGATGCTCCGGGACGGGAACCGGAGATTCTGACCGGAATGGCGGCCACGGGAGCGCAGTTTATGATGTTCTCCACTGGAAGAGGAGCACCTCAGGGCTTTCCGTCCATGCCTGTAATCAAGATCTGCGGCAATCCTCATACATATGAGCGGATGCAGCACGATATGGATCTGAATGCAGGACGGATCATTCAGGGGGAAAAGACGATCGAGGAGGTAGGAGAAGAGGCCTTCCGTCTGATGCTGGATGTTCTTTCAGGAAAAATGACAAAGAACGAGGCACTGGGCTATTACGGATCCATGGATATTTTCTGCCTGGGTCCTGTAATCTGATATTTGGGGTTTAATCATGTAAGGGGGTAATTATTTATGCTGAATCCTGTATTAGCTATGGCAATCGGTATTGTCGTTATGATGGTACTGATCATTTTTACAAAAATGCATGCATTTCCGTCACTGATCATCTCGGCAATCCTGATTGCGGTTCTTGCAATGCCATTTGGTCCGGAGGGAGCCACAGTTGCGACCCTGACCGAATGTGTAAGCACCGTTACCAAGGGCTTTGGAAACACTATGGCAAGTATCGGCGTTGTAATCGGCTTTGGCTGTATCATGGGAATTTTCCTTGAGAAGAGCGGCGCTGCCAAGCGTATGGCTCTGACAATCCTTAAAATGGTCGGTGTAAAGAACTGCGATGTGGTTCTTGGACTTACAGGCTTCGTAGTTTCCATTCCCGTATTCTGCGATTCCGGTTTCGTTATCCTGTCCTCTCTGGCAAAAGAGTTTTCACGCCTTACTAAGAAATCCATGGTTTGGCTGGGCGGCATTCTTGGTATGGGACTTTACAATACCCACTTTATGGTTCCGCCTACACCGGGTCCTCTGGCAGTTGTAGGAACCTTCCAGGAAAATGGTTATAATCTGGATCTGGGAATGTATATCATTTTTGGTATCCTGATTTCTGTTCCCCTGTTTATCTTTTCTGTATTTCTTTTCCGTTATTTTGGAAAGAAATACCCGGATCTGGTTGTGCCTTATGAGATCGACCGTTCCAAGTACAGTGAGAGCCAGTTAAAGGTTCTTGACCGCATTCAGGAAAAACAGAGCCGCAATGAAGATCTTGCCACAGAGGATTTTGCAGATCTGCTGGCTGCTGAGAAGCTTCCCAGTGCATTTTTATCCTTTGCCACCTTATTAGTACCCATTGTTCTGATCTTTGCCAACACTCTGGTAGGACAGATTGGAGCGCTTCAGGGAACTGCATTTGCAGAGTGTGTGAAATTCCTCGGACAGCCGGTTATGGCGCTGTTTATTTCCCTCTGCATGGGCGCATTCCTTCTGTGTGCGGAATATGACCGCAAGACCTGTGTGGATCTGATGCAGGAAGCCTGTCGTGATGCAGGTCCTATCGTATTCATCACAGCAGCAGGCGGTGCCCTTGGCGCAGTTATCAATGCGACAGGCGCAGCAAAGATGATGGCAGACGCAATCGTTGCTGCGGGAGTTCCAGGTATTTTAGTACCGATTATCATTGGTGTCATCATGCGTTTCCCGCAGGGCTCCGGAACCACAGCTATGATTACAGGCTCCGCGATTATTGCCCCGA
>ERZ772816.1492-NODE-1492-length-19488-cov-5.736222_pt1 | contig 19488 bp, 8 predicted proteins | sample MGYA00511359_ERZ772816 | MGnify/ENA primary metagenome ERZ772816 (study PRJEB29015, sample SAMEA2737710) | human gut metagenome | biome: human gut; feature: human-associated habitat; material: faeces | place: China | collected 2012 ...
AACTCTCAACTCTCCATTCTCAACTCTCAAATTCTTCAATCACCTCGAAACAGGGACACTCTTTGATCCGCTCCCAAGGGTCAACAATTCCATTATAATTGGTGTCAGGACTCAAATCACGGTGTCCCACCACTTTTGCATCCGGATAACGCTGCAACAGTTCGCGCACCAGGCGATGCAAAGATTCTTTCTGGCGGGAAGTACGCGTATCCGCTGCCTTTCCGTCCTCATCCAGTCCGCCTTCATAACACACCCCTAAACTAATCGCATTAAAACCGCGTGCATGAGCACCCACCGTATCTTCATCCCTCATCGGTTCTATCTGTCCCGACTTGCGGATATAATAATGATACCCCCAACACGAAAAGCCCCGAAAGCGATGGGCAGTGTCCACATCCTTCGCCGTGAAGTCGCGATCGACACGGGTAGCAGAGCAGTGAATCACAATCAGACTAATCTTTCTCATCGTCCTTCTCCCTTTCCGTCGTTTTCACATTACACACTTCCTTATGGGTAGCATTGAAGCGCACCTCTCTCACAATTCTGTTCCGCTTTCTTTTTCCGAAGAAAGGCACAAGGAACATAATTACATCCAAAATCTTAGTTACAATTTCTTTCATTTGATTCAATATTAAAGTTATCATGCTGCCGGATCCGGAGCTTCTCCGCTTCCACCACCGTCTGAACCACCACCGGAACCTTTGTCATCGTCTTCTCCTTCATTGCCGCTACCGCCCGTTTGGGCCACCGCACGCGTCGTTACCTGCTGGTAGCTAAGAATCTTCGTGATGTCCGCCAACGTCTTTCCGGGACGGAAAATAATATGGGCAGCCGTAATCAGCGAACTTGAAAACTCCTTGACCGACACAGCTCCTTCACTGTTCAACCCGATCTGCAAACTGCCCAAATCACCCAGCCGGACTATTCTTCCCGCTTTCAACGCACGCTTCGCCTCATAAAGAATACCCGAAATGGCGGCACGCACATCTGTCTCCGTACAGGTAGACCGACTGGTGATTCCTTCGCACAACTCTTCAAAATCCAACTCTCCCGAAGCCTGTGCCTGCGCGTAATACTTTGCCGACTCATCCTTTTTGGCAGGATTCTTGCGCGGCACTACTGAATAAGTTACTGTCATTGCCATAATAAAATAATTTTAAGATTTCACACATTTCGAACGCGTTCCTTATTTGTTAACGACATAAAGATAACACATTTTTCACCCTCCGGATTCCCCAACGAAGTTTCCTGATACTCTATGAATAATAATGACGTTATTCTTTTAATAAACCATTAATTTTCAGTAACTTTATAGCATAAACCAAACATCATTCATCATGTATTATCCGGATCAGCCGTTTCATATCCGCACTTATAAAAAGTCGGAACTAGCTCATCTTTACAACCCCAACGTATGCCTTAAAGTAGCCTTACAAATACTACGTCGTTGGATTGTCTACAACCTTCCGCTCCTGCAAGAACTCGAACAAGAAGGCTATCGTGCCCGCAACCGCCTTCTCTCTCCCCGGCAAGTGGCAACGATCATACGCTATTTGGGAGAACCCTAGGAACTTAATCAAAAAAACGAAAAGTTCCATTCTATTATTTTACAAACAAATTTCTTTGCAACCGCAAATTAAAAAGAACAAACCAACATGGAGCATTTTACCATCTTTCAAGACTTTTACCGCGTCATAGCCGAAATGACAGAAGAAGAAATCGTATCGGCCATCAGCAACGGCACATACCGGGAAACAGTGGAGGACGTGCGCCGAATCCTCGCGGAACAAGGCGAGAAAGCAGCCAACGAAAAGAAAATAGAACTACCGGAAATCACCTTTTCAGCCAACTACCGGGGAGGACGTTCAAACGCAACTCTCGTCAAGTATCTGGGATACATCGTGGTAGACATCGACCATCAGACACAGGAAGCATTGGCACGCATCCTCGCACTGGCAAAAAAGTGTGCCCACACCCGCATCGCTTTCATCAGCCCCAAAGGAATGGGACTGAAAATCGTGGTACGTGTATGCCGGACAGACGGGACATTGCCCGAAACAATTCAGGAAATTGAAGATTTCCATCATGCTGCTTATCACAAAATCGCTTCCTTTTATGCCCAGCTCTGCGGAGTTGAGGTCGACACTTCCGGGCAGGATGTTAGCCGCACTTGCCTGTTCTCTTACGATCCGGATATTTATTTCAATCCCGATGCCACAGCTGTCATCGTGGAACAGCCACCGATGTTCTTCAAGTCTCAAAAGAAGAAAAGGGCATCCGGCAAAAAGAAAAAGACGACAGCACCAGACAACAATCCCCTCACCGAACAAGTGGCACTCAACTACCATTCCTCGCACGCTTCCTTAATGGTGACTCTGAACTATTATCACAATAAATCCGAAAAGTACGTCACCGGCAACCGGAACAACTACCTGCATTGCCTGGCTTGTATGTACAATCGCTACGGCGTCCCCCAGGAAGAGGCGGCAGCTTTTATCAAGAGCCAGTTCACCGATCTTCCCGCGGATGAAATGGACGCACTGATCGGGAGTGCTTACGGACACAACGAGGAATTCGACACCCGCAAGCTGAATAGTACGCAGAAGCGAATGTTACAGATTGAGCAACATATCAAAGAAAATTACGATACACGCTACAACGAAGTGCTTCATATCATGGAATATCGCAGAAGGAAAACGGACACGGAGCAACCGGAACCTTTCCATATTCTCGACGAAATGATGGAAAACAGCATTTGGATGGAGATGAACGAACTGGGCTATTCGTGCACCGTCAAGACGATTCAGAATCTGATCTACTCCGACTTCAGCATCACCTACCATCCTATTCGCGAGTATTTAGACTCGCTGCCTGAATGGGACGGAACGGATTATATCGGTATCCTTGCCAACAGCGTGCATACTAGTCACCAGAAATTTTGGGTAGAATGTCTGGAACGTTATCTGGTGGGAATGTGCGCTGCCGCCACACAAGATGATGTGGTGAACCACACTGTTTTGTTGCTTTGCAGCGAAATACAGAACATCGGAAAGACTACGTTTATCAACAACCTGCTGCCGCCCGAATTGCGCGCCTATCTTTCTACCGGTCTTATCAACCCGAACAACAAGGATGATCTGGCCAAAATAGCGCAGGCGATGCTTATCAATCTGGATGAGTTTGAAGGGATGAACGGACGGGAACTGAATATCTTCAAGGATTTGGTTACCCGCAAAGTAATCAGCATCCGCCTGCCATACGCGCGGCGTTCACAGAACTTCCCTCACACGGCTTCTTTTGCCGGCACATGCAATTATCAGGAAGTGCTTCACGACACCACAGGTAACCGCCGTTTTCTCTGCTTTCATGTCAACTCGATGGAGTTTATCAAAATAAACTACGCGCAGTTGTATGCACAAATCAAGTATCTGCTCAACAAGCCGGGGTATCAGTATTGGTTCACCCAATCGGAAAACTCACGGATTGAAGAGAACAACGAGGATTTCATTTTCCACTCACCGGAAGAAGAACTGGTGTTGACACATATCCGCAAACCGGAACGTTTCGAAAAGGTGCATTATCTGACGGTCACTGAAATTGCGGAATTGATTCGCGAACGGACGGGGTATCAATATTCTCACGGAACCAAAGCCCAACTAGGAAAAGTGATGTCCAAACACGGCTTCGAATTTCATAAGGGAAAAAACGGGAGAAGATACGCTGTATTCATTATTGATACGGAACAGGTGAAATCAAACAGGCTATATGAATAAGATTTCATCTCCTTCGCACGCAAAAAGGTGAGGGTTGGTGAGGGTACTTTTGCAACTTTTCATTTTTAGTTTCACTTGTATTCACCATTATTTCTCCAAAAATAAAAATGTCTCCCCATGGGACACATCACTTGCGTGAGAGGTGCGGGGAGTCCTGTTAGTATTATGATATGATATTTGAGAGAAAAAATCAACCATTTTTTATATATTGCCCTCAAAAATTCCGGCAAGACTTTTTTACTTCTTCTTCCTTTCCATCTCTTCTTCCATCGCCTTCTGTTGCTGTGGCTGTCCTTTCCCTTGACTGGCTATCTTCTTCTGATGATTTCGGAGCCGTTTAAGTACCGATCTCCGTGGAGCGTTCTTATCCTTTTTCTTTGGAGTGTTATTCATCAGTCCGTCAATCATATTATAGTTGGCTTCTTCTGTCATCTCTGCACTACGAAGGTATTCTCCATTATCCATGACCTTCTGCCAGTTCGCCAGCTCTGGTTTCTTCTTTTGTGTTTCTCCAGGTTGTAGCTGTCCGGTCTGGAATTGTGCCTGCATTTCCTGTTGTTTCTTCTGTGCCTGCTCTGCCTGTTGCTGCATGAAGTTCTGAATATTCCGTCTGGCTTCTTCATCAAAGCCATTATAACAATCATTCATGACTACGGTGCCTTCTTCACTAAGAATCACATAAGCGGCTCTTGTCCCATACTCCTCATGTTCCATCAGAAACCATTTCTTTTCATTCATCAGGATGTAATCCTGTGCAAGCCATGTTCCTTTCTTTCCTTCGATTTCATATCCGGTCGTATCAATGGAAAGTCTGGTATCGGAGGAACTTTTGATTGTGAGAAATTCCGGAATGATGATAAAACCATCTTTGTTGACATAGTAAGCTGTGGTTTTTCCATCATCAGTGATGACGATCACATCACTGCAACCGATGGAATGACCTTTAAAGTTTTTCGGTCGTTGCTTCTGCAAGCGTGTTTTAATGTCAGCCGGAGTTTCCTCCGGCTGGATTCTTCCAATGTACACCTGCTGATAGTTTTCTACTTGGACTGTTTTTTCTTCGCTTTTCAGTTTCTCGTAAGAACGGAAACGGACATCCCGGTACTCTGGGGTATCTTTTACCTGATATACTGCACACTGACTTGTACTCATTCTTCGTCCTCCTCTCCCAGTTCCATTTTATATTCTTCCAGATCCATAAGAAAAACTTCATAACCTTCATCACTCATACAGAACAGTTTTCTTATGGTATTGCAGACAAGCCCAATCATATCTGCATCGCCTTTCAGAAAAGGAATGATATGGTCGATTGCCTCCATCGTGTCATTTCGGTTTCCTTTATCAAACATTGCGGTTACTAAACATTCATTCGCATCAAAGTTCATCGCCAGATCCATCATAATTCCACTTCTCCCTTCTTATGTGTCTTGGATTTCTCCGTTGTCTTATTCTGCTCCTGTGCTTTTGCCCTTGCCTGAAAATCTTTTAAAGACTGCAGCACAGATTTCTTCACTTCACCTTTTGCTCTGCTTGCAGGTTCTGCCTTTTGTGGCTGGCTCTGACTTACAGATACCGGTTCCTGCTCTGCCCTTCTGTCTGCCGCAACCGCAAAAGGTTTCTGTCCACTTCCTATTACTGTTTCTACCGTATGTTCCGTTTCCTTTACCCTTCCATGCTTTTCATCCAGATACTTTTCCATGTCTGCGATTGCTTTCTGCACCAGAGGACTTTCTTTATAGTGAGGAATCATATCTATCAGATCACGCCGTATCCGGTCTGCACTCATCAACTCATATTCCCCGGAATAATCTTCATCACCATCTTGCAGAGCAAATCCGATTCCCTTGATTCCATGCATCCGTTCCGCCGGAATGCTCTCATATATTTTAATGGCTTCTTCTAAAGTGAGGTTGTTATGGTATTCTCCCATGACCGGAAACTCCATGCACTCTGCAACATAAAAACTGATCGTGGCTTCTGGCTGTTCCTGCTCCGGCTGTTTATCAAAGATAGAAAGTTGCTCTGTATCTTCCAGACGGAAAAGTAAAGAACGGGCAGTTATAACATCGCTGTCTATATCGGATTCCTCGGATACCTCAATCAGCCAGTCCTTGATAGCTTCTGTTTTCTTATTCAAAATATCCTCCGTGAGCTTTTCCACCTGTTCTTCTCTATTTTCAACCGTATCGTTATACTCATAGGTATCAATGTCATAACTAAAATTATCCAGGTCCACAGCGAGCTTTTTAATCTCCTGCTGGTCAAGATATTTTTCGGATTCTTTTATATACTCTGCCAGAGTGATTCGCTCCTCTGCAATCGGGTTAATATCCACCTTAATTCCTGCCATCGCTATACCAGATTCATTTAAGGCATTGAAAAAGCTATCTTCTCGAATATCACCTTTATAGGAAAGAACCACATCAAGGTCAGAATCTTCCCGGTAAAGGTCTTGTCTGCTTCTGGAACCATACACTCTTGCAGCAAGCAGCTCTACCTCCTGTTCCATTCCCATATCTTCTAATACTGCCTGTGCATGATACAGAACCCCTCTTTCTACTTCTGCCCTGCTCAGACTATTTAATGCCAGTTCATTTCTTCCAATCTCAGAAGTCGCACGAAGTTCCCCTTCCTGCAATAAATCTTTAGAGTGCTGGATCGTCATTTCTTCAAATTCTTTATAATCCACTTTGACACATTCCATATCATCCATTCTTTCACTTTTAAGGATTTCATAAGCAGCTTCCTGAATAGATGCGTCTGGATTATCGTAATCACCACTCTGGATTTCATGCAGATCAGAGTCATAAAAAATAAACGAATATCCTTCTTCTGTTGCCTGTATGGTCAGATACCCTTTACTCCTGGTAAACTGCATTGCGATTCCTTCATAGGTTTGCATTGCTTCTTCCCTGCGAAATCCTTCAAAAATACTTGCCGGGCAATTCTTTTCTAATTGTATCCGCTGCATCTGTTCTTCCTGAACTTCTTCCACATCTGCCATCAGATCTTCGTAATCCACTACTTTTGCATCTTCCAGTGAGTACCCTTTATCTTCTAAAATATCACTGGCAGCTTCATCTACATAGATTGTCGGATTGTCATAGATTCCTCCATCATCCTCCTGATAATCTTCATTATAAAATGTATAGTCATAACCATCTTCTGCGGTCTGGATTGTAAAGTATTGTTTTCCAATCTGATATGCAATCTGTACCTCATTCCAGTCCAGCATGTTTTCCATTTTATTTACCACTTCATATATTTCTGGATTCATCCACCCTCCGATCTGTTTATACGCATGGGTCAGCCGATCTATCCCGTTTTCACATCGGATAAAATCCATGCTTTCCTGCATCGTTTCCGTATTCTGGATACCAAGCACTTTTTTCTGATGATTTGGCAGACGTAAATATTCCTGCATCGCTTCATCCAGTGATTCATACCGGTTTACTTTTACTACACCCTCTGCATTTACATCTTCCATCACATAAAAATTATCAACGTAATGAATCTCTGGCATTTTTAACTTTATGCCTTCCGGCAGCTGCACCTCACTGACTGCATGGAAATTAAACCGGACATCCGTTCCAGATTCATTTTTTCCTGCCATCGTTTCTTCCCAGGTATCTTTCTGTACTGCCTGTATTTCTTCGATTGTAAGTGTCTGTCCACTCCGCAGGGTTACAACAGAATCTTTCGGGAATTCCGTCAAGTCATAAAGTGTTGTTCCATTTTCCTGCAAATATTCTGAAACTGCTTCCAATGCTCCTGCGTCAAACCCGTTCCATAAGTCCTCCGCTACAAGCTGTCCATTTTCTGCTACGATAATGCCTGCCACATCGGATCCAAATTCATCCTGTTCCATTAAGAAAAACTTCTCCCCGGCATATTCCTTTTCATCAACCGTATGCCATGTTCCGTTATGTCCTTCTGCTTCATACCCTCTTGTCTCTGCCGTAATCGTCACTTCGTTTTCTCCTATCGCCTGTTCTATCCTCTGCATCCGAATCTCAGCTCTTGCCATGTCGATAAACCCATCTAAAACTGCCGGGTGGCTTTCGATCACATAATCCAGATTCAGATTTCTGCCCCGGCTGATATTTTCCGGGACTTCAATATGCTCCGCCCAGTCTTTGTTCTGTCTGGAGAATCTTCCATCATGGGAAAGTTCCTGGATGGTATTTGCCATAACAAAATTCATACGTTCTTCCCCAAAGCGTTCCACGACTTCTTTTGCTGCATTCTGCTTTAAGTGCAGCCCGTCAAAATTCTCCCGGATAGCTTCTTCGATTGCTTTCTTGCAGTCCAGGTTTAACTTTCTCGAATCCAGATAAGCATCCACATCCCGTTCTCCCATTGCCTGTTCCAATGTTCCTTTATAAACTGGCGGATATGCCCTGACGGAATTATGTTCCAGTATGTTCATTCTCTGCTGGACAAACTCCGGAAGTTCCTGAAATCCAAAAGAATCTACATAATAGGCTGTAATCTCTGCACCCCTGTTTATCACGATCACATCACTTACCGATAAAGAATGACCACGGAAATCTTCCGGTCGGTCAATGTTAAAGCGTTCAAATATATTTTCTAACGTGATTGTTGGCATCCATGGTGCTGCATAAACCATCCGGTAATCCTTTCCGTCAATGGTATATCCCAGACTCTTTGCGGATTCCATTCCCATAAACTGATAAGTATGCTCATCCCCACTATCCATCTGATAAATGGCAAACCTTCCGCTTTCTCCATGCAGAAGAAGTGTCTCATCAATCTTTTCTGCACTCTGCTGTTCCAGTGCTTCCTGTTTTGTAGCAGATATTTCTCTTTCTTTCTGCACTTCCCATTCTGTTTCTGTGATTCCAAAGATACCGTCATATCCAAGAATTGCATCTTCTGTGTCTACAAGTGTTGATTCTGCCAGCTGTGGATTCTCTTGATTTCCATGTAACACATAAATTTCTGCCCCTCCACGGTACAATTCATATGCACGGTCTTTCGTAAGCGGAAGCATATGGTCTAACTGGATTCCTGCCTCGTGCATTTCTGTAAAACCAACCATGCCATCCGGGAAATTGTCAATCTGTGCCTGTATTTCATTCATAAGGCTTCTCGTATATTCACTTCCCGGTCTGCGGATTGCAGTCATCATACGGTTCACCAGTCCAAGCACTTCGTCTTTATCATCCATCTTATATGCAAAATTCACAATAAGATTTCTCTGGGAATCTGTGAAATCTCCCGTATTGGCAGCTTCTGCTGTTTCAATCAGACGGTGGGCATACTGCATGGCTGTTTCTTCTGCAATTTCCGGCTCTTTCGCTTGGAAGTTCGCCCTTGCTGCCTGGATCACTTCATACACCAGCTTTGAACCGGCTTCATCGTAAGATTCCCTCATATCCCATACCAGGTCATTCAGTCTTTCCACCTGTCCAGGGAAGGTTTCTGCATATTCATTTACAAATGCCTTTTCATTTTCCGAAAAAATATTTCTTGGAAACTCTGCTTTTTGCACCAGCATCTCTGCCTGATCTTTCGGAGAAAGGTCAGAAAAATAAGTAACGCCTGTGTCAGCATCATATTCCACATCATAAAAATCAATCGGATAGTTCTCTCCGTGCCCACTGCTGTCATAGAGTGGTGTGACGGCAGCACCTTTTTCTTCCAGAAAACTTTCCAGTGGTTTCTCATTTTCCTCTATCTCACCACTTTCCAGAAGGCGGACGTATTCCCCCACATTCTGCTCTAACTGTTCCCTGCTCATGTTTTCGATCAGATCATAAGTAAACTCGGAACCCATACTGCCTGAAAGATGCAGAATTAAATCTTCCTTATGAAAAGTATCCCGAACTGGTCTTTCCATTTCCAGCTCGTGCATCTGTGTCTCGATATTCTCAATGACTTCCGCAGACGTTTTCCGTATGGTATCCATAGATGCCCGGAGTGCTTTCATATCCTTGCTTTCACACCAGCTGGCAATATAGGTAAAAGAGTATTCGGAAGTATCCAGACCAAAGTGGTTGCAGACAATATAGGCAATACTTTCTGCTTCCACTTCTTTGGTTGTCCGGTCTTTTAAAATCCCTTCCGCATCCATTACCTCCCGGTCATGCAGCAATGCATGGCTTACTTCGTGTACTCCGGTTTTCATGGTCTGAAGATTACTCATATCTTCCTGAATTGCGATATACTTTTCTGTCTGATGATAATACCCCTTTGCTTCCCCTTCTATTTCCATCATGCGGATTGGCACAGGAGAAATGTTCTGCAATGCTTCCATAAACGTGTCATAAAACTGTACACTCCCGGTAAGTTCCGGTACTTCCAACTCTACAATCGGCTCTCCCTCTGTCTGGCTGACATCAAATACCGTTGTCACACGAAACCTTGGAATGACCATCTCCACAATCTCTGTTTCCGGCTGACCGTCATCCCCGATCACCGGCTCTTTTGTTACAGGGTCAATCTTTTCAATCTCCTGTTTCTCACGGATGGGTGCCGGTGCGATGATCTGGATTCCTTTTTCCCCTCTCTTTACATGGCGGTTAAATTTCTTCTGCCACGCCTGATACCCTGCCACCAGAGTAGCCTCCGGTTTCTGCATGGTGATCAGAAGGGTGTTATTAAAACTGTAATTATGGAACTTGGACATGGTATTCAAATATTCCGTATATCGTTCCGAAGTAAAAATCTCCTTTACGCCCTGTTCCAGCCGTTCCGATATTTCCTTTAACTGTTTCTCTATATTATTTGCCATAAACAAACCCTCCATTTTATGTCCCCGCCAGAGAAAACTCTGACGGGAAATCTTTTATAACTCCTGTTCGTGTTTTTTCTTTGCAGTTTTCTGTACAGGTGGCTGTTCCGCTGTATTCTGCTGTGCCTTCTCCTGCTTTAAGCGTTCCAGAATAGATGGCTTATGGATTCTGTCTGCTGTTTCCGGAAGTTCTTTTTCTTCTACGGCATCCCTGCTATCTGTGCTACTTCCTTCTCTGCCAATATCCTCATCTGCCATAATCGTCTCATTGCCCTTTTCATCCATGTTCAGCAACGCATTTAACTCGGATAACCGTTCCATCTTTTCATTCAGCTCTGCTTCTTTCGGGAATGGTTTCTTTACCTCTTCCTGTGCAGTCGCAAGCTGCTGTTGTACGGTTTCCAATTTCTGCTCACTTTCCGTCAGCTTCCTGTCAATGGAAAAAAGGGTGTTATGGATACGCTGCATATTTCCTACCGGGTCTTTTCCGATCTCCAGCTTATAAGAACATTTCCCTTTGACCGTCAGTTCAAATGCATTGGAGAACATATTGTAGGAAGCAGATAACGTAAACCCATGATATTCCCCGACCTTTCCACCGGTGCTAACGGTTTTTAGTCCTGCACAGGCAGCGATCAATGCCTCGCCTGCTTCTTTCTTATCTTCATAAAGGACATTTCCTACTGTCATGGCAAACGTGTCATTATCCTGTAAATCCACGCTTTTTACTACCTGGGAATCTATCTGCATCCCGGCAATCCGCTCTTTCAATGCACTGATCTGTACCGGGAAATTCTTTGCAATATCGGATTCCAGACGGTAAATCTGACTGGTATGGTTTGCCTTTAAGAGTTTCAGTTTACTCACTTGCACATCCAGATCCATTTTTTCCTTAATGTACGGATTGCCTGTAGCAAGTGCCTTGATCTCTGCATAGGACAGTGCCGTATCATCCACATCTTCACAGGCCCTGACCGGGGATTTACTGGTCATGATCTGACTGATGAACTTCTGCTTATTCTCCAAAATCTGCCACATATACGCATCAAAAGTGTTCTCCGTCACATACCGGAATATCTTTACTTTGTCATTCTGGTTTCCCTGTCTTAAAATACGTCCTTCCTGCTGTTCCAGATCAGACGGCTTCCACGGACAGTCAAGGTGATGCAGAGCAATAAGCCTGTCTTGCACGTTGGTACCAGCACCGAGTTTCGGTGTAGAACCCATGAGGATTCTCACCTGTCCGGCCCGCACCTTTGCAAACAGTTCCGCTTTCTTCGCCTCCGTGTTATATTCATGGATAAAAGCAATCTCTTCTTTCGGGATTCCTCTGGCAACCAGCTTCTCCCTCACATCATCGTAAACATTGAAACTGCCATCCCCTTTTGGTGTGGACAGGTCACAGAAGATCAGCTGGGTTGTCCGGTCTGTCTTTCCCTCATCCCATACCTGAAAAGCATTTTCCACACAGGTATTGACCTTGCTTTTTTCGGCATCCGGGAGAAGTTCATTCAACAGTCTCTGGTCAAGGGCACATTTTCTTCCATCATTCGTGATTTTCAGCATGTTGTCCTCGGTCGGATTTACTAAGCCTGCCCTTACACTTTCGGCACGTTCTGAAAATGCACTGACCATTTCCTGCTGTTCTTCACTTGGTTTCAAGACTTCATTGATAAACTCTGCTTCCGGCACTGGAAGGTTCAGCATATCAGAAGTCTGAATATCTGCAGCTTCCTTAAAAATGGAGATCAGCTCCGGAAGATTAAAAAAACGGGCAAACCGTGTTTTTGCACGATAGCCCGTTCCTTCCGGTGATAATTCGATTGCGGTTACTGTCTCTCCAAAGGTTGCCGCCCAGGAATCAAAATGTCCCATACCCATACGCATGAGTGTGTCATACTGGAGATAACGCATGATAGTGTAAAGCTCCGTCATACTGTTCGATACGGGAGTACCTGTAGCAAAGGTGATCCCTCTGCCGCCGGTCAGTTCATCCATGTACCGGCATTTCATAAACATATCCGAACTTTTCTGTGCATCCGTCTGTGAGATTCCCGCCACATTCCGCATTTTTGTATACAAAAAAAGGTTCTTAAAACTATGGCTCTCATCCACAAACAGCCGGTCTACGCCTAACTGCTCAAAAGTTACTACATCATCCTTTCTGGTCTGGTCATTAAGTTTCTTCATCCTCGCCTGCAGACTCTTCTTTGTTTTTTCCAACTGCTTGATAGTATAATTCTGCCCTGCCTGATGTGCTGCTTCTTCAATGGAGAACGTAATATCTGCAATCTGCTGTTCCAGCATGGCAATCTGACGTTCCCTTGAAAGAGGGATTTTCTCAAACTGTGTATGCCCGATGATCACAGCATCGTAATCCCCTGTCGCAATACGGGAACAGAAACGTTTTCGGTTCGCCGGCTCAAAGTCTTTCTTCGTTGCCACCAGGATATTTGCCCCAGGATAAAGTCGTAAGAAATCACTGCCCCACTGCTCGGTCAGATGGTTTGGCACAACATAAAGATTCTTCTGTGAGAGTCCCAGCCGTTTTGATTCCATACCGGCTGCGATCATCTGGAATGTCTTTCCAGCTCCTACGCAATGAGCCAGTAACGTATTATTTCCATACAGCACATGAGCCACTGCGTTTTTCTGATGCGGCATCAGGGTGATCTCCGGATTCATGCCAACAAACTGAATATGGCTTCCATCATATTCCCGTGGACGGATGCTGTTAAATCGTTCATTATAGATCTTACAGAGATCTTCCCGTCGGTGCAGGTCTTTAAATATCCACTCCTTAAATTCCTCTTTGATCAGTTCCTGCTTCTGCTGTGCCAGCATCGTTTCCTTCCGGTTTAATTCCCGGTGTTCTCCATCGGCATCCTGTACCGTGTCATAAATCTTGGTATCCCGGAGGTTTAAGGCATCTTCCAAAAGGCGGTAGGCATTGGCTCTCTGTGTTCCGTATGTGGAAGTGACAAGAGCATTTCCGTAGCTGTCCACATTCTTTCCCATAACATTCCACTGTCCGGTCACTTCTGCATACTGGACTTTGACCTTGCTCCCTACATAATATCTTGGTGTATGGAATGTCTCTGCCATAAACCGTGTAATGTAATCCTCGGAGATCCAGGTTGCCCCAAGTCTTGCCTCAATCTCTGATGCATCCAGATCTTTTGGCTGTACCTGCTCCAAATACTGCACGTTCACCTGATATTCCGGGTGATCCTCTGCAAACTGTTTGGCGATCTGCAGTTTCTCCCTCACATTTCCAGAAAGATATTCGTCCGATGGCTCCCATTTTTCACTGATCGGGTTCTTAAAGATTATCCCTGCCAGTTCTTCGGTAAGCTCCTCTTCTGTTTTCCCGGAAAGCTGTGCCATATAAGAAAGGTCAACGCCTGCCCTCTCACCGATAGAAACCGCAAGTGCCTCACTGGCAGTATCTACAGAAGTTACCGTTTCTGCCCTGCGGATTGTCCTTTTGGTAAAAATATCCGCTTTTCGTTTCAGTTCTCCCTTATCATCCAGAAATTCCAGAGAAGTCAAAAGACAATAGCTGCTGTCCTGACTAAATGCCCGCTTATTGGCATTGCTGCTGAGAAGACCATATTTTGCTGTAAAGGTATCGTATTCTTCATTGAGTTTTCCCTGCAGCTTTGTGATCTGTTCATCGCTTCCCTCTTCCATCTGGCACTGGATCAGTTCATTCGTAACATCACGGATCTTCACCATCCCTTTGACACGTTCCGCTGTCATTGCCGGAAGTTCCATCCGATTCATCACAGAATTTTCCCGGTAATAGACTTCATCATTCACTACGGTATAACTGAAATTCTTTACATCTGGGTCTGCCGGGATAGAGACAACATCCTCCTCCAACTCTGTATCCGAAAGTTCCAGTTCCGTGATCGTACCATGGATATTCTGGACGGCTTCTTTTAATTGTTCTTCTAAGGTAATTCCTTCTTTTGGTTTTACGGTCACTTCCTGCTTTCCATACTGGGTACTTTCTGTAGTAAACTCACCAAGCACCATTTCCGGATGCTCTGCAAAATAAGCATTGACTGAATAGCCTTCCGGTGTTTCCTTTAAATTTAACCATTCCGGTTCCTCAATGGATGCCCTGTCCCTTTTCTGGAAAAACAGAATATCAGAAACAACGCTGGTATTGGCATTTCTCTGGAACGCATTATTCGGTAATCGGATGGCTCCAAGCAGTTCTGCCCGGTTTGCGATATACTGTCTCACTGCCGGATTCTGCTTATCCATCGTTCCACTGGAAGTTACCACAGCCACTACACCGCCGGGACGGATCAGATCAAGGGATTTTGCAATAAAATAATCGTGGATCATAAAATGATGCCGGTCATATCTGCGGTCACTGACCTGATACGATCCAAACGGAACATTGCCTATCACACAGTCGAAAAAGCTGTCTGGATAACTGGTTTCCTCAAATCCCTGCACGGCAATCTTATTTTTCTGGTAAAGCTGTTTTGCGATCTTGCCCGAAACCGGGTCGAGTTCCACACCGTACATCTTTGCCTTGTTCATACTCTCCGGGATCAGTCCCATAAAGTTACCAACACCACAGGACGGTTCCAGAATATTTCCCTGTTTCAGTCCCATATTTTCCAGTGCTTCATACATGCTTCGGATCACAGTCGGTGATGTATAAAAAGCATTTAAGGTCGATGCTCTTGCTGCACTGTATTCTTCCGGTGATAAGGTATTCTTTAACTCCAGATACTCATTTGTCCAACTACTGTTTTTCTCTTCAAATGCCTGCGGGATGCCACCCCAGCCAACATAACGGGATAAAATTTCCTGTTCTTCGGGTGTTGCCAGACGTTCTTCCTGCTCCAGAGTCTGCAATAAATGGATGGCTTCCATATTTGCTTTATACTTTGCTTTCGGACCACCTGCTCCAAGGTCATTATCCTGAATCCGAAAGTTATGCGGTTCTGTTACAATCTCTTCTACTTCCGGTTTTAAATATGGTTGAAATTCTCCCTCATATCCAAACAGTTCATTTTCTCCCGGAATATAATTGCGTCCGGTTTCCAGACACCGGAACACATCGGCAGTTGGTGCATTGCTGACTGCATAAAAATCATCATAAGAATACTTTGGGAAATCTTCTGTATGGTAGGTCGATAAATGCAGTTCTGTATTGGAACGGGTCTGTGCAACCAGATCTTTTCCTTCTATTCCTTCCGGCAATACCCCTACTGCTTCAAAATGATACCCCTGATACTCAAAAACACCTTCATCCCAGGACTCCGCCAGTTCTTCTGCTGTTTTAACCGTTATCTCTTCTTCTGATTCCTTTTGTTCCTGTCCCTCAGAAGTTTCTGTTATTTCCTGTTCCTGATTTTCCGGAATATCTTCTTGGGCAGTAACCTCTTCCTCTTCTATTTCCTCCACATCTGACATATCTACTACGGTCGGTTCTGTCACTGCCTTCGTATCCAAGAAATCAAACATGGTCATCTGGTGCCCGGATGGTTCCGCAAAAGACGGTTCTGCTTCCGGTGTCGGGAATATCGTATAGGTTCCTTCTGCATACTGGTGGAGTTCTGAAAGAAGTTCTGTTTTCTGCTGATAGTTTGTCCCATACGCTTCAAAATCCAATGGAAGAGCTGCCAATGCTGCATCCATCTTCTGTAACAGTTCTTCTGTCTGCTCTGGATTCTCTAATACTGCCACCATTTCTTTTCCTGGTTTTTCCCAGAAGAAATCATCCGTAAATGGTCTGTCTATCTCTTCCGGAAGACGGTCATAAAAGCGGAGTACCTTGTTCGCCATCTGTTCCTGTTCATATTCCGGCATACGAGCATAATCTTCTGCCTGCAGGAACTGGTCATTCTTTATCAGATAAGCTACTCTATTTGCAACTTTATTCCAAGATAATAAAACTGACGTATATGGATTTCCATAAGCACCTCTTGCAAGAAACAATCCTTTTCCATCATAATTTGCGTGTGAATCATCCGCACCAGACAGTGCATGACTGCTTCCACCGATCCCATACTGTTCCTTGATAAAACCTGTCCTCGATCTTTCATCTTCATGCAGCAGATAAAAGGAATACGTCCTAAGCCTGCCCTGCGAATACGCTCCACCTCCTGCAAGATAAGCATCAATCTCATCCTGCGTAATGAACATCGGATGGTCTTTCCATGCAAACCCGTCTCTTGCCTGATAAGGGATGACCTCATCCGCAAACTTCTGAAACTGCTTTGAGATATTTATAGGATCATAATGATGGAAACGCATAATGGAATGATTTTCTTCATAGGCTTCTGCCAGTGCATCCAGTCTTTCATTCAGTTCCGAAAGCCACTGTGGATCTTCCAGCTTTTCTTCCAGATAATCCGTGATCTCCGGATAGATACTGTGAAGATGTGGTAAATCCTCCTCATCAAAAACAATCTCGGCTACCCCTTCTGCCATATCCCCTTTCATATAGGCAAGAGCCTGTGCATGTTCTTTTACTGCATTGTTTCTTGCTGCATCCAATACAGACTGCGGTGCATATTCACCCTGGTCTAAAAGCTGATGGATACGTCTGCTGACATCTTTCCAGGATAAAAAGGCTTTATCCAGAATCTGGTCTGCCACCGTATGCCCGACTGCGATCTGCATCCCAGTTTCATCAAACCAGACGGAATACTCCCTTCCATCCATCTGAAAACCTTTGCCGCCTTTTCCATACTCACGCTTTACAAACTCCGTGTATTCTCCCGGTGACTGTTCACTCATAAAGTTATAGATGATACGCAGCTGGCTTCCTGTCCGGTTTCCTCCCGTCCGTAAAATATCATCCACAACACTTTCCGGAATAGGAATCTCCCCGGCATATAAAGCAGCTACTCTTTCACCAATCTGCCTTTTCTGTTCATTTGCTGTAGGATATTCGGGCAAAGATAAAGCAGAGGCAATTTCTTCCTCTGCTTTGCTCAGTCCATCTTCTCTTGTATCTTCAACTAGCTGTATACCAATTCCGTCAAGATGCTCTCTTCCGCTGTTGCCATCAGTGCGTTCATATGTGCTGTCCAGGCCATCGGGTCTGCTTCCTTGTCCGGTGCCGGATGGTTCTTCAGCAGTTTCTCCATCTGGCTGTCCATCCTCTCCTGTGCTGCCTTCTCGATCTCTGCCAGATGGCTGTTCAGCTTTCCTGTCAGGAACAGGCTCTGATACAGGCTGTTCTTGTGTTCCTTCAGGAATGTCCTCCGAAGCATCCCGTATTTCCCTATTGTCACTTCTTCCTCCTCTACGGTCAGGTTCGGAAACAGGTAATCCCCCTTGCGATGATATGTCAGTTCCATAGTCGGTTCCTCCTTCATTCTCGATATTTTCTTCTTTGTTGTTTTCTACGCCCTTATTTTTATTTTCACGCATTAACGTGTTAAAGTTATTATAATTCCTTTCATTGGAAATTTCAACCTCTTTTCTGGCTTCTTCCAGAGAAATTTTATGTACCGTCCTTCCAATGTCAATCAGAACACTCTCACTGATCTGGCTTGCTGCATTTCCAAGAAAGGTCAGTACAGACAGCCGGTTATAATCTGTGATATGCATGAAGTCCTCTTCTTCCAGAAGTTCCATCGGTTCAAGCCCGCATCGTCTGGAAAGCATGTAATATACACTGTCCGTTGCAAGCTGGCGGAAATCACTGCGGATCGTAACTTCATCCAGATCTTCCAGATACGTTCCTTCCGCTGCATATTCCAAGCCGTCCAGATATTCTTCCAGACTGTCTGCGACCATTTCCCTTGCAACCGCCATCAACGCATCCGATAAAGTCCCTGTATCTTTTTCTTCCAGACCATACGCTTCTGCTAAATGGTTAAGGATCTCTTCCTGCTGATGTTCCTGCATCTGCCACAGGTAAGGGCTTCTTCCGCCTGCCACCATGTGCGTATCTGAAATATCAAACACATACCGGAGTCTGGTATTATGACCATTCTCGTCAAGCAGGGCGATTCCCCTAGCTCCCCGGTTTACCCAGCGGAACATCTTCTCATTCCACAGTTCCAGGGACGCACAGGCGGTTGCCTGTGGATGCTGTGCGTGGATCAGTAACTGGTCTGTAAAAGGATACCGGTATAGTCTCGCTGCGGTATCCATATAACCCATCCAGTCCCTTGGCGAACTGCTCACCAATGTCGCATGTTCCTGTGCCAGTTCCCGGATGTCCTGTAATTTCGACATACTGCCTACCTCCTTGTCTTATTTCTTTTTCTTCTTTGGAAATTCCAGATGGAACCTTGGCTTTCCGTCCTCCAGTGTCAGTAAAAGATCTGCGTCAAACTTTATATCTTTTTTTCTGGAATACAGCCCTTTTACATGGGTGCAGGCTTTATCAAGAAGCTCCACTGCCATCTTTTTATCCAGTGTTTTCTCCATGCTTCCTAAGAAACGGTTTTCTTTCCAAAGGGCAAAATCACACTGCCTGTTGGAGCAGTAAAAATTCTGCTTTCCTTCGTAGACATCAGAGCCGCAGACCGGACACTTACCGATCACTTCCCTTGCTTTCTGGAACCTTCTCCTTTCCGTTTCCGGTATTTCCCTGCACACAGAAAGAATCTTACCGACTAAAGAAGTGATCTCACCCATAAACTGTGTATCGGTGATCTGCCCTTTTTCCATCATTAAAAGCTGATTTTCCCATTCGGCAGTCATTGCGGCAGATTTCAGATAAGCCGGCATGACATTCACCAGTTCCCTGCCCTCTGTGCTTGGCAAGATCTGCTTTCCTTTTCTGACTGCATAGCCGGAAGAAACCAGTTTTTCAATGATACCTGCCCTGGTTGCCGGAGTCCCCAGTCCTTTCTTCTCTGTCTCCGAATCAAAGTCTTTATTCCCTGCGGTTTCCATAGCGGCAAGGAGGGTATCTTCATTGAATGGTTTTGGCGGGGAAGTAAAATGCACTGTCTTTTCTGCCTT
>ERZ772816.1508-NODE-1508-length-19232-cov-3.603118_pt1 | contig 19232 bp, 14 predicted proteins | sample MGYA00511359_ERZ772816 | MGnify/ENA primary metagenome ERZ772816 (study PRJEB29015, sample SAMEA2737710) | human gut metagenome | biome: human gut; feature: human-associated habitat; material: faeces | place: China | collected 2012 ...
TCGACCTTCACCCAATCCTCGTTGCGGCTCAGCGGCGCTTCAGGATTGGATTCGGCGTCTTCCGGATCGAAAGTCTTCGGGCTGTAGTCCGGCACGTCCGGCAGGTTGATCGGCAGCTGGTCGTCCGGCAACAGATGCGGGGTGCCATCTTCGCCGTAGACGATCGGGAACGGCTCGCCCCAGTAACGCTGGCGGCTGAACAGCCAGTCGCGCAGACGGTAGCTGACCGTGCCCTTGCCGACACCAGCCTCTTCCAGCCATGCGTTCACCTTGTCGATGGCTTCGTCCACGCGCAGTCCATTGAGGCTCAACGCGTCGCCCTTGGCACGGGTGGCGTCCACAGCGGAGTTGATGACGATGCCGTCGTGGGAGACGAACGGAGCCTTGCCCTCATAGTTGGCCAGATCGTCGCCGGATTCCGGCAGCGGCTGCACGGTGTAGGTGACCGGCAGACCGAACTTGACCGCGAAATCGTAATCACGCTGGTCGCCACCCGGCACGGCCATGATGGCGCCGGTGCCGTAATCCATAAGCACATAGTCTGCGGTGAACAGCGGCAGCTTGGCTCCGGTGATCGGGTTGATGGCGTACAGGCCGGTGAACAGGCCGGTCTTCTCGCCCGCCTCGTCCACACGGTCCTTGGCGGTCTTGGATTCCGCGGCCATACGGTAGGCCTTCACAGCCTCGACCGGAGTGGCGTAGCCGCCCTTCCAGTCTTCCGGAGTCTCGGACGGCCATTCGGCGGGAACATCCTCGAGCAGATGATGCTCCGGGGAGACCACGGCGAACGTGGTGCCGAACAGGGTATCGGGACGGGTGGTGTAGATCTCCATGTCCTTGACGCCGTTCGGGGTTTCGACATCGAAATGCACGGAAGCGCCGTGGGATTCGCCGATCCAGTTGCGCTGCATGAGCTTGACCTTTTCCGGCCAGTCGATGCCGTCAAGATCTTCGATCAGACGGTGGCCGTATGCGGTGATGCGCATGGACCACTGGCGCAGCTCACGCTGGAACACCGGGAAGTTACCGCGTTCGGACTTGCCTTCGGCGGTGACCTCCTCGTTGGCGAGCACCGTGCCCAGGCCCGGGCACCAGTTCACCGGAGACTTGGAGATGTATGCCAGGCGGAAGTCGTTGAGCACGTCGGCCTGCTCGGCTTCGGTCAGATCATTCCACTGCTTGCCTGCGAATCCCGGAATCTCACGCTCGCCGGATTCGAACTGCTCCACCAGCGTGCTGATCGGGCGTGCGCAGCCCTTGGAGCCAGACGGGTTGGTGGCATCCTCGTCGTACCAGGAATCGTAGATGCGGGAGAAGATCCACTGGGTCCAACGCACATAGCCCGGGTCAATGGTGGCGAAGGAGCGGCGGTTGTCGAAGCTCAGGCCCATACGATGCAGCTGGCGGCGCATGTTGGCGATGTTCTGCTCGGTGGTGATGCGCGGATGCTGGCCGGTCTGGACTGCATATTGCTCAGCCGGCAGGCCGAAGGCGTCGTAGCCCATGGCGTGCAACACGTTCTCGCCCTTCATGCGGTGGTAGCGGCTGACCACATCGGTGGCGAGGTAGCCGAGCGGATGGCCCACATGCAGGCCCTTGCCCGACGGGTACGGGAACATATCCATGGCGAAGTACGACGGGCGTCCTTCGGCGTTGCGACCCTTGCCGTCCTTCAGATCGCCATTGACGTTGGCGGCCCAGAAGGTGCCTTCGTCATCCCAAATCTTCTGCCATTTTTCCTCAATGCCCTGAGCCAAATCCGCGTTGTAACGGAACGACGGTTCGGCTGGTTCGTTCGACTGCGTCTGCGCGCTTTTCTCAATGTCACTCATAATGCATGAAACTAGCCGCGCAACTGGACACTTCGCAAGGCGTCAATCATTATGCAAGAAGCGTTTTGCAAAGCGTCACGCAAGGCGGGGGCCGTCAGCCTTCCGACGCTGCCGAGAGCGTTATCGCGGGAGGGTTGAGCGACATGTCGGGAACGTAGCCGATCGACTGTTTCATCTTGTCTATGGCCTGCTTCCACGAGCCGTCGTCCATCATGGACTGCAATGCGGCGTCGATCTGTTTGGCCAGCGTGGATTGGCCGGATTTGACCGCGATCGCGTACGAACGTTCGCCGAACGTTTCGCCTACGACCTTGAGATATCCGCCTCCCCTGTTGGATGCGAGGCCCGCCGCTATGGCGTCATCTGCCGCGATGGCGTCCGCCTGCCCGATCATCAATGCCGTTTCGCATTGCGGATACGTGTCGCGTTCGCTCACGGTCACATCTTCCGCAAGATTTCGCACGCTGTAGGAGGGTATTCCTCCTTTGGCCACGCATACCGTCCTTCCGGCAAGATCATCGGTTCCGGTGATGGTTCCCGCACTGTCGGAACGTACCAACAATGCCGCATGCACAGTCAGATACGGTCCTGCAAGCTCGGCCTCACCATCCTGAACGTCATCAGCGGCGAAAGCATCGACCACCATGTCCACGGTGCCGTCTTCAAGTGACGAAACGCGCGCCGACGGCAGCACCTGTTTGAACACGATCTGTTTTTTCGCGAATCCCAGCGTGTTCGCCACATATTGCGCCACGGAAATATCGAAACCCGAATACTCTCCCCCATGCAGAAAACCCAAACCAGGCTGGTCCGCGGCCACGCCAATCGCAATGGTCGGCCCCTGCGCGAGACCATTGGTCACTACGGAAATGGAAGTGCCGCACGCGCTCGTGCCCAATACGGTCGAAGCGGCGCATACCAGCGCCGCGATATTTCGTGACAGACGTGACAGACGTAGCATACGCGCGATTCTACGCGATTCTACTTGAACATGCGCGAACGCGTCAGGAACCAGGTGACAATGGCCGAAACGACCAGCGAGATTCCGATGATCACGGCGAAGCCCCACGGCTTGTCCGTCAACGGCATGCCTAGCATGCCCTCCTGGAAGTTCATGCCGTACATTGAGAAGATCAATGTCGGAATCGACAGCGTGATGGAGATGATCGTGAAGATGCGCATCACGTTGTTCAGATTGTTCGACACGATCGACGCGAACGCGTCGGTCATGTTGGCAAGAACGCCGCTGTAGATGTTGGCCATCTCGATTGCCTGCTTGTTTTCGGTGATGACGTCGTCGAGCAGATCCTCGTCTTCCGGATACTGCTTGATGCGCGGCAGCGTGGTCAGCTTTTCCATCACGATTTCGTTCGATTTGAGCGACGTGGTGAAGTAGACCAACGTTTTGCTCAGTTCGAGCAGCATGAGAATCTCGCGATTCTGCATGGAATGGCGCAGTTTGAGTTCGAGCTTGTCGCTTTCGCGGTCGATGATGCGCAGATACCGCAGATACATGGTGGCGTTGCGGTACAGGATCTGCAGGATGAAACGCGTTTTCATATACGTGTTGAAACCGCGGATCGTACCTTCCATGAACGGGTGCAACACCGGAGTGTCCTGCATGCAGACGGTGATGATGGCCGACTGCGTGATGATGATCGACAACGGGATGGTCTCGTACCAGTCTCGCCCGCCGCGCTCTTCGACGGTTGGAATGTCGACGATGATCATCGTGTAATCGTCTTCCACGTCCACGCGGGAGCGTTCTTCGTCATCAAGCGGGGCGCGCAGGTCGGCGAGATCAACGCCGGTTTCCATGGAAACGTTGGCGAGTTCCACATCCGTCGGATCCGAAAGGCATAACCAAGATCCGTTTTCGGGTTTTTGGATCTGCTCCACCTGGCCGTTAATCGTTCTGAACATTCTCAACATGTCTCTCACCCGCCTTTCGCGCTTTCCGACGTTCTATCGCTGTACGGCAGCCCGAATCCAACATCTCCGGCGATCGGTCTCTTGCGATCGATCTGGAACATTCGGGCAAACAACCTTATTTAGGATAGTCCCACCTTGAGAGTTGGCCGGCCGCGTGCCTGAGATTTCATCGAGAATTCATGTTCGACGCATGCGTCCGCGGCAGGCGACAGTCACTGCAGATCGTTGCGGTTACTGCGGATCACTGCACGATGGGCTTCCACAATGGCATGTTGGGGCCTCGCAATTCCTTCGGCCCATTCTCCCAATCGGTAAGCGCGGCGATGGCGGGACCTTGGTTGAAGGCGTCGAGCTTCCACTGCCATGTGTCGGGATCCGCAGGACCGTTGGAACCGCCTGTGTTGACGCTCATGCTCGTCCAGAAGGCGTTGCGCATGGCTCCGAGATTGTTGAGGTCGTCCGGATCCATGTCGAGCAGCACGGCGACGGTGGCCACGATCCACGATCCATGGCCGACTGCGAGCAGCGTGGTGGCCGTCGGATCATCGGCATGTTCGGCGATGATGCTTCGTATGGCTTGGGAGCCACGCTGGCCGGTATGCCTGCGGCTTTCGACGCCATGCTTGGTTTCGCCTCCGGTGTGGGCACGCCATGAATGGTAGTCGTCGGCGTACTGTTCGAGGATTTCCTCGCGGGTCATGCCTTCCCATTCGCCGAAGCTGCGTTCGCGCAGGCGTGGGTCGAGGGCTACGTCAAGTCCGAGAAGGTCGGCGATGGCGTGAGCGGTCTGTTGGGCGCGGAAAAGGTCGGATGATACGACGACCATGCGTCGGCTCGCGGCCGGTGCCTCGTTGATTTCGTTAAGATCGGCGAGATACGCGCCCTCGTACGCGGGTTGGGCGAGTTCATCATTATGGTCGGCGATGTGCGCGACTTTCGCCCAATAGTATGTTTTGGCGAGTTCATAAGCGCTTTGGTCGGCCTGCCACCTGCCGACGATGTCGAGGGGAATGTCGATTTGGCCTTGCAGTCGTCTTGCGAGATTGTATGCGGTGCGTCCGTGGCGCAGGAAGAGTACTTCGTCGATCATGCATTTCATTGTAGCTATGCCGTGCGAGTGTGGCGAGGGTCGCCCAGATGGCTGTGAGCGCGAATGCCGTGGTGGAGAGGGTTCCGTCGGTGAGGCATCCTGTTTCTGGCGGGCATTCGTCGTGGTTGGGGACGCGCGTTCCTGTGATGAGAAGCCGGTGGGTGTTGATGCCGTATGGGGTGCAGGTCATAAGGGTGGCCTGATCGGCGCTGGCGTCGTGTTTGTTTATCCAGATGAAATCGTCGGGGGTGATGGTGCGGATTGTTTGCACTTGATAGGTGAGGGTTTCGCCGAGGGTGGTGATGGTGAATTCGTCACCTTCTCGGGCTTGGTCGAGTTTGGTGAACATGAGTTTGTCGGCGAGGCCCCGGTGTGCGGTGATGACGGTATGGGTTCCCGCTCCCCCGATTGGCAGGGATGTGCCTTCCCAATGCCCTGCGCCGATGGCGAGCGTCTGTTCGCTTGTTCCGTGGCGTATGGGTAGGCTGATGCCGAGTTTCGGGTAGTTGATGGTTGCCATGACGTCGCTGGGTGGGATGACGAGTTGCCGATTGTATTCGTCGGGATTTTGCGTTGCGGGTTCGCCGTCTGTTTGGTTGCTGGTTTGGTTTGCGAGGCGCGCGTTGTAGAGTTTCGCCTGCCGTTTGCTTTCTTGGATTGCCTTGTTTGCGGTGTTGGTGATGGTGGCTGCATACGCTTTGACGTTGGCTGCTTGTTGGATGTTGTCTTCGGCGCGCATGATCAGGGGGATGCTGATGATGAGTGCCGTTGCGGTGAGCATGGCGGTTCCCACGCACCATCGGATGATGCTGCGTTTGTTGGGCGCTTTTTTGTGCCGTGGTTTGCTATGCGGGGGAATCGCCATGTGTTGCCTATTGTCGGATGTTGGCTAGTCGTTGCTTGATCGGCACATACGCAGCATGACGATGCCTCCTATGAAGAGGAGTGCCGCGATGCTGAAGAGCATGGTGAGGCCTGCCGCACCAGTCAACGGTATTTCGGTGATGGTACGGATGTTGGTGACGACCACGGTGTGGCTGTCGCCTTTTTTGATGAGGTTGTTGGGGTCGGATTTGACGTCGAGGCTCCACGTCATGTTGGTGTCGTCAACGTTGACGGTGACGACTGCGCTGGGCAGCATGAGCGACGAGTAGTCCTGGGGTGCTTGTGTTTCGGTGATGGTGTATTCGCCTTTGAGTCCTTGGATTTTGGTTTCGCCGGCTTCGAATGTGGTGGTTGTGGTGGTATCGCCGCTGGTGGCGAGGCGGTAGGTGCCGTTGCCGAGGGCCACGAGTTTCAAAGGCGTTTTGTCGCTGGCGCCTTGGGCGATGGTGAATTTCGCGCCGGTGAGCTTTTGGTTTTTGGCGTCGACCTTGCGTAATGCGATTTCACCGGTGCAGACTTTAACCTCGTTGCCGGGCTGGTTGTTGTGGTCCTGCCATGCGTTGGGATTGTGGGAGTATTCCAAGTCGATGGAGTTGACGTTGCAGGGGCTTCCGATGACCGCATTGCCGTTGAGTCTGGCCTTGTAGGTGACTGTGATCGTCGCGCCGACCGGCAGGGCCGCCTTTGATGCGTCCGAAGCGAGAATGTCTCCGTTGACGCCGAACAGCCAGCTGATGGTTTTGCCGTTGACGTTTTCCTTGTAGAACGTGCTCGCCAATGCTTTGCCGCCGACGGTGATCGAGGTGAGCGAACCATAGTCGAGACCCGCGCCAAGCGTATCGTTCAACGCAAGATAGTAGTGCTCGTAGCCTGTCCAGTTGGGGATTTTCTGCGTCACGCGGTAGGTCAGGTCCTTGCCTATCGCTTCGGATGCGCTGTCTTTCCAGGCACTGCCGACGTTGACTTTTTTGTCTGGCGATTCCACGTTGGATACCTTGTAGATCACTTGCCCGAGGGTCAGGGTCGTGCCGCCGGCCGTACGTAGTTGGTTGACGCCGTTGACCGCGGTGCCGTTCATCATCATGATGGACGCGGTTGTTTTGATGGCGGTGCCGCTGCTTAGTGTGGTTGTCGCCGGTGTACGGTCCACGATGGCGTAGATTCCCGGTACGAGTGCGTTGCCGGTCGACATGGTGGCTTTGTCTTGGCTGAGTGTGGAAACCGCCGTTCCATCCTGCTTGGCGAAGTTGGTTTGTTTGGCGAGGCTGTTGCAGAAGTTGCGTAGCTTTCCGCTCCATGGATCGCTGCGCGAGTCGGTCAGGTTCTTCACCACCCACACCATCGGATCGTTTTTGCCGTTGACGGTAAGGTTTGTATCGGTGGCTCCGGCCGCTTTGGCTGCCGCGGTGATGTCGGATGCCAATGCCGTGTTCGTGGTCAGATCGTAGCCGACGATCGTGTTGCCGTCCACGCTTGCGGCGGTATATGTGGCGAGCTGGATGGCGCGGAGGTCCTTGCCTTCGAGGCTTTCCCCGTTGCTTGCCTTCACGCTCATGGACTGCTTGACGCCTAGATCGCCGAGTTGCGGCGTGGCTTGGGCCGTACCCGGCATGGCAAGAGCCGCGATCATGCCCAGCGCAAGCATGGAGGTCCATCGGCGGCGTATGGTGTGTTGTGTCATGGTTCACCTTCTTTGGTTGTTGGTTGTCGCATAGGCGTCTTCGCTTATGCGTGCAGACCAGCATGACAGAAACCAATATTCGCCCGCCACCTCTTTAAGAAAATCTGTGGATAAGTGGATGAGCGAACACTTATCCACACTTATCCACAACCCATGCATGCAACTGCCGTATAGGAATCCATGATCGAATCGCCGCGAACGATATGCTGCAGATTCGCGATCTTCCGTTCCGATAACAGCGAACCGCAGACCGGACATACAGTCCCGTCTGCGGTTCTCCGATATTGTCGTTTCGACTGGTTCAGTATGGAACCGATCAGTCCTTGACGATGGTTTTGCCTGCCGTAGCGCCCGGAGTGAGATCCTGAATTTCCGTGATCTCCAAAACCGGAATGGTCATCGGCTTTTTCGTGCCGCGTTCTTCGGCGACTTTGACCTGTTCGTCATAGATGGCGTCATCGGAATGCAGCACGACGTTGCCGCGGAAACGGTATCCCTTCTTCTGTTCGAGGTTGGCGACCGCGACGACCAGATCACTGCCGTCAAGCAGGTTACGGTATGTCTGGCCCGCGGTGCGCTCGTGGTAGCCGATATGGTTGTTGTCGATGATGAACATGCTCATCTTCGGACCGAGATCGACCTGGCCTTCTTTGCTGATGGTGGCCACCCATGCGAGGTTGCTGTTGAGGAATCCCTTCATCTCATCGGTGAGATCTGCCATGATGCCGTCCTTTCGTCTATATGCCCATGGAATGCGGGCATACTTTCAGACTACGACAAGAAACCCCACAACGCATGTTCGCCCAACGTGAATAACATCACATACGCGCTCCATCTGAAACCGAATTTAGGAGAGATAACACCTGTTTCGCACTTTGCTGAGGCGTCAGACCACGATCATCCGCTATCCAATCAATCATGGAAAAGAAAGGATTGATTTTGGGTTGGCATCAGCGGTATCTGCTGGACGATATGCACGTCGAGTTGATTCGCAATGGGTTCAAAGACAAAGCCTGCAGCATGCCGATATCCGCACTTGGTTTAGATATTGTGTGTGAATCCCTTTATTCCATTGATGGTTTTTCCCTCAAAAGAATTTATGCAGATTCAGACATTTCCGATTTAGCCTGGGCTTTTTGCGATGTGGCAATTCTTGTTTGCTGGCTTAGATATGTCAGACAGTATCTGCCAGAGAAAGCACAAAGGCATTTTATTCCATCCCCCATTCTCGCTTTGCTTGTATGCGCGTACGCAACGCCTCGGAGGCCCTGAATCTGAGAGGGCGTCTTCCTGTGAACTCGATGAGGCTCTCGCCCGCCAGCTCATCCACGTATTTGCGGATCGCCTGTTTCGTCAGCATGAGGTCGCCGCCTGCATCTTCGAGCGTCATGGACTTGGTGGTGTCGAACAGCTCCTCCTGCATGACTGCGTAGAGAAGCAGGGTCGCGTTCGTGGACAGTGCATGTTCCCTCCGTAGCTCGTCACGCAGGACGGTCGCCTTGTCGAGCTGGTCGATTTTGATGCCGAGCTCCTCGATCAGGGATTCCTGCGCCCGTTCGATGAGTCCGAGGATGGTGTATACGAAGAACGTGAGTTCCCCGCTGTTGAGTTTGTCCTCGGCCTCATTGAACGCCTTGTAGTATTCGTTCTTGTTCTCCGCGATCGTCCTGGGGAGGGACAGCACGGTGGGCAGAGTGAGGTCGTGGCTGAGGTAGAGCGCGAGCAGATACCTGCCGGTCCTGCCGTTGCCGTCGTAGAACGGGTGGATGTATTCGAACAGGAAGTGGCTGGCTATCGCCCGCTGCAGGAACGGTATGGTATCCGACCGGGCGAGGTCCATCATCTGTGCGAGCAGCGCTGATATCCGCGCCTCGCTGCTGACGCCGCTGTGGATGACGGTGCCGTGCGGTCCTTGGACCTCGACATCGCCTTTCCTGAACAGCTCCCCGTCGGGCCTGTCCTTGTCGTCGATCTCGTCGAGGGCTATCTTGTCGTAGATGTCCCTGATGTCCTCGAGAGTCTTGGGCAGTTCAACGTCGCGATTGGTGAGGTTGAGATACAGTTTCGCGAACTCGCCGAACCTGGCCTTCTCCATGTCGCCCTCGGTCCTGGCCTGCCGGGCTGCGGCCACGGCGGCTTCCGTCTCCTTCCGCGTCGACCTGACCCCCTCCATCTCGTTGGTGGCGAGCAATTCCTCGGATATGGCGTGGTGGATGTAGTTCCACCGCATGACTTCTGGGATGCTCCGCCACATGGCCGATACCCGGCGTTCGGCGAGGAGCACCTTCTGTGTGAGCATGCACACGCAGCGCGGCGTGGCGATGAACAGTTCGCCCAAGGGTGTGCCGATTCCGGTTGTGAATGTGGAGTCCGCTTCGAGGCGTTGTCTGACGAGCCGGTCGTGGTTGGCGTAGGAGTCCATGCTCCTGTCGGCGTGGAACAGCCGCGCCAAAGTCCTATATTCCATGCTCATGACGGTCACTGCTTTCAAAAAGTCATTTATATTTTATGAGAATTAAAAATTAGAAGCACTCAGAAGACAAGACAAAGCATCTATGAATGAAAATTAACAATAAGCCCATGTCGGCTCTACCGTCCGTCGCCGACGCCCCTGCCGACGCGGATCGTTCATGCGTCTGCCCGTTCGGCTTGTATACAACCTTGCCGAAGGTTCTCCGCGTCGTCGTGGAAGGCCTGTTTCTTTACCACCTTCGTACCACCTTATAACCGGTTTCTATCACCTTGAACCGTTTTTGAGGTTCGGCAAGCACGTCCGCGAAACAGCGTCGTTTCAACAAAAAGGGCCACCCCTTACGGAGTGGCCATCGATAATCGTGGAGCTAAGGGGATTCGAACCCCTGACCCTCTCCATGCCATGGAGATGCGCTACCAGCTGCGCCATAGCCCCAAAGTCTGCCCTGCAAACTCTGTATAATATACATCGCAGACATAAGTCACGCAAATTTCGGCGTGTCGCCCGCACTGAGGAATTGGCATGAGTAAAACCGCAATACGCAATCACCTTATGTGAACCTTATGCGGGCGACATGGGAAGTGCGCCACCAGCGACATTAGTTACTACTTGCATCTCCCGTCGAGCCGGTAGTACCGTCGGTGGATCCCGACGTGCCAGTGCCAGTCGAACCATCGGTTCCGCTGTTTCCGGATCCGGATGATGAGCCATCACCAGTGGTGCCGGACGTGCCTCCGTTTGAGCCAGTGCCGTTGGACGAATCCGTTCCGTTCTGGCTGGAACCATTGCTGGAATTATCGGATGACGACCCGCTGTTTCCGGACGTGGATCCATTGGTATTGCTCGATGTGCCGTTGGAAGTGGACGAGTCGGTGGATCCGTTGGTGGTTTTGTCGCTGCCGTCCGTGGTGGTTTCGTCGTTCGAATCCGTGGAATCGGACTTAGGCTTTTGCACGGGGGTCTGCCCGTCGCCAGTCTGATAGTCATCGGTATTTCCATGCGAAGGCACAACCTTCTCATGCACCACGTCACGCACCACGGTGTCCGTCCCCTGACCGCCGGTGAAAGCAAGAATCAATCCCGCGCTCACTCCCACACCAACCAAAGCACTGACGAATGCGATGATCGCCGGAGCGTACTTGCTATGCAACCAATTCGAGGAACGCTGCCCAGCATGCTGTACTCGGGCATCATGCGCGCTTCCGAGTGTTCCGGTCTTACCGGTAACTACGCCAACATCGCTGACGCCACGCTGTCCGTTCGGGAAAACGGAAGTCTCCCCCGCCCCGGCAATATCGCCGAGCGCACGAGTCGCATCCGCATATTCCTGTCCGGAGGAAATGACGCGCGGTGAACCGGACTGCGCTACCGCAGCCGTATCGGCAGACAATACCATCGTGGCATCCGACGCAACAGGAGACGATCCAATAATCCTCGTCTCATCATCCTGCTCGGAAGAGCCAAGCACCTGCGTTTCATCCGCAGCTCGCTCATTCGAAACCGTCTCGCTACTCGACGGGAACGGCACGGCCTGTTGGATCTTCTCCCCTGATGCCTTCAAAACGTTCTTGTAGACCTGCGTGGCAACCGCGGAAACAACCGAACCCGCGGCCACACCAATCACCGATCCCGCGATACCGATTTTCGCGGAAAGTAGGAATGACGTGACCGCCGCCAGCGCACCCGCGCAAATCGACGAAAAAGAGATTCCCTTAAAAAAGTTTTTCACAAGCCATGACGATAGCTAATTTCGCTATGAAAGTACTGGCGATTCTGTGAAAAGCTTGAAAAAGCGGTGACAGACCAGCGTCCGACATCATGTATCGGCTGGCTACAGGCTGGGATGCTCCCATTCCTCGGAATCGGCGATAGCGGGACCGTGATTGTAGTCCATCAAACGCCAACGCAATGTGGAACCGATCTCCAGTGGAATGAGCCGCACCCAGTGAGCGTTGCGCATCGACAAAATGTCGGCGAAATCGCCATGCGCATCCGCCATTCCCAGCAGCGTCTGCACCGTTTGGGAAATCCATGCACCATGCGAGAACACGTACAAGTCCGTGTCGGATCCGGCACGGAACGCCCAATCGTTCAACGCTTCGACACCACGACGTCCGACTTCCTCCTTGGGTTCGGCACCGTATTTGAGTTCGCCGCCACGGAATTCAGCCCAGGAACGATAGTCTTCCGGGTACCGTTGCGCGAGTTCCTCAACCGGAATGCCTTCCCAATCGCCGAAGCTGCGTTCACGCACGCGGATGTCGGGATGCACTTCCAAGCCCAGCGGGTCGGCAAACGCATGCGCGGTGGCTGCGGCACGTCCCAGATCGGAACAGATGACCAGCCGGTTCGGAATATCGGGACGACGATCAACATACAGTTCACGCAATGCGTCGGCCGTCTGGCGAACCTGCCATTGTCCGACTTCGTCGAGGGGAATGTCGATCTGGCCTTGCAGACGATGCTGCGCATTGTAGGCGGTACGTCCGTGACGCACCAGCGTGATGGCGTGCACGTGTTCCGGTACTGCGCTGTTATGCTCAAGTTCGACGTTTCGAGGCATGCTGCTGCTCTCCGTTGCTTTCTCGATTATGGAATGTTTGCGAAAACTGCTTCGCTTGATATGAAAACATGCCTTCCGCATCTATACGGGAAGGCATGTTCATACGTGTTATTCCGCGGTTTCCGCGGTCTCTTCGTCGGAAGTCTCCGGATGTTCGAGCTGCAGGTCGATGCTCGGGCAATCCTTCCACAAGCGTTCGAGGCGATAGAAGTCGCGGGACTCCTGATGCATGACGTGGATCACGAAATCACCATAGTCGAGCAGCACCCACTGGCCTTCGGTCAAGCCTTCGCGGGAACGCGGTTGACGCTTGCCGCTTTTGAGATACAGGTCCTTTTCGATCTCTTCGGCAACCGCCAACACCTGACGTTCGTTCGAAGCGGTGGCGACGAGCATCGCGTCGGTAATGGCCAATGGTTCGGTGACGTCGAAGGCAACAAGGTCGGTGGCCTTCATACGGTCGGCCGCGGCGGCGGCGATGCGGATGGCGTCGATGGAATCTTGTACTGCCGGCATATTCAGCGCTCCCATTCGGGCTTCCAGCCCTCTACTACATGTTGTGTGTTTTCGGAATAGACCATGGAATCGTCCGGAACGTCGTGGCGTACCACGGAACCGGCTCCGGTAGTGACGCCGCTGCCGACTTCGACAGGGGCCACGAACAGGTTGCCGGCACCGACGTGCACGTTCGATCCGATGGTGGTGTGGTGCTTGTGCACGCCATCATAGTTGGCGGTGATGGTACCGCCGCCGATATTGGTGTGCTCACCCAAGTCGGCGTCGCCGACATAGCTCAGATGCGGCACCTTGGTGCCGTTGCCGATGTGCGCCTTCTTCATTTCCACAAAGGCGCCGGCCTTGGACTCCTCGCCAAGATCGTTGCCCGGACGCAGGTACGTCCACGGACCGATGTTGGCCGCGCGACCGATGTGGGTTTCCTGCACGCGGGAACGCTCCACATGGGCGTCGGCATCGATGACCGCGCTGATAAGTGTTGTGTATGGGCCGACCTGCGCGCCCTCGCCGATCACGGTCTGGCCTTCCAAGAAGCATCCGGGAAGGATCACCGCATCGCGTTCGATACGCACGTCATCTTCGATCCACGTGGTTTCAGAGTCGAGAATGGTCACGCCCTTACGCATCCAATGCTCGCAGATACGCTTGTTGTGAGCTTTGGCGAGCACTGCGAGCTGCACGCGGTCGTTGACACCTTCGACGCTCAACGGGTCGGGGGCGGCGAACGCACCGACGGCACCGTTGGCTTTGGCGGTTTCGAGTGCGTCGGTCAGGTAGAACTCGCCTTGGGCGTTGTTGGATTTGAGGTTGGCGATCGCTTCAGCCAGCAGTTTGGCATCGAACACGTAGACGGACGTGTTCACTTCATGCACGGCCAGTTCGCTGCTGTTGGCGTCCTTCTGTTCCACGATGCGCAGCACGTTGCCTTTGCTGTCGCGGATGATGCGACCATAGCCAGTAGGATCGTCAAGAATGGTGGTGAGCACGGTGGCGCCGTTGCCGCTTTGCTCATGGAAGGCAAGCAGCTGGTTCAACGTGTCGGCGTCGAGCAGCGGCATATCCGAAGCTGCGATCAGCACCGAGCCGTCAAGACCGCCTTGCTCCTTCAACTGCGTCATGGCGCACTGCACGGCTCGCCCGGTGCCGGGAATGTCGTCCTGATTGACGATGGTGACACGCTCATTGTAGGAGCGGGCCGCTTCGGCGACTCGTTCCGCCTGGTAGTGCACGACCACGGCCAACGTTTCAGGGTCGAGCGCCGACACGGAGTCCATCACACGGTTCAAAAACGTCTTTCCGGCCAAAGTGTGCAGCACTTTCGGCTTGTTGGAACGCATGCGGGTGCCCTCACCCGCCGCAAGAATAATCGCGGCACTTAATGCCATGTCTAATCTCCAATTCCTTCGGCTCTCACAAATCCAGACAAATCCAGACACGAAGCCAGTTATCCGACGTTCTATCTTAAAACGAGCCCTCCCTAAACGCAAAACAACCACGTCTCGGAATGACTTGTGGAGCGCTGGAATATCAGCATGCGTACCTCGGAATGACTACCGTCTGATAGACGACTATGGAAAACAGCAATAACTACAAGGCGTTGCGCCGGAGACGGAGCGGATAGATTGATGTCCGACATGAACGTGGGGGTATCTCACGTAATGTATCACCATTTTTTGGGAAGGGAATGATAGTAATGTCAGATATCGCATATGATTGGATCGCCCTCGGCGTAGCCGCGATCCTGTTCGTCATCCTGGCGTTTCTCAAACGTAAGAAAAACGCGGGTTTCACCACACGCGTGTTGCTTGCAACGGCATTCGGTATCATTTTGGGAATCGCTTTCAACGGCCACACTGATTATGTCGGCGCGGTGGGTTCCATCTGGTCCAACGCAATTACCGCACTGGTGGTTCCGCTGCTGCTGTTCAGCATCATCTCCAGCATCACGAACCTTGGAGAGTCCATACGCTTAAAGAGTATTGGTGCGAAAACCGTATTCTTCCTGCTGCTTAACACTGACGAAGTTGAATCCAATCCACTTCTTCAAAGTGTTCTTCCCTGCCGGAGTGGTCGCGTTCACCTCGGAAAACAGCATCGGCACGATTCCAGTCACCGTGCGTCAGTTACGTAGCGCAGGCATTCCAGGAGATATCGCCTCGTTCGTTGCCGGAACGGAGCCCTCACAGAGGGCAAATATCACGAATGACGCCAAATCCGATTCAGCCAACGTCTCCCACCAACAGAGCGGTTTCGCTCTGAACTTCGCACCCAATGCAATGTTCTCCGCCAGTGGAGATGACGCCTGCTGCGGCACGAAGCCGAACAAATAATCCATCCACAAATCGACAGACACCTGTGGGAGAATACCGGATCGAAGTGTTCGAACGACGTTAGGCTGTCAGAGCATGCCGAGCAGCTCGGCCTCGTCACGCATGGCGCGGTACAGCATCCACTCCTGCCTGGCGTCGGACAATGCGCGGTGCTCCTCCATGTCGGCGATGTGGTAGTCGACGATGAGGGTGGAAACTTTGTGGCTTCGTTTTTCCGGATGCAGTCGACGGCTGAGGTCCAGAGTGTCGACGAAATGGTGCGCAAAGCGCGCGTCTCGCTCCGAGTAAGCGAGCTGTACAGCATTGTCGAGGAACGACATGTCGAAGGACGCATTGTGCGCCATGACCACGGCTGTGTCCGAACACCAGCGTGCAAACTCATCCATGACTTCACGCACATCCGGTTTGCCGAGCAGCATGCCATCGTCGATTCCCGTCAAACCAGTGATTCTTGACGGGACGTGTTCGAACGGGTTGATGAGCTGGTCGAATTCGTCAACCAGCTCATCATTACGGATTTTGACCGCGCCGATCTCAATGAGCTTGGCACCTTTGCGCACACTCAATCCGGTTGTTTCCGTATCGATCACGATGTAATCCGTGAATCGTCCGGACAACGGGTCCAAACGTCGGGAATCGCCACTTCTATGCGCTGCCATTCATCTCACCTCTGCTCTTTCATTTGCGATGTATAACTTAATCATTCCAACCTGACTTTCTTAGCCGGGGAAACATAACAAAAAAAGATCCTGCAGCATGACGCTGCAGGATCAATGAACCGTTATTCAGGCTTTACCGCGAGGCTCGTTCAGCGGGTCGGAGCGACCGTGACCGGGCAACGCTGGAAGCTCTTGAGATCGACATAGCCGGTGGTTGCCATGGCACGACGGAGCGCACCAATGTAATTGGTGGTGCCGTCCGCATTGTGGCTGGGACCGAACATGATATCTTCCAGGGTGCCGACGGTGCCGACGTTCGTGCGGAAGCCGCGCGGAAGCGTCTGATGACGGGCTTCGGCACCCCAATGCATGCCCTTGCCCGGAGCTTCCTCGGCACGGGCCAGCGGAGAGCCAAGCATCACGGCATCGGCGCCAAGCGCGAACGCCTTGATGAAGCTGCCGGAGTCGCCCATGCCGCCATCGGCGATCACTTGGACGTAACGGCCGCCGGACTCGTCCATGTAGTCGCGGCGGGCTTCGGCCACGTCGGCGATGGCGGTGGCCATCGGAGCGTGAACACCGATGGTGTTGCGGTTCGCGGATACTGCGCCGCCGCCGAAGCCGACGAGCACGCCGGCCGCGCCGGTACGCATCAAGTGCAGGGCCGCGGTGTAGTTGGCGGCGCCGCCTACGATGACGGGCACATCCAGATCGTAGATGAACTTCTTCAGGTTCAATGGCTCGTGATCCTGGGAGACGTGCTCGGCGGAAACGACCGTGCCGCGGATGACGAACAGGTCGACGCCCGCTTCGAGCACGGTCGAATAATAGTCCTGCGTGCGCTGCGGGGACAGGGCGCCCGCAACGGTGACGCCGGCGTCGCGAATCTCATGCAGACGCTCGACAATGAGCTCCGGCTTGATCGGCTCGGCGTAGATCTGCTGAATACGCTCGGTCGCGCTTTCGGCCGGCAGTTCGGCGATCTCGTCAAGCAGCGGCTGCGGATCGTCGTAGCGGGTCCACAGGCCTTCGAGGTCGAGCACGCCAAGCGCGCCCATCTTGCCCATGGCGATGGCGGTGGCCGGGCTGGTGTTCTCCTCCGCCACTGGGGGAAAGGTCAGCTCCGTACTGGCCATCGCCGTCCCAGTCCTGATCGCCGCCCTGTCTGCCATCGTGGTCCTGGCCTCCCGCTATTCCGTCAAGCTCCGCCGGAAGCTGGACAGGATCAACCGACTCTTCCTGGAGTCCCTGGAGGGAGTGCGGGTCATCCGGGCCTTCAACCAGCAGGAGACGGAGCGCGGCCGCTTCCGGCAGGCCAATCGGGACTACGCCCTGACCGCCATGGCGGCTGGGAGGATCACCAGCCTGCTCCTCCCCGCCATCAATGTGATCTTCGGCGTAACCACAGCGGCCATCCTGGGGCTTGGGGCCCACTATGTGGACACCGGGGCCATGGAGGTGGGCTCTCTGGTGGCCAACAGCCTGTATATCAGCATGGTGCTGACCTCTGTGATCATGCTGTCCCTGGTCATTATGATGTTTCCTACCACCTACGCCTGTGCCGCCCGCATCGCGGAGGTCCTGGAGACAGAGACCGGCATCCGGGACGGGGACTACCCCTTTAAGCAGCGCCCCCTGCGCTCCACGCTGGAGTTCCGCCATGTGACCTTCGCCTACCCCGGCGCGGACGCGCCGATCCTCAAGGACATCAGCTTTTCCGCCCACCCCGGCGAGGTCACCGCCATCATCGGCGGGACGGGGCGGGGCAAATCCAGCATTTTGAAGCTGATCCCCCGGCTCTATGATCCCCTCTTCGGGGAGATCCTGGTGGACGGCGTCAACATCCGGCGGTACCGCGTGGACGATCTGCGCTCCATCATCGGGTATGTGCCCCAGAAAAACGTCCTCTTCTCCGGCGACATCGCCTCCAACCTGAACTTTGGGAAGGAGGACGGCACGGAAAAGGACTGGGCCCGCGCCGCCGGGATCGCCTGTGCGGCGGAATTCATCGCCAAAAAACAGGGCGGCTACCACGACCCCATCGCCCAGGGGGGCTCCAACCTGTCCGGCGGCCAGCGTCAGCGCATGGCCATCGCCCGGGCTCTGATAAAGCGCCCAGAGATCTACGTCTTTGACGACAGCTTCTCCGCCCTGGACATGAAAACCGACCAGACCCTGCGCCAAAATCTGAAGGAGAGCATGGGGGAGGCCGCCATCATCCTGGTGGCCCAGCGGGTCAGCACGATCCTGGACGCGGACCGCATCCTTGTGGTGGATGACGGCCGGATCGTGGGCCAGGGGACCCACGGGGAGCTGCTGCGCACCTGTCCCCTGTACCGGGAGATCGCGGAGATCCAGCTGGGAAAGGAGGCTGTCTGACATGAGCCGCCGAGCCATATTCCAGCGCCTGCTGGGTTATTTGAAGGAGCACCGCCTGTCTCTGTTCCTCTGTATGCTGTCCGCCGTGATCAGCACGGCCTTTCTGGTCCTGGCCCCCTTCCTCGTCGGGCGGGTGACCACCGCGCTGTTCGCCAGCATCGCGGACGGCGTCTTTTACTGGGATACCATTCTCTGTCTGCTGGCCGCATTGGTAGCCCTGTACCTGATTTCTCAGCTGTTCACCTTCCTCCAGGGCTTCGGCATGGCCCGGATCACCGCCCATGTGATGCAGAAGCTCCGGAGCGACATCGACGGGAAGATGCACCGGCTGAAGCTGGATTATTACGACACCCACACCCACGGCGATATTCTCAGCGTCATTACCAACGATGTGGACACCATCAACAATGCCATCAGCCAGAACCTCACCTCTGTGGTGACCCAGATCACCACCGCCGTGGGCGTGCTGGTGATGATGCTGGCCATCAGCCCCGCACTGACTGTCATCCCGGTGGTCATGGTCCCCCTGTCCCTGCTGAGCGCCGCAGGGATGATGAAGGCCAGCGAAACATACTACGGGCAGCAGCAGGATCTGCTGGGCGCTCTGAACGGATATGTGGAGGAGATGTACAACGGTCAGCAGGTGGTCCAGGCCTTCAACCACCAGAAGCAGGCCAAGGCGGAGTTCCGGGCGCTGAACGAGGCCCTGCGGGACAGTGCCCGAAAGGCCGAGGTGACCGCAGGCTCCGTCAGCCCCATCACCACCCTGGTCAACGACATGGGATATGTGGTCTGCGCCGCCATCGGCTGCCTCTGGGCCATTGCGGGGAAGCTCGCTGTTGGCAGCGTCCAGGCCATGCTGGAGTACACCTGGCGGTTTGCCGAGCCCTTC
>ERZ772816.1512-NODE-1512-length-19161-cov-2.862399_pt1 | contig 19161 bp, 33 predicted proteins | sample MGYA00511359_ERZ772816 | MGnify/ENA primary metagenome ERZ772816 (study PRJEB29015, sample SAMEA2737710) | human gut metagenome | biome: human gut; feature: human-associated habitat; material: faeces | place: China | collected 2012 ...
TACCCGGAGGGATGCCGGGCAAAAAAATGAGAATAGCAGACAGTAAACAATTAAAAGAGTTGGCGACCGTATCCGGTAAAACAGCCAAAAAAGTATCCGACATTATCGTTTCGGAATTGCTAAACAAAAAAATCATTGAGGACACGCCCGACAATTGGGGTTGCCCGGTTGCCGATTGCTACAACCGAGATATTACCATTACTGAAATTACCGACATTATCCGTGCAATCGGTATCAACGTTGTAAAATCGGTACATTTGGACGCTTTATTGGAGTGCGTATTGATTGGCGGCGGCGATTGCCCGGAGTGTGGCGGCGAAATGGAAGTTACGGACGGCGAATATAAGCAGACAGGCGGATTTGATTATGATAGCGAACCGGAATATACGCCCATTTGGGAGGAAACAACGTGTACGCATTGCGGGCATAAAGAAAGCAACGAACCAAGTTATTAACAATAAAAATTAAAGTTATGGCATTAAGATTAAGAGTAAACGAAGCAATCGCCCGTTCAGAGGCGAACGGAAAAAAAGTTTTGAAAAAGGATATTGCCGCCCGTCTTTTTGAGGGTGCAAGCGAAAGCGCACAACAGGTCAATATGACGAATTTATGTAACGGGACGACCAAACGTATTGTCCCGGAATGGGTCGTTATTCTTTGCGAAATGTTGGATTGTACGGCGGATTATCTGTTTGGTATGGAGGGCGGAAACGATGAAAAGTAAATTTGTTGCATGGTTGGAAGCCGCCGCCGATACCATGTTTTCGGATTTATGGCAGGCAAAAGCCTTAATTGTCGTATTCGGCGTATTGGGGTTATGTTGTTTAGTTGGTTCTTTTTGGAACCCGTGGCAATTGATTTTTGCGGCAATGTGCGCCGCAATGGTTTTATGTGGTATTTCAGAATATAAAAAGTATAAAAAATGAGAGCAAAAAAGAGCGATAAACCGGGCGACCCGGTGAAAGAGGTTGCGGGAACCGTTGGCAATGTTGCCCCGGATATGTTTCCCGAAATTAACGAGGAACAACAAACGATTATTCCCCCGTTCGTTGAGGTTCAACCGGAACAACCAACCGGAGTGTTTGAGATAATACCGGGCATGACGGTTGAGGAAATGACGGCAATGTTTTTCGACGAAAAAACGTTGATTGAACCGCCGTATAAGGTTTGGCAGTTAAACAGTAAGGGACACAGGTATTATTATCGTTACGACGATGCCGGGAACCCGGAGTTTTTCCCGTCTGTTACAACCGTGTTGTCCCAAACATTACCCAAAGCCCCGCACCTAATCAATTGGATTGCGAACAAAGGCATTGAGGAAGCCGAGCGATACAAAGGCGAACGAGCGGCTTATGGAACGTTTATGCACGCCGCATTTGAGGAATTATTGATTAATCGGGCGTATGATTTGGACGGACTGAAAGGCAAACTAAAAGAATATATTGAGGTTTACCGATTGCCGGACGACTTTATATATTACGCCGACGATTTGAAAAAGGACGTATTGGCGTTTGCGCAATTTGTATTGGATTATGACGTTAGACCGTTAGCCGTGGAAATTGCGTTGGTACACCCTTATTACAAGTATGCCGGAATGATTGATTGCCCGTGTACAATGCGGGCAAAGATTGGAAGCGACGACCGTATTAACGCAATCGTCGATTTCAAAAGCGGTCGCAAAGGCTTTTACGAGGAAAGCGAAATACAATTAGGAATGTACCGGGATATGTGGAACGTCAATTTTGAGCAATTCCCCGTTACCCGTATTTTCAATTTTACCCCGAAAGATTGGCGCAAACGCCCGTCGTACAATTTGAAAGAACAAACCGAAAGCCCCAATATACGCAAAATCCCCTATCTGTTAGAGATTGCCGCCATTGAGGACGAAAAGCGGGATAACACGTTTACGGCGGTTAATGGTATGGTTCTTTTGGACGACGCCCCGGATTTAACCCAAAACGTAATATCGTTGTCGTTGGCGGAATTGATTAAAACCAAAGCCCCCAAAGAGGCAACCCCGGACGAAACAACGGACGCCGCCGATAAGGTCAAAGCAGATGCGAACGCACCGGAGCCAACGGAGGGAACCGAGATAAAGAAAACAACGATTGTAAAGCGTGCCGGGAAAAAGGCAAAGGAGGCGGAAAACAAGCCCGCCACGGGGCGAAAAGCGGCAAAACGGACAGTTACACCGGAAAAGGAGCAAAAGCCCGCAAATGCGCCTAAAAAGCCTAAGAATGAGAATAAGAAAAGATTGTTGAATGACGACCCCGAAATATAAAGAGCGATGAAAGGACGAATAAGACGACCGGAGGCGGAAAAATCCCGTTTGATTTTGCCCCGTGTCGGACAAATAAAAATCGGAATGAAAAACGCCAACGGATACCCGCAAAGCGTGGATTATTTCATACCAACGGGAAAGTATGCCGGGTTATTTACACAGGCATACGGCGAAAAGCCCCAAACAATACAAATCGTTTTCCCGGACGACGACCCGGCGAAAGTATGCAACGAACGGTACGAATACCGGGACGACGACGGGCGATTGATTGCGGCGGGCGATGGCGATACGTTCCAAGTATGGGACGGAAAGAAATACGAAACATTGACAACGGAGAAATACCCAAACTTAATGCAGTCGATAACGAAGCGTTACCCGAACAAAAAGAGCCGCCAACCCGATTGCGACGGTTGGGAGGTTACATTAACGCTAAACTTTATTGTTCCGTTGGTTCGTGGGGTTGCCGGGGTTTGGCAATTCGCCACAAAAGGCACGGCGTCCACAATTCCGCAAATTCGGGAAACGTTCGACGGTATGTTAGCGGAACGGGGATTTTGCAAAGGCATTATTTTTGATTTGAATGTACAATTTGCCACGACCCAAAAGCCGGGCGACCGTTCCCGTTTTCCCGTCGTGTCGTTGGTTCCCAATGAGAGTGCGGACAATGTATTGAAAGTAAAACAGGCATGGGAGCCAATAAAACAATTGGAGGACGGCAATGACAATAAGAGATAGTAATTATATAACCATTTTAGCCCCAATGATTACCCGGCTAAAATTGAAAGGGAATGAACTATTAGTTTTTGCCCTTATACATGGGTTTAGTCAAGACGGAGAAAGCCGTTTTAAGGGTTCGTTGCGATACCTTATTGAGTGGACGGGATTAGATAAAACAACCGTTATAAAGTTGCTCAAATCGTTGGTTGAAAAACAGTATATTAACAAATTTGAGTACGAAAAAAATAAGGTTCGTTATTGTGAGTACACGACGAATTATTGGGCGGCTTTAGAGTGGTTGGAAAATTCCACCACCCACCCGGTTGAAAAAAACAACCACCCCGGTTGCGAAACACCACCACCCCCCCGGTTGGAAAATCCAACCACCGTGGTTGGAAAATCCGACCCTATATTAAATACTGATATAGATAACTCTTTTGGTATTGATAAGGATAAACCCGCCAACGAGGTTGCCGGGGATTTATTCCCGGACGAACAATTGGAGGTTCAGAACGATAAAAAAAGAACGTCGATATTTCGCAATTCCGATGTTTACAAATTGGTTAAGTTTTCGCCCGACGGCAACAACGATTATTCCGAGTTTGAAAAACTGTTTACGACGCCGGAATTTGAACGGGTCGATTTGGTTTATTATTTCCATACGGTCGCCGATTGGTCGGAAACTAAGCAGGGAGTAAAGAGAACCCGGACGGGTTGGATTGCCACGGTACGCAACTTTATTCGTGGCGATGTTGAGAAAAAGAAATTGCATTTGAAACCGGAATACCAAGCCCCGCAAAAACGATTGGACGTTGGCGGCGCAATGGATTTCCTTAATGACAATTATTGATATGGAAAATTTGCCGGAAAAAGTAAATATGCAGTCCGCAGCGTTGGCGATATACAACCCAACGCCCGGTACAAAAGCAATCGACATACGCCGACAAATGGTGCAATTACCGGAGGTTGCCAAATCGTTATCCGGGGTCGAAAAGTACATTTTTGCCGCCTCAACGAAAACGCAAATTGCCGAGATTGACGACGGCACGTTGGTTGCCAAAACCGGGCAAATGTTCCGGTTTATCGCTTTGGACGTCGGGTATATAATCCCGACCAATACGGACGATTGGGCGTACATTTGTACCCGGTTGTTGGATATACTCAAAAAATACTATTCGCAAATGACGTTGGCGGATATTAAGTTGGCATTTGAGTTGGCGACGACCGGGGAATTGGACGAATATTTGCCAAAAGACAGTCAAGGCAACCCGGATAAAAAGCATTACCAACAATTCAACGCCGATTATTTCGCAAAGATATTGAACGCATACAGGCGAAAGCAAAACGGGGTTATCAATAAAGCGTATAAGGCTTTGCCGGAACCGAAAAAGGAGTTAAGCCCGGAGCAAATCCGGTATTATCGCAATCAATCGGTTATGACTTGTTTAATGTGTTTTTTGCGCTATAAATATACCGGGCGTTTAGTGTTTGGATTAACCGACGAAATGTTTGTTTATAATTGGTTGTTGGGCGTTCGGTTAGCGGATGAAGTGAAAGAAACCGAGGACGACCGGAAAGAAGCGTATAACCGTTTTTTAACACGTGCCGCCCGTGGGTTCGTAAATGAATTTACGGTTTACCACGTTCGGAAACAAGGAACCCAAAGCCCGGAAATTGATTTTACGGCGTTTGAAGTTGCCCGGAAAAAGGAGATTATAAAAGCATTTGACCGGATGATTGCCGAGGAAATGCAAGTTGATAACTATTTAAGATTTGTCTATGGCAGCAGCATATAATGTAAACGGAAGATGTGAGGATTGCACATTTGCCGACGCATACGGCAGAAGTTGCGAACATGGGCTTTTATATCCGTTGGCAGTTTTAATAAAATATGGAGATGTATATAAATGCCCGAATTTCAAACAAAAGACGACGGAACAAATAGAAGAACAAATCAGATTAAGAGAGGAACGAAATAAAAAATGAAATTATTTATTGTTTGATTTAAAATTTGAGTATGAAAATAAATGACTATATAGAAATAACGAATGAGAATAATTTAGATTTAATGAAAAGATATTCGGATAAATATTTTGATTTAGCTATTGTTGATCCGCCGTATGGTATTGGTATTAGTAAAAACCCCGTTAGGCAAATGCACAAGAAAAAAGATTGGGATAATGAAATACCAAGCAAACAATATTTTGATGAATTATTTAGAGTAAGTAAAAACCAAATAATATGGGGCGGCAATTATTTTGATTTACCCCCATCACAAGGCTTTTATATATGGGATAAAAAGCAACCGGAAAATTTTTCTTTGGCAATGTGTGAATACGCATGGTCTTCAATTCAAAAACCTGCAAAAATTTGGTCTTTGAGTGTTATGAAAGAACAAAATAAAATACACCCAACACAAAAACCAATAGAGTTATATGAATGGATTATTATGCGTAATGCTGAAAAAGATTATAAGATTTTAGATACACATTTAGGTAGTGGGAGTATTGCAATTGCGATAGATATAATTAATAAGAGAGAACAATTAAATTTGCAATTTGTGGGTTGTGAATTAGATATAGATTATTATAATAAAGCAATTGAAAGAATTAAAAGTCAAACTATAACACAATATTTATTCTAATGAAAATAGATTGCATAATTGGGATTGACCCCGGAGCCGCCGGGGGTATTGTGGTTTGGCGACCCAACCACAACGCAACGGCAATTAAGATGCCTAAAGACATTAACGATATTCGGGATTTATTCAATTACTACAAAGAGATTTGCACACCGATTATCTTTTTGGAAAAATTGAGCGTTCGCCCGGACGACGTAACGGTTGGGGATGCCGGGGCAAACATGGGTAAGTTGTACCGTATTCAAAAGATGTTGCAAAACTTTGAGCATTTGAAAGCCATTATAACCGTCGCCGAAATACCATTTGTTTTGGTTAATGCTATGAAGTGGCAAAACGACCTTAAATTGCGTATCAAAGTAAAAGGGAAAAAGGAGGAAAAGGCAGACCGCAAACGACGGTTCCGGGATATTGCCGGGAAATTATACCCGGAAATTACCCCGGCGTTGTGGAATGCGGACGCAACGTTAATAATGCACTTTGGACGGTTCATTTTACAAAACAACCCCCGTTGGGTTTTGGAAAATTTGCCCCAACAAATGCACAACCGTTTATTTTAAGCCCGTAGGGACATTTAATTATTCAAATGGTTGCTTATATGGAAGACGAAACAAAAGCCCCGCAAATCGAAAATCCCGAAAAAATAACGGCAAAAGATTTGGCGGAAATGGTAAAACAGATGCGGCACAACCAACGACGTTGCCAACGGAACCCAACCCCGGAAAAATTGGCAACGTTGGAAAGTTGGGAAAAAGAGGTTGACGCCGTTGTTGCCGTGCTGACAGATACACAAATGAAATTGTTTTGATATGGACGAAATGGATTATATCTATTTAGGCGACCGATTGACCCGCCCGGAATTGCGACGTATGCCGTGCCGGGCGGTTCGTCGTTTGAATGGCAAATGTATTCGGGGGCGTAACGGTAATATGTTAGTTGAATTTCCCGGAGTGGGTAAAGTTGTTGTTTTGGGTCGATTATTGCGAAAACTCAAAAATAAAAGATAAAAGTTTTGGTAATTAAAATAATTCCCGTATTTTTGTGGCATGAAATAACACCGACCGGGCGGGTTCCCGGAACAAAAAAACAAAATATGGCAACTGAAAATACAAAAACAGATGAATTTGGAGCCGTTCGCCACGCAATGAGCATGAACGATTTACGGGATTTATACAAGCGGTTGGAGAACTTTTTTGCAGATTGTACCCGCAATGAGGTTGACAACAACCGGGACGCCATAAACGGCGTTTTGACGTTGATACATAAACGAATGTTAGATTTACAAAATAAGTAGTAACCGCCGGGGGCAACCCCGGCATAAAAAGAGCGATAAAATGATTATCAAAAAATTAGAATTGTCGAATTTCCAAGTAATTAAGGAGTTCAACGCAGATTTTGAGGGTAATGTATATTTCATTACCGGGGACAATGAGTTGGGAAAATCGACCCTATTAAAAGCAATCGGCGCAATGTTGACCGGGAACCGGGACGCCGTGTTGAAAAATGGCGAGGAAAAAGGGTTTGCCAAAATGATTGTCGGCGACGACGGCGAGGAATACGAGGTTGAATTGAGATTTACAAAAGCCAATCCCCGTGGTACGTTGTCGATTAAGCAGAAAACAACCGGGATGCGGTCGGATAACGTAACCATGTTACAACGTATATTCGGATACCAAGATTTTGACGCCGTGGAATTTTCCCGTTGGTCGGAAACCGCCGAGGGTCGCCGCAAACAAATTGAAGTTGTAAAGGCTTTGTTGCCGGAAAAGGTACGCACCCGTATTGCCGAGATTGACGCCGAGGTTATGACGGTTAAGGATAAACGAAAGGACGCCAACGCCGAGGTTAAGACATACACGACCATTTGCGCCGCCGCCGAAAAGCAGTTGCGCCCCGGCGATGCCAAAACGTATGCCGAGAAAAAGGACATTACGGCGTTAATGGAGGAGCAAAACGAAAATGCCCGGTTGATTGAGAAAGCAAAAACCGTGCGTTCCGCTTTGCAGACCCGGACGGAACAATTGGAGGCAATCCCCGGTCGCATTGAAACCGCTGACAAAGTATTGGCGGATGCAAAACACGAAATGGAACGTATCATTGCCGAGGCAAAAAAGGCATACAGTTTGGCGCAAGCAACACACCAAACAACAATCGAACAAATCGAAGCGGATAAAGCGGATTACACAGCCCGCAAAGCCAATGCGGAAAAATGGTTGAAAGAATACGAAGCCAATAACCCGGAAAATTTGGATACCGCCGCACAACTGAAAGCCGCCGAGGAACACAACCGTATTAACGCATTGGTCGTTGATTATATCACAAAGAAAAAACAAAAGGAAACCGCCGAGAAAACCGCCCGCACGTATGAGGACAAATTGGGAGCGTTGGCAAAGGAACGGGAAACGCTTATTGCGTCGTCTAAATTGCCGATTGCCGGGTTGACGTTCACGGACGACGGGTTAGAATTAAACGGCGTGCCATTCGTTGCCGGTAAAGTGTCGGATAGTCAAATTATGGAGGTTGCCGCCAAACTGATAATTGCAAGCAATCCGACGGTTAAGGTATTCCGCATTGCGAGGGGCGAAAGTTTGGGCGAAAAACGTTTGCAAGCGATTATTGATATTGCCAAACAAAACGGTTTTCAAGGCTTTATTGAGGAAGTAAAGAGAGGACAAACGGATTTAGTCGTTGAGGAATACACGGAAAGCGAATAATTAACGGGGGGCGGGGTTCCCGTCCCCAAAATAACAATAACAATGGCATATACATTGAACGATAATTTGAAACGTTGGGCGGAACAATACGAAACCGCCGAGTTTATCCAATCCGACCCGGTGCAATTCCCGCACCGTTACGATAGCCGGGTAAACATTGAGATAAGCGCATTTGTAACGGCGTGGATTGCGTGGGGTTCCCGCAAACAGATAATCCAAAAAGCGGATTTTATCGACCGGGAAATTTTCAAGGGTGCGCCGTATCATTACATTGTCGGAACCGACACACAGGGAGCCGCCCCGGAATGGAAGCAATACAAAGGCAGTACCGAAAGTTTTTACCGAACGTTTACGTTTGGCGATTTCCACGACCTTTGCGCCCGGTTGTATGATGTGTACACGTCGGCGGAAAGCATGGAGGCGGCAATAAAGAAAACCCACGAAACAAACGGCGAAACCGCATTGTCAACATTGCAATCGTTGTTCGGTTCCGTTAATGGTATCCCGGATTTTGAAACCCAATCAGCGTGTAAACGGTTGTGTCTATTTTTGCGTTGGATGTGTCGCAAGGGTTCCCCGGTTGATTTTGGATTGTGGACGGTATGCGAACCCCGTAATTTGATTATCCCGTTGGATACACACGTACATAAACAGGCAATCCGGTTGGGGTTGACGACACGACGGACGTCGGATTTGCGCACCGCCATTGAGATAACCGACCGTTTCGCCGAGATATTCCCGGACGACCCGACCAAAGGGGATTTTGCATTGTTCGGTTATGGGGTTAATAATGGCAAAGTTTCCCCGGTTACAGAGGAACCCGAAAAAGAAAAAGAGCAACCAACCCCGGTTGCGGATTTGAGTATTGCGGACGTTCTGAAAATGCCGTTGTTCTTTGACAATGTGAAAACCCAATTAATGAGCCTTTGGAACGACCGGGAAACCGCCCGCAAAAAAGCCGCAAAGGATAACCAACGATTGAAAGCGCACGTTATCGACCGTATGCACAATGCCGGGGATTGGGAGCCGGGAAAATTCGTTGTTATTTTCGCAACGATATTGGATAAAGTGGCAACCGGGTATTCGTCAAACGAACGGGAATTTATCCGGGCGGTTGGAATGACAGCGTTTAATATTACCATGCAAAAGTTAATCGACGATGAAAAAAAGAGAGATAACAGCGACGGGAACGATAAACAATAACGGCGGGTTGGCAATGTACATGGGGGAATTAAACGAGTTTTTCAAAGGTTGGAAAGGTTCCCGCATTATTGCCCGCTTTATTGTTGCGTCGCCCGGTTCGTCCGAGGCTTTGAAAGGGTATTATTTTAATTACGTTGTGCCGACGTTTAAGCACGCAATTTGGGAGGCGGGCGAACGTCTGACAGAGGAACAAACCGAACGGCGTTTGCGGGAATTTTCCCCGGTTATGTACGTCGAACGGGTCGATACGGAAACGGGGGAATATACCCACGAATTGCGCACCGTGGCGGATTTGAGTAACGCCGAGTTAATCGAACATATTGAAACACTCAAACAGTTAGCCGCCGAGGAATACAACACGTTTATAGACGACCCCCGAACGTTGTAATTATGTTTTGTAGGTGCGGCGGAAAACGCAAAGATTACCCGTTGACGGGTTGGCGGGTTATCCGGTCGAAATATACCCCGTACCGTTGGAGCCGTATTTATTGCCTCAACTGCAAATGTACATGGGTTACAGGTGCGGGATATGTAGAACAAACGCCCGAACAAAACGGGCAACAAAAACTTTTTAAGAATGACGAATTTAACAGATAAATGCCCGATGCCGCAAGGTAAATTCAAAGGGCAACCAATGGAAAACGTACCGTATTGGCATTTGCTTTGGTTGGACGGTCAACCGTTTTGCAATCCACGGGTACAAGTTTATATAAATGAAAATCGGGACGTTCTTTTGGAGGAACAAAAGCGGGATAAATTCCGCCGCCCGGAGTAATAACGATTAATAACCGAGAGTATGACGAACGAACAATTACAGAACGGCGCAAAGTTAGCCGAGAAAATCGCCACATTGGAGGCGCAATTATTGGGTTGGCAAACCTCAAAACGTTTTTATTATCAAACTATTTCTTTGTATAGCGAAACGGGCAAATGTTATGATAAGATGGACCCCAAATACATAGATTTTGAGGTATTAAAAACCCTAACAATCGCCCGGATTGAAAAAGAATTAAACAAGTTAAAAACAGAATTTGAAAATTTATAAGGTTATGCGAAGATTTGATTTAAACGATATTTGTTTTTTTGATTGCGAAACAACCGGGGTTCCCGCAAAGTCGCAAAAATGGGATATTGATTTTATGCAGTATCCGCACGTCGTCCAATTGGCATGGAGTATTGGCGACAAAGAACGCAGTTATATAATTAAGCCGGACAATTACGAGATACCGCCGGAAACAACCGCCATACATGGCATAACGACCGAACGGGCAATTGCCGAGGGCGTACCGTTCGGCGAGGTTGTGGACGAATTTTTGGCGGATGCCGCCGCCGCCCCGTTTATATGTGCGCACAACATTTACTTTGATACGTCGATGTTGAAAGCAAACATTTTGCGCTATTGTGGCAAAGAGTATTACGACGCCAAAGCCGAGGACGCATTGCATAAGGGAAAACGCATTGATACAATGATGAAAACAATTAAATTTGTCGGCGCATTGTATCAGAACGGGAAGCCGGGCAAATTCCCCAAATTGGAGGAATTATTTGCAAAGTTATTCCCCGGCGAAACATTCCCGGCACATGACGCATTACAGGACGTTAAGGCATTGCGCCGATGTGTCCCGGAATTGGTCGAATTAGGGATTATTGAGTTGGCGCAAAAGGATTACCCGGCGGAACAACTCAAAGCGAAATTTGAGCCGGAAAAGCCCCAAACCGGGGGTATTGAGTTTAACGACCCGAACCCCGTAACGGAACCAATCGGAACCGGGAACCCTAAACAGGAACCCACACCGGAACCGAAGCCAACCCCGGAGCCTCAACGCCCGGCGGTCGCCCGGAATAAGACGACAAAGGATTTGTTGGACGAAAGCGAATTTTAAGATTATGGCAAAGCGAACAAAGGACGAATTTACACGGGATTGGATAATTGAAAATTCAATAGACGTGTTGAGCCAATACGAAAACGGCATATTGACAATACGTGCGTTGCATTATCAGTTAGTTAGCCGGGGAATGACGAACACGTTACAGCATTACAAACGTGTTGTCGCCGCAATGGAGGTCGCCCGGTGGGACGGTCGGGTTGATTTCGAGGCGTTCAGCGACCGAGATAGGGCAATGTGTGGAACGACAAGAGCCACGGAAACCGTATTGGAGGACAAACAGGACGAAGCCAAACGACAGGTCGGATTATGGATGCGTTCGTATAGAAAAAATCGTTGGGAAAACCAACCGTATTACCCGGAAATTCTTATTGAGAAAAAAGCATTGGAGGGCGTTTTTGCGAAACCGTGTGCCAAATGGGACGTTGCGGTTGGAGCGTGCAAAGGTTATCCGTCGTTGACGTTCTTATATGAGTTGTCCGAGCGTTTACGGGATGCACAAAGCGAGGATAAACAGCCGATTATATTATATTTCGGCGATTACGACCCGTCCGGCGAGGACATACCCCGGTCGATTGGGGAAAACCTGCAAAAGTTCGGAGTTTACGACGTGGAAATACGGCGTATTGCCTTAATGGAACAACAGGTTATCGAATGGAAATTGCCGCCCGCCCCGGCAAAAGAAACGGACAGCCGGACGGCGAATTGGGACGGATTGGGACAGGTCGAGTTAGACGCCGTAAAACCGGAAAAATTGATTTCCATGTTGAACGATGCGATTAACGAGATATTCGACCAAGATTTATACGACGAATTGATTGCGCAGGAAAACGAGGAACGGGAATTGTTTCAAGCCGAGTTAAAACGATACGTCGAAAACGATTTGTAAAACCGAAGTCGGGCGGGTTCCCGGCAATAAATAATTATATAGATATGAGCGAAAAAGAAAAGTCCGCAAACGTAATGTTGATACCGACGGAAAAGGCGTTTGCATTGTCGAAAGTCAAGACGTTAAAGGACGGCGGGTTAGACGTCCATTATGAAGTTACCGAAACGGTCGGTAATGAGAGTTACACGAACAAATACCACGTTGAAAGCGCAAAGGATATACACCCCGATTTGCGGGATTGTTTCGACCGTTTGCGTCCAATTATGGGGCGTATTTTCAATATCACGTCGTTTTTGTCCCTTATGGATACGCCGGATATGAAAGCCAATGAAAAACAGAAAAACGCCGCCCGTAACTTTGCGGACGAAATGTTGAAAAACATTGAGGTTCGGGGCGTGTCCCTTTCCGGTCAAGACGATAACGTTGGTTGCGTCCTTACGGGGTTGTTCACGGTATCCAACAACCAAAAGACGGCGATAAATTCGCCCCGTCTGAAATTCAATACCGAAACGTTCGGTTTTGAGGAAGAATTGGAAGAAATTATTGGCGACATTGAAAACGAGGTTTACGCTTTTCTTTTCAAAGGGAAAAAGGCACAATTAGAATTGTTCGGAGCCGATGGGGAAGCCGCACCCGGAATGAGTGCAGAACCGGAAAACCCCGGATTGTTCCCGGATGTTGACGACCCTGCAAATGAGGACGAAAACGAAGCCGGCGACGACGATACGGACAATATGTAAAGCATGGAGCCGATATTGTTAATAGACAGGGAGGAATACCAATTTGTAACCGATAGGGGGGGTTGCCCCCTATTGGATTACAAGCGGTTTACAATGGATATTCGTTTGCGTGTCGAAATACAACGGGAATTGTTCGGACATTGTGTTTTCGGTCGTGGTAACATACCGCAAGCCAATGAACGTTTTTTTAGGTGGGTTTGGGAGCATAAGCCGCACCAATGCGAGGAAACATTGCGACCATTGCCGAATTATTCCGCCGTATATTGTTCGCATATACTAACGAGGGGGGCGCACCCGGAAATAGCAGTTGACCCCCGTAATATCAATATCCTTTGTTTTGAGATGCACAACCGTTGGGAAAATGGCGACCGGGAACGTATGCGGATTTATTCGGCAAATATGCGGCTTATTGAGTTAATGAAAACAGAGTATCAACAATTACAAATCCGGTAAATGAGAACAAAAAAGAGAACAACCGATTTTGGGGCAATTTCCCGGTCGTCAGTTAAACGAGATTTCAAAAGAGTACAAACGTACCCCGCCGAGGCAAAAGCCCCGCAAATCGAAGAATTGCCGAAAATAAATGCAGAACGTCGTATTATTCATATATCCGAAACAAGCGGATACGCCAAATTTGCCCGGTATATTGTCGGCAAATTGGTACGACTGAAAGAAAAAGCAAATATTGGCGGCAATTCATGGTATTGCGAATTTGTACACGACGACGACCGCCGGGCGTTGAATATGGCGGCGGGTTGGTCGGACAACAAACGGGAATATCTGTTTGACGGGGTTAAATTTAAGTGATATGAATATAGATTGCCCGTATTGTGGTTGTGAAATGGACGTAAATTTTGGCGATAATGTTTATTGCGATAACTGTAATATTACATTTGAAACCGATTTTGAGTTGGTCGATTGTGAGAATGGTATATATTCGACATGGTTAACAGGAAAAGAAGAAATTGGAAAAATAGATTAAATTATGAGTGTAAACAAAGTAACATTATTAGGACACACGGGAAAAGCCCCGGAGTTTAAGACATTCGACAATGGAGGTTGCATTGCAACAATAACATTGGCAACAACAAAAAGAGCATTTACCACAAAGGACGGGCGACAAATCCCGGAGCGTACCGAATGGCATAACGTGGTATTGCAAAACGGGTTGGCAAAAGTTGCCAATCAGTACGTCAAAAAGGGCGACAAACTTTATATTGAGGGCGAATTGCGAACCCGGAGTTATGACGATGCCAACGGGGTAAAACGGTATATTACCGAAATTGTGGCAACCGATATGGAAATGTTGACCCCGAAAACAAATGCAACCGGGACACAAGCCCCGCCGCCGCCCGTACCCGATGCACCCGCCCCGGACACAAACGACGATTTACCGTTTTAATCTGTATGTGTATGGGAGCGATAAACGGACGGGTTATTTATAGCCCAAAGGGTAAAGCCGGGGAATATGCCGAGAACGCCGCCAACTTTTACGTTGGTTGTTCAAACGGTTGTACGTACTGTTATTTGCGCAAAGGTCGTGGCGCAAAAGTGTTGGGAGGCAATCGCCCGGAGTTGAAAAAGACGTTGCGGGAATACCCGTATGCGTTGGATATATTCACGAACGAATTATTGAAGCATAAGGACGAATTGCAGAAAACCGGGTTGTTCTTTTCATTCACGACCGACCCGTTGTTGCCGGAAACGCAAAGGTTGACCCGTCAAGCGGTCGGCGTATGCCAACGGCACGGCGTCCCGGTTAAGATATTGAGCAAATGCGCCGAGGGGATAAATATATTTATCGACTTTGCCGAGGCGTCCGAGGGTTGGGACGTATCCCGCATTGCCATTGGTTCGACATTAACAGGATGCGACGAATTGGAACCCAACGCAAGCCCAAACAAGATGCGTATAAACGCATTGGCACGGGCGAAACGCCACGGGTTCCGCACCTTTGCAAGCGTGGAACCAATCCCGCCGGGAATGTTTGACCGAGCGTTTGCCGTAATTGCTTTGTCGTACCCCTTTGTTGACCTTTTCAAAATCGGATTGCAAAGCGGTTGCAGATATACCAAGCGGGATACGTTGGCGTTCTATCAGAACGTAACGGAATATTGGGAGGCGCACCCAAAGAGTACGCCCCGGATATATTGGAAAGATAGTTTTGTAAAGGCGTCCGGGATTTATTACCCGTTCATTGTGTCCCGGCAAATTGGGATTTGTTCAATGAAAAAAAGTGAAATACGGGTTGAAGTTCCCGCCGATTGCCGATTGGTTGGCGTAAGGACTGACGGCGATGTTGCCGTTATCATTTACGAGCCAATCCAAAGCGTCCGACAAATTGGGTATATACATTACCCGGAACCCGGCGACGAAAGCGAGAACGAAACCGAAAACAAAAAATGATTATGCAGTTTAACAGTAAAGATTATAACCCCGCCCAACACGACCGTTGGCGGGCGTTAACCGTAAAAAACCCGTATGCAACGCAATTGGTAACGGCGGCGTTTGAGGACGACGGGATTGTTTACGCCGAAAAGTCGATTGAGGTACGAAGTAAAAACACGACGTACCGGGGCGACCTTTTAATTTGTTCGTCCAAGAACCCGGATTTGCCGGGATACGAAAACGGCGTTACGTTGGGGTTGGTCGAATTATACGATATTAAGCCCGTCGCCGAGTTTACGCCGTATGATTGGGAACAAACCCGGATACCCCCGGAAAAGCGCAAGGCGATAACAAAGGGGTACGGGTGGTTGATGCGGAACCCCCGCCGTGTTATCGAATTTCCCGTTAAGGGGCAATTGGGGATTTACAATTTGGTTTATACTAAAGATTACATATTGTCGTACCCCGTGGCAATGGTAATGGATAAAGAGGGTTACGAATTAGCAAATAGAAAGGAGGCAAACAATGAGTAAGGACAAACACACCGCCCAAATTGGGGCGCACGTCGGACGGGTTGGCGTTTATCTGTATGCCCGTGAATATTGGAAATATAAAAGTTGGCAATTTGGCGTTTCGGTCGATGCGGTCAACGGTTACGACCGTTACGTTGATGTTGAAATGAAAATATTATTTTTCAGCGTTGGTATCCGCTTTATTTGGATAAAACGCAAAAATAAAAGATAATTCTTTTGGTAATTAAAATAAAGGTTGTATCTTTGAGGCGTGAAATAACAACGACCCGGCGTTTTCCGGGCAACTAAATAACACAATAAAGTTATGAAAGCAAACAAAATTTCAATTTCGGATTTTAGTTTTATGCCAAGCGGTTACGGACATTACAAAGTAACTTACACGTCCCCCGTTACCGGTAAAAGTTGGACGACGGTAACAAGTGATATGCCGCTAATTGATGCAACTAAAAACGCAGATGAACCGAAACGTTGCGATTTGGAAAGATTGAAAAGAGTTGTTAAGAGATAGTTTATAACCGCCGGGGGTTCGCCCCCCGGCATAACAATTTTAATGATGGAACAAAGAACGGAAACAATAAGCAGTACAACGGCGGGTATGTTGCAAATCAACGCCCCCGATTTTGATTGCGAGATAATCGAATTGGGAATTGCGGGCGGAGGCAAAGCACGCATAACCGTTCGGGGAACCGCTGAAAATTTAGCCGCATTATTTGACTATGTAAACGAGGCGGCGGAATGAGAGTAAAGCAACCGGAACAATTCAACCCGGAACGGGAATACAAACCCGGTGAACGTTGCGTTTATCGGGGGATGGTTTTAATTGCCGAGGTATGGGATAAATGGAGCCGAAAATTTAGTGCCGATAACCCGGTTATGTTTCCGCCCCGTTGTATTCGTTGCAAAATAAAACGGGACGATTGTCCCGGCGTAAGTCTGAAATGTGATAAATACAACCGCACCGATAAAAAAACAATCTATTGGCGATTTTTACGGGTTGCAAGTGGTTACGAAGCAAAAAAAGTATTCCGTTATTCCCCCGACGGCGAAATTGTGGGGATTGATATAGAAACAATTAAAAAAAAGAGCGATGAACAAACAAGTATTAAGCCCCTTTGATTGCGATATGTGTGCAATGATTGAGGACATAACAAAACAAGAAATTGAGGTTACGGCGTCCGATACCTCAATACGTTTGAGTTGGGCGCAAAATGGTAATGAGGGAAACGATACCCCGGAGGCGCAAAGGATTGAGGCATTAAAACAAGCAATTCGGGGACGATTGGGCGACCGTTTTATTGAGTTCTTTTACGCCAATGATAGGCAGTCTGTTTTTATGAAGTACGACCCGGAAGAATACCCGGAGGAAATACGCACCCGATTAAGCAAACCGGATGCCACGGCGGGAACCCGTTATTGTCGTACATTATTGGAGGTTGACGCAATCCAAGTTCGCCGGGACAATGTAGACGATTTGTTGAGGTTTACCGGAGGGGGAACCGTTGTAACGCCCCGTACCCCGGACGGCAAAGCAATGTTTTCTTTTCCCGATGGCAACGGCATATTCGTTGACGTGCCGGAAAGTTGGTATATTATCCGGGAATTGAACGGACGATTTACCGCCCGCCCGGAAAAGGATTTCAAACGGGAATTTGAACCAAAAGGAATACACACCGTCAACAATTACGACGGTAAACCCGCCCGCCCGTCGATTACTGAAATTGTCGATTTGTTCAATGAGTTGTTCGGAACCAATATTGCGTCCCGTTGCCGAAAAATTGAGGAAGAGTTTAACGAGTACAAAGGAGCGGTAAAAAACGCAATGCCAACATTCGACGACCCCGGACGCATGAACGCCGTAATTGATGAATTGGCAGACCTTAACGCAGTTGTATTTCATTCCGCCGCAATATTAGGCATACCACAACGGGAATTGTTGGAAATGGCATACGACAAAGTAAAAGGACGCCAAACCGACCCAATGTATAAACGTGCCTATAATTGTGGACATTGCCGCAACTATATGAATGAGGACGCCGACGGTAACGGACATTGTGCCGTACATAAATGGGGGATAACCTATTTTTCCCCGGTAAACGAATGTGCAGATTTCAAACCATTAAAATAATTTAGAGCGATGAACAAAGAAAAGAGTTTTGCAAAAGAGTTGGCGGAATTGATTAACCGCCACAGTATCGACGCCAAATTTGAAACGGCTGACGACATTTTGGCAACCGTGGCGATTGATGCGTTGAACGCATACGCCAAAGCCAAACAGACACAGGAACGCAGAAACAACCCGGAAACCGACGATTGCGATTGCCCGGCGTGTCAAATGCGCCGAGCGTTGGAGGCAAAGAAAGCCGCCCGCCCGGAACCCGGCAAAAAGGAATACAGGAAACCGGAGGTGTTCGACGTTCCAAAGGAGGTGCAAGCAATGGCGGAATTTTTCGGCGAAATGTTCCCCGGAACAACGGTTGAAATACACCGGGTTGAAATGCCACGGCGCAACCCACGGGATAAACGCCGGGGAAAGAACAAACGCAACGGGAAAGGAGGTAACAAATGAACCGCCGCATGATTGTAAGAACCGACGCCGAGATTGACGAACAATTGAACATTGCCGCCGACGGTATCAACGACGGGTCGCAATATCCCGGCATGAGTTACGAGGACGGAATACAAGCGTTTGCCCTTTGGGTATTCGGGGACACGGACGAAAAACCGTTTGAGGAATGAAACCCGTTGATTTCCCCGGCGTAAATATGGTTTTTGCAAAAGACCACCCGGAATACGTGCCATTGCCCGCAATGAAAGTACCCGACGACCCGCAAGGATTGATAATAACGAAATGGGAGTTATCCCCGGATGAATTAAAACGAATACAGGAAACCGGGACAATTCATTTATCCGTACTAACGTTTAATCAGCTATTGCAACCCGTGTTACTGACGGTCGATTTACCGACCAAATAAGAGAGCGCAAGCCCCGGAAAACAAAGCCGGGGTTTTGCTGTTTATATACATGAGAGGACAAACAATTGGCAATGTGTCGGAAAAGCCGTAAATTTGTCCTGTGGTTAACGATTAACCATTGAGATATACAAAGTATTGGAGTAATAACAAAAGCCTCTTAAAATGGAAATTCCCCGCAAATAACTTGTAAAGGGTAAACA
>ERZ772816.1515-NODE-1515-length-19107-cov-4.882112_pt1 | contig 19107 bp, 14 predicted proteins | sample MGYA00511359_ERZ772816 | MGnify/ENA primary metagenome ERZ772816 (study PRJEB29015, sample SAMEA2737710) | human gut metagenome | biome: human gut; feature: human-associated habitat; material: faeces | place: China | collected 2012 ...
GTTCGTTGCCAGCAACTGCGGAGGCGTCGGTGTTCTCACCGGAGGTGATGACCTTGGCCATACCACGGCCGGCGAGCATCATAATCAGGGTGGTGATGAACGGCTGTAGGCCCAGGAAGGAAACCAGAGCGCCGTTGACGCAGCCAATGGCCAGACCAACAGCCAAGGCGATGAGGATGGAGAGCCACACGTTCATGCCATTGGACAGGGTCTGCATGGCGGCGGCACCTGCCACTGCCATAACGGAACCGACCGAAAGGTCGATACCGGCGGTGGAGATAACCAAGGTCATACCGGTTGCAATCATCAGGTATCGGGCAGATTCCTGGAGCATGGTGATCAGCGGGCCGGCCAGACCACCGGTGTTGCTGTTCCAGCTCAAAGCCAGGAAGTCATGCTGGAAGATGGTGCAGATGATGACCAGAAGAATGAATGCGACGATCGACCAGGTCAGGTTGCTGCTCAGCAGCTTCTTGACAAAGTTGTTGCCCTCGGCTTTTGCCTTTTCAGCCATCTCATGCCTCCTTTCCGGTGTTTACGTTGGTGTTAGCGATGGTTTCGACGATGGTCGCCTGAGAGACGGTGTCGTCGTTTTCGATTTCTGCGATCTTGTGGCGGTCCTTGAGAACCTCGATGTCGTCGGACAGACGCACGACCTCTTCAAGCTCGGAGGAGATGAAGACAACGCCCATGCCCTGAGAAGCCAGGTCAAGCACGACCTGCTGAATTTCAGCCTTGGCACCGATATCGATACCACGGGTCGGCTGCTCCGCAATCATCAGCTTCGGCTTGTTGTTCCACTCACGTGCGACAACAACCTTCTGAATATTTCCGCCTGACAGACTGTCAATAGAAACATCCTGGGATTTACAGAGCACCTGATACTGATCTACCATCTCATCGCCATAGGAACGGACAGCCTTGCGGTTGATGATACCGTTTTTGAAAAACTTTTTCCAACTTAATTTGTCCGCGATCATATTTTCTGTCAGCGACAGCTTCGGGGCAATGCCCATAGTCATACGATCTTCCGGAATGTGGGCCACCTTCAATGCGCGAATGGCTGCAACAGAGCTTCCCCGGATGTCTTTTCCGCCGATTTCAATGGTACCAGATGTATAACCTCCCATTCCGGTCATGGCCTCTACCAGCTCTGTCTGACCATTTCCTTCTACACCGGCAATTCCAAGGATTTCCCCTTTTCTTAAGGTAAAGGAGATTCCGTCTACCGCACGCTTTCCGTTTTCATCCAGGATCACAAGGTTCCTGATCTTTACAAGCGCCTCACCCGGCTTGCAGGGACTCTTCTCGGTGTTCAGGATGACATCCCGTCCCACCATCAGGCGTGAAATATCCTGCTCGGTAACGGAGGCTACCTCATGCACGCCCATGGTCACACCGCGGCGGATGATGGTGATCCGGTCGCAGATCTGCTTGATCTCCTGCAGCTTGTGGGAAATAAAAATGATGGTATAGCCATTCTCTTTTAAATGAAGAAGCTCATCAAACAATTCCTGTGTCTCCTGGGGAGTCAGCACTGCTGTCGGCTCATCCAGGATCAGGATCTTCGCACCGCGAAACAGCGCTTTTAAGATCTCCACTCGCTGCTTCTGCCCTACCGTCAGATCCTCCACCCGCTTATCGGGATCCACATAGAGGTTGAATTTTTTACCCATCTCCTCTACCTGCTGTCTCGCATAAGCCAGATCCACACGAATGCCCTTCACCGGTTCCATGCCCATAATGATATTTTCCGTTACTGTCAATGACGGTACCAGCATGAAATGCTGATGCACCATGCCCACGCCCAGCTTGATCGCCATCTGCGGGGATGTCATATGTACTTTGTTCCCATTGATATAAATTTCTCCTGATGTAGGCTGTTCTTCTCCAAACAGGATTTTCATGAGTGTGGATTTGCCAGCTCCGTTCTCGCCGGAAAGAGCATGGATCTCACCACGGTTTACTGACAATGTCACATCTTTGTTTGCCATAACGCCATTGGAATAGACTTTGACAATATGGGACATTCTTAAAGCTTCTTCCGCCATTCTCACCTGTAAACAGTTTCCCTGATTTTCAGTTTGTAAATTTGTTTTTAAGTAGCAAAAAACCGGAGGGGAGCCGGCCCCTCCGGCGGTAAATTTGATTGCCGTTATCTGTTATATCACGGTTTCATGCTGTCACGCAGTGCTGCTACCTCGTCTGTGCTCATATCAAATGCAGTACCTACCGTGATCTCACCATCGATAACCTTCTGCTCGGTCTCATCGATGAATTTCTGGATATCCTCCGGAACGATCGCCTTATAGTTCTCGTTCTTTGCAAGACCAACTGCTCCGCTGTCAAGACCAAGTGTATAGTCCTGATCCAGGCTCATCTCGCCCTTCTGCCATCCTTCCACTGCGGTGAAGATAGACTCGCCGACATTCTTTAAGCTGGAAGAAAGGATGTTCGCAGCCAGGTCCTTATCGGACTCAGCTAACTCAGAGTACAGATCCTGGTCACATGCGATCAGGTACTTATCTGCATTCTGTGCTGCAGTTGCCGCACCAAGGATAGACTGGGAAGCCGGTGCATATACCACCTGTGCACCCTGATTGTACAGCTGGGTGGTCATCTCCATACATTTGGAAACATCCTCGAAGGAACCAACATAGGAAGTCATAACCTTGATCTCCGGATCAACATACTGGATACCCTCCAGATAACCTACCAGGAAATCGTTGATGTTTGCGGTATCCATGGAACCAACAAAGCCGAGAACCTTCTGGGAGGCATCGATCTTTGCATCGCCGGACTCTAACATCTTTGCTGCGAGTACACCGGAAAGGTAAGCAGCCTGGTTTGAGTAGTAATTTAAGCCCATCATGTTGTTGTCTTTTACAACATCACGGTCAACAGAAGCATCGAAGATCAGGTAGTTTTTATCTGGGAACTGTGCAGCAATATCCTGTGCCAGCTCTTTTACAGACCAGGTACCGGAAACGATCATATCCCAATCCTGCTCGGATACATCCAGATAGTTGCCCTCGTAGCTGGTCTCGTCACGTCCCATCTCTACGGTCTTAACCTCGGCACCCAGCTTGTCCTTTAACATCTGCATGCCACGCTCAGCAGAATCGTTAAAGCCCTTATCACCCAGGCTTCCGTTGCACAGGTATACAACCTTTAACGGCTTGTCGCTTCCCTCTGCTGCTGCTTCAGTGCTCTCCTCAGCCTCTGCTTTGGTTTCGGTCTTGTCTGCTTCCGGTGCTTTTGTGGTTTCTTTGGAAGAACCGCCGCCGCATCCTGCCAGGACGCCCGCTGTCATTGCTGCTGCCAGTGCTACGCTTACTACTTTCTTTTTCATGTCCTTTTCCTCCACAATTCAAAAATCCAGGGCCTATTTGCTGGCTTGAAACGGCTGCCCTTCGTTTTTATTATACAAAAAAAACGTCCCAAGCTTTTTCTGCTTGAGACGGTTATAAATATCTTATAATCGCGGTACCACTCAACTTGACATTGCTGTCCACTTTCGGTGTACTGTCATACACTCCTCATTGATAACGGGTTTGGTTCCCGACGGTTCCTACTCTTCTCATTTCGGGCCGCCCTCGAAAGGCCATTCAACAATCAGTTTCATACGGCTTCCCACCAACTGCCGTTCTCTGGAATGATTCTTGGTTGTTTACTCTTCTTTCTCATCGGTTTTGATGTGTTTACTTTACCACGCTAATGCAGATATGTCAAGAGGTTTATTTTTTATTTTTTTCCATTAATTTTTTCAAAAGGGACGCGAAGGAATGGGAAGGGATTTCGGGCTTAGTTTCGGAACCATGTAATTCTAAGGCATTTGGGAAGTTGCTAAAAGCATTCAAAAAAATCTCAAACTCGCTTCGCTCAGACAGTGAGATTTTTTTGAATAACGCAACTTCCCAAATACCAAGAATTACTATGAACCCTCAAATGCGCCCGAAATCCCTTCCCATTCCTTCGCTGTGTACTGGCAAATTGACATATATTCCATTTTCGACAGCATGCCGAATTGCTTGTATCAGGATGAGTGCAAGCTCCTTCTGATAAACTGCGGAGTAGTTATTCAGTGCAGAGCCCGTAGCGAAGCGGATGATTTTATCCGCTTGACTTCTGTTAAATGCCTGCTGCAATGATATTGGGACCTGTATATTTCAGAATAGCAATATGTAAACAGTGATGTTTACAGAACGATGTGATAAGTGTTAAAATAATGTTCAGAAAAGATCTGTGATCTGCTATGTAGTGATTTTAAGTTTATATAGATTAGATTATATAGAAATGAGGGATATTATATGTCAACAGCAAAAATGGTTTTTCATGGGAGTGATATTGAGAAAATATGTGAGGTCTATCAGCTTAAGTCTGAGGAAATTGTGAAGTTTGGGGCTAATGTAAATCCGCTGGGGCTTTCCGAGCATGTAAAGGAACAGCTTGCAGGACGGCTGGATATCCTGTCTTCTTATCCAGACAGAGATTATACTTCACTTCGCAGCACAATTTCAGAATATTGTAATATTCCTGCTGAATTCATCCTGCCCGGAAATGGTTCCAGCGAACTGATCGCACTGCTGATACAGGAACGAAATCCAAAGCATACCCTTATCCTGGGTCCGACCTATTCAGAATACTCCAGGGAACTCTCCTTCTCCGGAAGCACTCAGGAATACTACCACCTGCGCGAAGAGGATAACTTTGTTCTCGATGTAGATGACTTTTGCCGGACTCTGGATGGAAAATACGATTTTCTCATCCTCTGCAACCCAAATAATCCTACCTCATCTGCAATTAGCATAAATGACCTGCGCAGAATCGTTTCCTTCTGCAATGAGCGGAACATTTTCGTGATGATCGACGAAACTTATGTAGAATTTGCCCCGGATATCAATGAGATCACTGCTGTCAGCCTTACCAGAGAATTCACGAACCTTATGATTCTGCGCGGCGTATCAAAATTCTACGCAGCCCCAGGTATGCGTCTTGGCTACGGAATCACCGGGAACCTGGAATTTCTCAAAAAAATGAAAGAAAAACAGGTACCATGGTCCCTCAACAGTCTGGGAGCCCTGGCCGGCGAGCTGATGCTCAAGGACAAAAACTACATCCGCCAGACCCGAGACCTCATTCTCTCAGAACGCACCCGCCTGCTTAAAGCACTGGAGAATATCTCCACTTACAAAACCTACCCAGCCTACGCCAACTTTCTCCTCCTGAAAATCCAGAAGCCCGGCCTGACCTCCCGGGACGTCTTCGACGCCTGCATCCGTCAGGGTCTCATGATCCGTGACTGCTCCTCCTTCGAATGCCTGGACGGCGAATACATCCGCTTCTGCATCATGCACCCCGAAGACAACACCCGACTCCTCAATATTCTGGAATCTCTTTAATTGCTATAGTTAAAACCAGATACCAGCGGAGCGGAAAATATTTTGTCTGGGGTGCATTTGCAGGAGTCTTAGATATTCTTAGTTTTCAGAAATCTGCGTTATGAGCTGGCTGCATCACTGTCTGAGCGAAGTTTGCAACGGAGCGAGTTTGACAAGACGGCTCATGCCTTTAGCAGATTTCTGAGAGCTTAGAATATCTTAGACCCCGAAACCGCACCTGAACTATAATATTTTCTGCGCGTCCCATTTAACTATAACATTCACACTTCCAAAACATTAAATATTCCTAAATACGTTTTTGTTAATGGTAGTGCTTTAGCTGTTTATAACTGCGAATTATGATGGTTTGCTTGATATTGAGGGGATTTTACTCTATACTTTAGGCAGTAGAAATATATGGATAGAAAAATGTTGCGGAATATATGACTGGCAATGTTAGGAGTGGTTTTATTGCTTTACTAATTGCTGATTATATAGTACAATCGTAACTTATTATGCGTTTATTTTAGGAGGAGTATTATACAATGTGGATTGCAGATGGATGGAAAGATTATGAGGTTATTGATACTTCCTGTGGGGAGAAGCTGGAGCGTTGGGGGGATTATCTTCTGGTGAGGCCGGATCCGCAGGTTATATGGGATACGCCGAAGGTGAATAAGGGCTGGAAGCATATGAACGGGCATTATCACAGAAGTAAGAAGGGCGGCGGTGAATGGGAGTTTTTTGATCTGCCCGAGCAGTGGGATATTCATTATAAGGGACTTACCTTTAATTTGAAACCTTTTAGTTTTAAGCATACCGGACTTTTTCCGGAGCAGGCGGTGAATTGGGACTGGTTTGGCAATAAGATCCGCAATGCGGGACGTCCGGTGAAGGTGTTGAATCTTTTTGCATATACAGGTGGTGCGACTCTGGCGGCAGCGGCTGCGGGAGCTTCTGTTACTCATGTGGATGCTTCTAAGGGTATGGTTACCTGGGCAAAGGAGAATGCGGTTGCTTCCGGTCTGGGAGATGCTCCGATCCGCTGGCTGGTGGATGACTGTGTGAAGTTTGTTGAGCGTGAGATTCGCAGAGGGAATCATTATGATGCGATCATTATGGATCCGCCTTCTTATGGACGTGGACCGAAGGGGGAGATCTGGAAGATTGAGGATTGTATCCATGACCTGATTAAGCTGTGTACAAAGATTCTCAGCGATGAGCCTTTGTTTTTCCTGATAAATTCTTATACAACAGGTCTGGCACCGGCAGTTCTTACTTATATGTTGTCTACTGAATTGAAAAAGTTCGGCGGGCATGTGGACTCTCAGGAGATCGGGCTTCCGGTAAGCTCTAACGGGCTGGTTCTGCCATGTGGTGCTTCTGGAAGATGGGAAGCGTAGAAAGGTTTCCTTTTGTTTGTCATTGACGGAAAACTGCTTTTTAGCCGAATCAGTTAAGTCTCCTGCAGAGATTGTGAAAAGCAATTTCACATGAGTTCAATTTGAACTGTTTGGCGAGATGGGAGGAAACGTGATTATGAAGGAACTTAATTTAAAACATGAAGCCAAACGTTACGGCTGTGCGGTTCTGGCTGCAACGATCATGGCGTTGAATATTAAGACATTTGTTCGTGCAGGCGGTCTTTTTCCGGGAGGATTTACAGGACTTACTCTGTTGCTCCAGAACATTTTTCAGACATTTATGGGGATTGCAGTTCCGTATACGCTGATCAATGTACTACTGAACTCTATTCCTGTATTTATTGGTCTGAAGTTTATTGGAAAGAAATTTACCATAAGTTCTGTCTGTGTGATCGTGCTTTCCGGTCTGCTTACGGATATAATTCCCAGTCAGCCGATTACTTATGACACATTGTTGATCAGTATCTTTGGTGGTCTGATCAATGGCTTCTGCATCAGTCTATGTCTGATCGGTAATACCAGTACAGGTGGAACGGACTTTATTGCGATTTATTTTTCCGAGAAAAATGGCAGGGATATCTGGAATTATATCCTGTGTGGAAATGCAGTGATCCTGACTGTGGCAGGTTTACTTTTTGGATGGGACAGGGCACTTTACTCTATTATCTTTCAGTTTACCTCTACTCAGGTGATTCAGATGCTGCATCAGAGATATAAGAAGCATACGCTGTTTATTATCACGAAGGAGCCGTATCAGATTTATGAGGAGATTTTCAAACTTACCAATCATACGGCGACACGTTTTGAAGGTACTGGATGTTACACAGACGAGAAGACCAGTATGATCTATTCTGTAGTCTCTACAGAAGAAGCGAAATATCTGGTAAAGAAGGTACATGAGATCGATCCGAAGGCTTTTGTAAATATTATCAAAACCGATTATATAAACGGAAGATTTTACCAGAAAACAGATTATTAATTACTTGTATTCCCTTTCTGTGAGCGTATAATACAGGATATAAGGAATCTGTTCGTTCATGGAGTTTGTACTTAAAATTGGATGAACAGTAACCGGCACACAAGGAGGGTGATATATATGGGTAATGCAACAGAAAGCACACTTCCTCACGGCAATACCTCAGGCTATGACCGCAAAGCCTGCAGGACATGCGCCTGTTCCACCTGTTATGAGCAGGAGTTCTGCGACAGATGCAGTTCCTGTCAGAATCAGTCACGGAAATTAGACAGGTGCAATGCTTACGAGGGGGCATATAACTATTAACCTCAACATATCCCTATCTGCTGCAAAATAATAAACAGTGGATGGGGATTTCTTTATAAAAAACAGTTATTATATTATAAGTATAAGCAATGTTTTTCTATAGCAAGCCTCTTAATCAATATGCATTATTTACGAGGGTTGCTATAAGTTTACAGATTCATAAGATGTATCTGATATAATAATTCTGTTACTTACTGATATAAACTTTCCGTAAGTTCTTTTGCTGATGAACTTTGCTATAGAATTTTTTTGGGGATGGCAGAATGTTGAATGGTTACAAAAGAACAATTATTTACAGGAGAAGAAAAAATATGATCGTATATCACTATTGCAGTTTAGAATCATTGAATTCTATTTTGAAAAATCGTTCCCTCCGTCTGACAAATATCCTGAAATCCAATGATTCCATGGAAATCAGCTGGATCTGCAGGTATTATGACGCAGAATTTAAAAGAGCTTATGAAAATGCTTCAGATTTATTCAGATCAAAGATTTCATCAGAGAGATTGATGGGATATGTGAAACTGTTTACAGATGAATTTTTCAATGAAAATCATGCAGACTTCAGATATTATGTAACCTGTTTTTCGTATCAGAATGATCTGCTCAGTCAGTGGCGGGGATATGCGGATGACGGTCGCGGAGCTGCCATCGGATTTGACCTGGATGTATTAAAAGAAGTTGTAACGGTTTCTCCGGAGATTTCAAAGCCGTCAATTGTGTCATTACATAAGATCAGTTATTCTGAAACAGAGCAGAGAGAAGTTGTACATCAGATAGTGCATGAATTGGTTGATGAAATCGAGAAGATATTACAGAAAGAAGAACAATGTCGGGAAAGCATTGAGGAAAAGCAAGATTATGAAATAGAAGTACTGGATAAAGTCATGAACTGTTTTGAGAAAAAGTTTTTGAAATTATTTCAGGAATCTGTTTACATGAAAAATCCGTTTTTCAGAGAGGAAAGCGAAATCCGATTGTGCGAGTTTTCGCCGAAACAGTTTCTGATGGGAAGAGAAGTTGAACTTTCTCTCGGTGCACGTTTATATAACTATTCCTACTATGTAAAAGAAAGTCAGCTGATATCTTATGTGGATTTTGATTTTTCAGATTGCCTTGACCAGCTGATAAAGGAACTCGTTATAGGGCCAAAGTGTCTGATGTCAGAGAGAGACATGGAATATTATCTGACAACGCTTGGTCTGTCGAATTGTCGGGTAAAGAAATCGCAGGGGACATATCGGTAATATATTTATAGCAATTCCCTTATATGGGCATATCAGACATCATGGAAAGGCAGATGAAAGACATGAAAAGAAAATTACCATTCAGAAAAGTGGCGGTATTTCTGATACTGGCATTATTTCTGACAGCAGGCATCAGTATGCGTGCAGTTACCGTAAATGCAGCTACATATGTAAAACAGGACAGAACCTCTGTCAGCATCACATCAGGGAAAACCGGCTGGCAGAAAATAGGCGGGGATTATTACTTCTATAATTCCAAAGGTCGTCTGATCTGTGGATCTTTCAAATACAAGGGCTATTATTACTATAGTATTGCCAACGGTAAACGATTTACCGGCTGGATGAAACGTTCCGGTAACAAATACTATTATAATCGTAAAAATGGTGCCATGTTCCGCAATCGCTGGGCAACAGGTGATAAATATACCTATTATTTCAATGAATCCGGCGTGGCAATTGCCAGGCAGTGGCTTACTCAGGATGGAAAAAAATACTATTTCCTCAGCAATTCCACCATGGCAAAGGGCTGGCAGAAGATAGGAAAATATTATTACTATTTCAGCAAGAAAACAGGAGTGATGGCAAAAAATACCTGGATAGGTAAATATTATGTAAACAGCAAAGGGCAGCGTGTAAAATCTTCAGATACTAAACCGACAAATACTAAACCAACAGTTACTCAAAGCGGCAATACTTACGAATACAAAAGCAGCACTCTTAATATTAAACTTAAACGCAAATCAGTCCATGGAATTTCCTACTGGGTAGCGCATATAAAGACATCCAATGCCAAACAGCTGAAATCCGCCCTCTCCAATGGAACTTATGGCGGATCCCGACAGACAACCTCTGATGCAGTATCCTCAAATGGAGGCATTATCGGAGTAAACGGCAGTGCTTTCGACTATGGTACAGGAAAACCATCCCCCCTTGGCATGTGCATCAAAAACGGGATTATCTATGGTGATTACATGACCAGTTATTCAGTCATGGCAGTAAAGAAAGACGGAACCATCTATACTCCGGCACAGGGACTTATGGGAAAAAATCTTCTTGCAGCCGGTGTAAAAGATACATATAATTTTGGTCCGGTTCTTATTAAAGATGGCGAAGCCCAGCTTCCATGGGCTGAAACAGAAAAATATTATCCACGTACAGCGGTAGGAATGGTAAAGCCCAACGATTATGTACTCCTTGTAACAGATACCGGCAGCTATAATGGTCTTAATCACTGGGATATGGTGAATATTTTTAAATCCTACGGCTGTACTTATGCTTACAACCTGGATGGAGGCGGTTCTGCAACCCTGTACTTTAATGGAAAAGTAATGAATAAACTTATCGGCAATACTCAGCGTCCATGCGCAGACTTCCTTTATTTCACCCGATAATCCTTTTCCAGATAAGAATCTCGCCTGCTTGCACATGCTGCCAAAGCCCAGCACACAAGAATCAGCAGCCCGATCCCCATAGCCAGCACAGCAAGCAGGATTACGATAATTGCGTGGATAAACATAGACATGGATGACCTCCTTTCACAGTCATTCGGTTATGAACTGAGCAGCGAAGCAGATGATTTTATCCGCCTGACTTGTCTCATTCACTGACTTGGATAAAAATGGATGTTGTATAAGGAGTAATAAAAAGATATCAGGATGACCTGACAAGAACAATTAAGACAGTTAAAAGATCTGTTAACTGATTTAAATATACGCTGTCACACTCAAAAAAGCAAGCCGAAACTTTCGAGGGATTTCGACTTGCTTTTTGGCTAATTATTTACGAGGCTTGCTATAAGTATCAGAGAAAGATGTTACGGCAATTCGGAATGAATTTGGGTTACGTTACTGAGAACAGAGGGAACAGTAACGATTGTTTTGGTAAAATATTAACAATTCCATAAAAACACTTGACAACCCTACTTTACCATACTAAAATGTAAAAAGCAAAAAAACTGTTGCCGTAGGAAAAACAAATGATTGCCCTATACGGAAAAAGGGACATCCTTCCATGGCAGAACAAGGAGGAATATTATGAAAAAATACAGCGACATGAGCAAAGAAGAACTGCTTACACTCAAAGCACAGCTGGATAAAGAATACGCAGATATCAAAGCAAAGGGCTTAGCTCTCGATATGTCACGTGGAAAACCGTCAGCAGACCAGCTCGATCTCTCAATGGGATTAATGAACGTATTAAGCAGCGATTCAGACCTCAAGTGCGAAACAGGAGTAGACTGCCGTAACTACGGTGTTATCGACGGAATCCCGGAAGCTAAACGCCTCCTTGGAGAAATGTCCGAGGTAGATCCGGACCACATCATCATCTATGGAAACTCAAGCTTAAACGTTATGTTTGACAGCATTGCACGTTCTATGACACAGGGTGTAATGGGAAATACCCCATGGTGCAAACTTGATAAGGTAAAATTCCTCTGTCCTGTACCGGGATATGACCGCCATTTCAAGATCACAGAATTCTTCGGAATCGAAATGATCAACGTGCCAATGACACCACAGGGACCGGACATGGATATGGTAGAGAAGCTTGTCAGTGAAGACGCATCCATCAAAGGAATCTGGTGTGTGCCGAAATACTCCAACCCACAGGGATATACTTATTCAGCAGAAACAGTAGAGCGCTTTGCGCATCTGAAACCGGCAGCACCTGATTTCCGTATCTACTGGGATAACGCATACAGCATTCATCATCTCTATGATGACAATCAGGACTTCCTTGTAGAAATCCTTGAAGCATGTGCAAAAGCAGGAAATCCTGATCTTGTATATAAATTTACATCAACATCAAAAGTCAGCTTCCCGGGTTCCGGTATTGCAGCAGTTGCAGCTTCCAAAGCAAACCTGGAAGATTTCCGCAGCTACATGCAGATCCAGACAATCGGACATGACAAATTAAACCAGTTACGTCATGTAAAATTCTTCAAAAATATCGACGGTCTTCATGAACACATGAGAAAACATGCGGCAATTCTCCGTCCGAAATTTGAAATGGTCCTTAACACACTGGACAGAGAACTTGGCGGTCTTGGAATCGGTGAGTGGACAAAACCACATGGCGGATACTTCATTTCCTTTGATTCAATGGAAGGATGTGCAAAAGCTATTGTTGCCAAGGCAAAAGAAGCAGGTGTTGTACTTACAGGAGCAGGTGCAACTTATCCATATGGAAAAGATCCGAAAGACTCCAATATCCGTATTGCACCAAGTTTCCCGACTCCTGAGGATCTTGGAAAAGCAGCAGAAGTGTTCGTACTCTGTGTTAAACTTACAAGTGTAGAGAAACTATTGGAAAATGCATAAAAATGCTAAAAGAGAATAATCGTATTTACTTTCTGGATAAATAATGTGATAATAAAACTGCCCGGCATAACTTTTTGCCGGGCGGTTGCTGTTTATAAAAAGAAAGGAGAAGATGTCGTGAGCAGCAGAAAGAAAATCATGGCCACCTTGATCATAATCTTACTCCTGCTGACTGCCGGAGTATATGGATATGGTGTATACTATTTCACAGAGCATTTCTTACCGGGATCAATGGTAAACGGATTCAACTGTTCTTATATGACGGTGTCTCAGTCAGAAGAATTGCTTACGCAGAAGGTAGGAGCGTATGTTCTTACTATTGGCACCAGAAATAACGGACAGGAGAGTATCACAGCAAAACAGGCGGGACTTTCCTATGACTCAGATGGAAGTGTTGGTAAACTGATCAGGAATCAGGATCGTTTTACATGGTTTCTTGCTTTTAATCAGCACAGGAATTATGAAGTGTCCTCCTCCATTAAATATGATGAGCAGAAAACGGAGGCTGCCATTTCCGGACTGAAATGTATGCAGCAGGAGAATATGACAGAGCCTTCAGATGCTCATATAGAAGAGAAAGACGATAAGTTTGTAATTGTTCCTGAGCAGGAGGGAACTGCACTGAAACCAGAAAAAACAAGTCAGGATATTATAGATGCTCTTGTCACAGGTCGAACACCGGTTGATCTGGAAGCAGATGGATGCTACAAAGAACCGAAAGTTTATCAGAGTGACGAAACTCTGATGAAGAATTGTGAACTGATAAACAAACTTACGGATGTAGTGATAACCTATGATTTTGACGACAGCACAGAGACAGTAGACAGAGATGTGATCAAAAACTGGATCACAACAGATGAAAACGGCCTTTATACACTTGACAAAAAACAGATAGAAGCATATATCAGTGAACTGGCGGCTAAATATGATACTGTTGGAACAGAGAGAATTTTTAATACATATGATGGTCGTGAGATTACTGTCAGTGGAGGGAATTATGGCTGGCAGATCGATCAGAAAGCGGAACTGAAAGAACTTACAGAACTGATAAAAAACGGAGAAACCCAGGTCAGAGAACCTGTTTATTCCCATGAAGGTCTGGTTAGGAAAACAAATGATATCGGATATACGTATATAGAGATTGACCTGATGGCCCAGAGAATGGTATTCTATAAAGATGGAACGCCGACTGCGGATGCGCAGATCGTATCCGGAAATCCATTCGTGCCCAACTGTGCAACTCCGGTGGGATGTTATACAACAGGTGAAATGAAGAGCGGATGTACAGTGAACGGAGAGGACTATCCTTCTGCTGTAAATTACTGGATTCCATTTGATGGAAATCTGGGAATCAGTGATGCTCCATGGAGAATGGATTTCGGAGGACAGTTTTATGAATTTGAAGGCACACATGGAAGCATCTGTGCACCATCCGATCAGGTGCAGATCATTTTCAGCAATGTTGAGAAGAACACACCGGTTGTTATTTATGAATAAAGGAGAAAAATGATGAAGATTGTAGTATTAGCAGGGGGAACAAGTACAGAGCGTACTGTCTCCATTACATCAGGAACAGGAATATGTAAGGCGTTACGACAGAAAGGACATCAGGCGATTCTTGTAGATATTTTCTGCGGCATTGAGAATGTGGACCGAGAGAATCCGTTTCCGTCAGAATATGATGTGGACGCAGCATCAGAATATATGTCAGCATTTAATGACAGGATTGAACAGATGAAAAAAGAGAGAAGAAGTTTCTTCGGACCAAATGTGCTGAAACTCTGTGAGGCGGCTGACATTGTTTTCCTGGGACTTCATGGTGCGAACGGAGAAGACGGAAAAGTACAGGCAACATTTGACCTGATGGGAATCAAATATACAGGAACCGGATATTTAAGCAGTGCCCTGGCAATGGATAAGGGGATCACCAAGCAGATGTTCCTGATGAATAATGTACCAACACCGCGGGGAGTATCTATGGTAAAAGAGGAAATGACCACAGACCTGAAAGCACTTGGAATGGAATTTCCTGTAGTTGTAAAAACCTGCTGTGGAGGTTCCAGTGTAGGTGTTTATATTGTGAATGATCAGGCCGAATATGAGCAGGCTCTCAAAGACGCTTATTCTTATGAAAATGAAGTCGTGATCGAAGAATATATAAAAGGACGTGAATTTTCAGTAGCGGTTGTGGATGGAAAGGCTTATCCGATCATCGAAATTGCCCCGCTTCAGGGATTCTATGACTATAAGAATAAATATCAGGCCGGCTCCACAATTGAGACCTGTCCTGCCGAAATTTCACCGGAACTCACAGAGAAAATGCAGCATTATGCGGAAGCAGGAGCCAAAGCTCTGTTTATGGAAGGATACTGCCGTCTTGATTTCATGATGAAGGAGAACGGAGATATGTATTGTCTGGAAGCAAATACTCTTCCAGGAATGACACCAACCAGTCTGATTCCGCAGGAGGCAAAAGTTCTGGGAATCGACTATCCGACTTTATGTGAGAAACTGATTGAAGTTTCCATGAAAAAATATCCGACGCAGGATTTCACACTATAGAGCGTGTCTGCAGTAATTTATAGAATTGTTATAGATGCATTATTAAGAGAATTGCTATAACAGGAAAGAAGATATAAAAAATATTATGAAAAACTTAACTCTTGAAAATATCGCCCGCGTATGCGGCGGTACTTATTATGGTCCGGCTGATAAATTACAGGAAGAAGTAATGTCTGTTATCACAGACAGCAGAAAAGCAGAAGAAGGATGTCTGTTTGTACCTATTGTGGGGGAACGTGTAGATGCCCATAAATTTATCCCACAGGTAATGGAAGCAGGGGCACTGGCAACCTTGTCGGAACGGGTGCTTGATAACGCTGATTTTCCTTATATCGCAGTAGAATCTTCTCTTCAGGCAGTGAAAGATATTGCAGAGTTTTATTTAAAGCAGCTTCAGATCCCGGTTGTGGGAATTACAGGAAGTGTTGGTAAGACAAGTACAAAAGAAGTGATCGCATCTGTTCTGAACCAGAAATACCATACTCTGAAAACACAGGGCAACTTTAACAATGAACTTGGTCTGCCTCTCACAGTTTTCCGTTTGCGTGATGGAGATGAAATTGCAGTTCTGGAAATGGGGATCAGTGATTTCGGTGAGATGACCAGACTTGCGCAGATTGCAAGACCGGACACCTGCGTGATCACGAATATCGGTACCTGCCATCTGGAGAATCTGGGAGACAGAAATGGTGTTCTGAAAGCAAAGACAGAGATTTTTAAATTCCTCAGACCGGAGGGACATATTGTATTAAATGGCGATGATGACAAGCTTATCACAGTAAAAGAATATGAAAAGATAAAACCTGTATTTTTCGGAATGAGTAATGAATGTCAGGTTTACGGTGATAAGATTGTAAGCAGAGGTTTAAAGGGAATGACCTGCACCATTCATCTGGGGGATACTGCATTTACAGTTGATATCCCGATGCCGGGGCGCCATATGGTATATAATGCGCTGGCAGCAGCTGCAGTTGGAAATATTTATGGACTTACAACTGAGCAGATCAAAGCTGGAATCGAGAGCCTGGAGCCGATCAGCGGTCGTTTCAGAATGATCGAATCAGATAAATTTCTGATCGTAGATGACTGCTATAATGCAAATCCCATGTCCATGAAAGCCTCTCTGGATGTTCTGCAGGATGGTGCAGGACGCAGAATAGCAGTCCTTGGCGATATGGGTGAACTTGGAGAGAATGAAGTTCAGCTTCATGAGGAAGTAGGAGAGCATGCCGGAAAATGTGATATTGATGTTCTTATCTGTACAGGTAAACTGTGCAGAAATATGGCAGAGAGAGCACAGCGGACAAATCCGGACCTGAAAGTAATCTATGAGCCGGACAGAGAAAGTCTGCTGGAGCATCTGGAAGGTTATGTACAGGATGGTGACACTATTCTTGTGAAAGCTTCCCATTTTATGAAGTTTGAAGAGGTAGTTACGAAACTGGAAAATATGTAAACACTTTTGTCTTTTTATGAGAGAATTTGATGAGCGATTTTAGTTCCATGATACCGGAAACAGCAGTATAATAATCCTGTCAGTTTATGAGCAGGCAGCGAAGCAGATAGTTTTATCTGTTCAAGTGAGGAGGATGTTATGCTGGAGAAAGTTATGGAACTGCATTTCCTGCTGTATGCCATGATGTTAATGGGCGGACTGGGAGCACTGGGGATGCTGACCACACATCTTACCTACCGAAGAATGATCAGAAAAAATACAGAGGTTAAATCAAATCTCAAAGAGAAATGGACAAATCTTTGGAAAACAAGAGACAGGCTGTTGAACCGTATGAACCGGTTTGTCTGGTATCCGTCACTTTTCTGTATCGCTTTTCTTGGACTGGCTTTTTTCCTGTATTCCAAAGATGTACGATGGGACGGAATGCCGCTGGCATATCTTTATGTGGCTGCGATTATTCCGACAGCATTGCTTTTGCTGAGACAGGCGCTGGATTTTACATACAGAGAAGAACTTCTGATGAATTCTTTTTCTGATTATGTGGAACATGCCCGCACATGGGTAGAAGAAGTGCCGGTGCCGGAGAAGGCTGACGAAGCTGTAAAAGAGGAAATCGTTGAACATATTGCGGACAGTATCCGCCAGACTGCAGCAGCAGGAAGCCATTTCAGCGGAATGCTTACACCCGAGGAAGATGAGATTATGAGAGAAATCATAAGAGAATTTATGAAATAAAGACATGAAAATTCACTGCAAATGAGATACACAGGATCAGAAACAATATGGCAATGTAAAGTTTCTGATCCTGTACACATTTTAAGACAGAATAATTTATTATTCGTCATCCTCTTCAATTACCTGAATCTCCAGATAATCAAAATCAATCTGCTCTATAAAATTATCCTGATAAAATCTGGCTTTTCCATGTTTCTTAAAATGTCTGACTGTAGATTCCAGCCAGATTGGGTTTCCCAGATCCATTTCATAACAGATACTTTCCAGACCACGAAAAATCTTGTGGGTCCGCGTATCTTCGGAGTCATCGCAGATTACAGTATCTTTCAGTAAATGATTATCTTTCCATATTTTTCCCCATAAACGGAACATATCGGTAATACCTCCCTGTCAGAACTGCCACAGGCGGCAGAAATCTCATTTTCTAAGTGATTCCCAGTATAGCGGATTTTGGTAGGAAAGTAAAGAAAGTAAAAAAATGCTACTGCTTGTAGTAACTAAAATACTTATAGTCTTAGGCTTGATTATTCCGGTGGAATATTCTATAATAAAACCTAAATTTCCATAAATTAGCGTGTCAAAGTGCCGGTTCAGGAGAAAATCAGTTTTCATCTGGAAATTTGAAGACTGGTGTGGATAAGGTGAGTTCCATAACTGCATTTGTGATATGCAAAAAAACAGAATGGAGGAGACATTATGAAATTATACGATACCGGTGTGTATTTGCTGAATGGTCAGAAGATTGTTCCGGAGAATCAGGCAGATTTTCCTGTTTCCAAAGAGGAAGCTGCAAAGAGTACAATTGCCTATTCAATTCTGAAAGCACACAATACTTCCGGAAATATGGAGAAACTCCAGATTAAATTTGATAAACTGACTTCTCATGATATCACTTTTGTCGGAATTATCCAGACTGCACGTGCTTCAGGCCTTGAGAAATTTCCGGTGCCATATGTACTGACAAACTGCCATAATTCACTCTGTGCAGTAGGCGGAACTATTAATGAAGATGATCATATGTTTGGACTTACCTGTGCCAAGAAATATGGCGGCGTATATGTACCGCCCCATCAGGCGGTTATCCATCAGTTTGCAAGAGAAATGCTTGCAGGCGGCGGAAAGATGATCCTCGGTTCCGACAGCCATACAAGATACGGAGCACTTGGAACCATGGCTATGGGCGAGGGCGGACCGGAGCTTGTTAAACAGCTTCTCTGTCAGACTTATGACATCAATATGCCAGGCGTTGTAGCTATCTACCTGAAAGGCACACCACGCCCGGGCGTAGGACCGCAGGACGTTGCACTGGCCATCATTGGAGAAGTTTTTGCCAATGGTTATGTGAAGAACAAAGTTATGGAGTTCGTAGGACCAGGCGTTGCCAACTTAAGCGCAGATTTCCGTATCGGAATCGATGTTATGACAACAGAGACCACCTGCCTTTCCTCCATCTGGCAGACAGACGCGAAGATCGAGGAGTTCTATGCGATCCACGGAAGACCGGAAGATTACAAAGAACTGAAACCAGGCAATGTTGCATACTATGACGGCTGCGTGGAGATCGACCTCAGTGAGATCAAACCAATGATCGCAATGCCGTTCCACCCGAGCAACACCTACACCATCGACGAACTGAAAGCGAACCTGGACGACATTCTCGCAGACGTGGAGAAGAGAGCACAGGTAAGCCTGGATGGAAA